>ENA-OWLC01000326-OWLC01000326.1-metagenome-genome-assembly--contig:-NODE-326-length-12728-cov-2.551093_pt1 | contig 12728 bp, 8 predicted proteins | sample MGYA00245344_ERZ651092 | MGnify/ENA primary metagenome ERZ651092 (study PRJEB26857, sample SAMEA4031755) | metagenome | biome: human; feature: oral; material: saliva | place: Philippines | collected 2014 | study... | reverse complement strand
CGTTTTCACCGCTTCCAAAGGATACTTTCCGTAGGCAGTCTCGCCGCTCAGCATCAAAGCATTGTAGACAGACTTGTGACAGTTTGATGCCATAATCAAAGCATCTCCCTTTGATATGACACTTAGCACAGATGCTAGGATTCCTGCACTGCTTCCACCAACCAGCATAAATGCTTGTTTTGCAGTATACATCGCCTTATAGCGATTCATGGTCTCAAGCAAAATGCTCTCCGCCTTAAATAGGTTATCAGCTCCTTCAATCTCTGTCAGATCTCCGTCTATCATTAAATCTACGAAGTCCTCATAGCCATTTTCTTTAAAGAAGGCTTTCCCCTTGTGTCCAGGCATGTGAAAGCTAGCACGCTCCCTGTCGCGATGCGCTTTGATGAATTCAATTAGTCCCTTTGATTCTCTTTGCTTATCCATTTTTTCTCCCATAAAATCAATGACCCACAGCCCAAGCAATTCCACACTTAAGCCGTAGGTCATGTAAAATCTTCAAGGCTTTATTAAAGTTAAAGCAGCGGGCTTAGCGCTCGCAAAACTCCGTCAAACAAAAGTCCAAAGAAGCTTGTCTTGCAGTTTTCCTCTAGTATCTGAGTACACCTTCCTATTGTCCTGTTAAAATCCTCTTTGATGTCCCTCAAAGCACTGCATCCCACCATAAAGGTTCCACACTCAAAGTGAAGGTAGAGGCTCCTGTAGTCGAGATTTATCGTTCCTACCACTGCGAGCTTGTCGTCTGAGAGGAAGTTCTTTGCATGAACAAAGCCCTCCTTGTATTCGTAGATTTTTACACCTGCTCTAATTAGAGGCAGATAGTAGGAACGCGTAAGCCTGAAAATTATCTTTTTGTCCGGTATTCCTGGAGTTATAAGTCTTACATCTACACCTCTTTTTGATGCGAGCTTGAGCGCTGTGATCATTTCGTTATCTAGAATAAGATATGGCGTATAGATATACACATAGTCCTCAGCCTGATTGATTATCTCAAGGTAAACATTTTCGCCTAGGTTTTCATCATCAAGTGGCGTATCAGAAAACGGCTGCACGATTCCGTCACTATCAAAAGGATGTGGATGATGCACATGTGGTCTAAATTTACTGTAATCCTCCTCTGTCGGAATAAAGGAATTCCATATATTTAGGAACATAACAGTGAAGTTCCAAACAGCCATGCCCTCTAACCTTATTCCTGTATCCTTCCAATGCCCGAAGTACTGCACTTTGTTTATGTATTCATCGGCTAAGTTGTACCCACCTGAGTGTGCAATATATCCATCTATTACAGTAATTTTTCTATGGTCTCTGTTGTTATATACCAGCGATAGCAATGGGCGAAGCGGATTGAATACGTGAACTCTTATTCCGGCATGCTCTAGTTTTGATGCAAAATTCAGCGGTAATTTACTTATACAGCCTATGTCATCGTACATAACTCTTACATCTACACCCTCTGCGACCTTTTCCTGGAGTATATCAAAGATAGAATCCCACATGTATCCTTCTTCAATTATGAAGTACTCCATGAAAATATAGTGTTTGGCACGCTTTAGATCCTCTAACATATCGACAAAAGCCTTATCCCCAAGGTCGTAGTACTTAGTCCTTGTGCCCGTCCAAGCTGGATAGGGACCGTAATCTCCTATGTATTTGATTGTATCTGCGAGTCTATCGCTATATAGCTCTGACAGGCAGTTTTCCTGCTTTACATCATCTCTATGTCTTGCCCTTGTCGGTTCGATTTTGTTTTTGATTCTCTTTGATGGCCTCTTATTACCAAAGAACCAGTACATAGCCGTTCCCAAAATAGGCATAATGCATATTATCATAATCCAGCCCAGCTTGTAGGCCGAGCTTTCATCTCTATATATGATAAATAGGGCTACCATTATAGCAAAGATGTTAAACACTAGCGTGATGCTTCTAGAGTAATCGCCTAACCTCAAAACCATGATGGCCATCCATGCAAACTGAATAAGTATCAAAATTCCCATTATGGTCATGCGACTGAACACCCTGCCGAATAAACTTTTTATAAATCTCATATTCTATTATCCTATTCCCTAGCTTCAAAAACTAAAAGTCCGGAAGTCCGGACTCTTAGAAAGAAAACTATTTTTTGATAACATCAACACCCATGTATTTTCTCAATGCTTCCGGTATTACTACGCTTCCGTCAGCCTGCTGGAAATTCTCCATGATAGCTGCTACGGTTCTTCCGACTGCAAGACCTGAACCGTTCAAAGTGTGAACGAACTCTGGCTTTTCCTTACCTCTGCGGAATCTGATATTCGCACGTCTTGCCTGGTAATCCTCAAAGTTACTGCATGAAGAAATCTCAACATATCTTCCGTAGCTTGGCATCCAAACCTCAATATCGTATGTCATAGCTGATGAGAAACCTAGGTCTCCTGAGCTTAGTCTTACAACTCTATATGGGATTCCAAGACGCTTTAGAACTTCCTCTGCATCAGCAGTAAGCTTCTCTAGCTCATCGTAAGAAGTCTCTGGATCTACGAACTTAACGAGCTCAACCTTGTTGAACTGGTGCTGGCGTATAAGACCTCTAGTATCTCTACCTGCGGAACCCGCCTCAGCTCTAAAGCAAGGTGTGTACGCTGTGTAGTAAACTGGAAGCTCTGCCTCGTCCATTATTTCGTTTGCTCTTAAGTTTGTAACCGGAACCTCTGCAGTTGGAATTAGGAAGAAGTCCTTCTGCGGAATGTAGAACATATCCTCCTCAAACTTAGGAAGCTGTCCTGTTCCTGTCATTGCATCTCTATTTACCATGAAAGGAGGAAGAATCTCCGTATATGGCTGCTCCATTGTGTGAAGGTCAAGCATGAACTGAATGCACGCTCTCTCAAGTCTAGCACCAAGACCCTTGTAAACAGTGAATCTTGTTCCACTGATCTTGCTTGCGCGACCGAAGTCTAGAATATCTAGATCCTCACCTATATCCCAGTGTGCCTTAGGCTCAAAATCGAATTCCTTAGGCTCCATAAACTTTCTAATCTCTACATTATCACTGTCATCGTTTCCGAACTGAACATCCTTATATGGAGTGTTTGGAACATTTAGTAGAGCGCTTTTTAGCTCAGCTTCGATTTCTGAGAGCTCAGCATCAAGAGCTTTGATTTCATCTGAAAGAACCTTCATCTCAGCCATGATTTCAGTCGTGTCCTCGCCAACCTTCTTTAGCTTAGGAATCTCTCTTGAAACTGTGTTCTGCTTGTTCTTCTTTACCTCAACATCAGCTAGGAGGCTTCTTCTCTTCTCATCTAGTTCCTTGACCTTTGAGATTCCAAAGTCACCCTTACCTCTAAACTCAACGCGGCTCTTAACACCTTCGTAATCTTCTCTTATCTTCTTAATATCTAGCATCTGTCTCACCTCTATAAAATATTCTTCTTGTACCTAGTGTATAGGCTTATCAAAGTTGCTACCTTTTTTTGTATCAGCTTCTGCATCTCAGATGCCTCGCTGTAGTTTCCATCATCAAGTGCGTCCTTTGCTCTTGTGAGAATGGATTTCTCGGTAATGGTGTCTTTTCCTAGCTCGTGTCTAAGCTTGTCTATCTCTATCCAGTTCTTCACATCAAAATCAGAAAAATCATCATCTGAGTGAAGCTTTACACAGCTTCTAATCAAAGCCATGTTCTGTGGAATAACTCTATCGTGAAGCTCTGTCTTCCACTGTGAGATTACCTGCTCTCTATAGGAATCAAGGACCTTCTGCTTCATCACATCGCCAGCCTTGAAGATTTCTAGCTTCTCAGGGTAGTGGTCAAAAGCCTGCATGTTTTCCCAAACCGTAGCCGGCGCATGTCCAAAGAGCTTTGCTCTTTCTTCTTCAGTGTAGTCTTCAAAGACTTCCTTCTCGCTTCGGTACTCTCTATCTGTATCTAGGTAGAAGTCCTCATCGCCGTAAGCCTTTGATATAGACTTCTCAAGCTCTGCTGGAGTCTTCTCTGCATCTAGCACATGCTTTATTCCGTCTATCATAGCCATGTGGCTTGCCGCAAGCACTAGATATGTGTTGCTCTTAGGGTTTGGCGCTCTAAGCTCAAATCTCGTTGCAAGTGGATTATTCATATCCCTGATAAGTCCTACGAGAACAGTTCTGTTTCTGGAAGGCTCCATCGGAGATCGTCCTAGAGAAGTAACTATACAAACAGGAGCTTCATATCCTGGTTTTAATCTTTTCAAAGAGTCAATGCTTGAGCTTACGAATGGATTAACAACCTCGTAGTTCTTTAGCAGACCCATCAAAGCGCCGTATCCGATAGGATTTAGGAACTCAGCCCTCATATCCTTAGGTGCGAATACACTTGTCATCTTACCATTCTTTAGCTTTGCTGCAAGTCCTAGGTGAGTATGTTCACCGCTTCCTGCCACTCCATCAAAAGGTTTAGCCATGAAGGTTACATCAAGTCCATGCAAGGTAAAAATATCTCTAACAATATACTTAACATGGTTTTCATTATCTGCAGCCTGCATAGCATCTGTATATGCCCAGTCAATCTCTAGCTGCTCCATAACGTGGTCGTAGTGACCGGAGTTACCCATCTGAGCCTTAACTCCTCCGACCTCCTTATGTCCCATCTCTACTCCAAAGCCATACTTATCTAGAATCATCAAAGTTTCCTCAAGCGCGGTTCTGACCTCGCCGTAGGTTCTCTTCCAGTACTGCTCCTTGAGTACCTGAGCTGTAAAGAGCTGCTCTCTATCGCCCTTATCGTCTGGCGTCTTTACCCAAAACTCTAGCTCAGTTGCACTTGTTATTACGAATTCCTCGATATCATCCATGCTATCTGCACCATCAATGTAATCAAATACATATGGATGCTCAATTAAAGACTTCTTAAGTTCTGATTTAAAATGCTTTAGTGCATCTCTAAGCATTACTCTTGATCCGCACTCGAAATTCTCGTTGTGCAAGAGGTAGGATGGAATTCTCAGAGTTCCGACAGGAAGCTCTAGCTTTCTATCGATGTTTCTGAAGTTATAGTCTACGTACCAGTTGCAATCTAGGTCAGGAATAATATCGACCTTTGCGTTGTTTAGCACTGCTATGTGCGGAAGCGCTACCGATGAACCGTCAGTCTGAACTCCGTGCTCTAGCAGCTTGTCCATGTCCTTTATGAAAAGCTCTACTGGTATCTTCTCGTCTGTATCGTGTCCACCGATATCGATACCTACAAGTGATACGAATTGAACCTCAGGATGGGCATTCAAAACCTTAATAATATTTTCCTTTGAGTGTTCGCCCTTTGGGATCGTAAAGAGCATTTTATCTACATCGAATCCCAGCATATATTTCCTCCTGAATTTTCAAGTTGTTTAGTATATCAAAATTAATTATTTGCTTTTCTTGCTATCGCTAGCATTATTATCTGAGCTATCCTGGAGGTCCTTAAGCGTCTTCTCTAGCTCTGTCATCTTCTCACCGTAAGTCTTCCAGTCGCCGCTCTTAAGTGCTTCCTGAGCCTCTTGGTACGCGCCGTTAGCCTTTTGGATATAGTCCTTTACGCTCTGCTTTTCGCTTTCGCTCTTAGGTTCTGGATTATTACTGCTGATTTCGCCTTCTCCAAATAGGCTTTCTAGCGCAGCTTCAAGCGTAGGCTCATATGCAATTTTATCCTCGTAGGCTACGATTACCCTCTTAACCTCTGGAATAGCAGAATTGGATGCCTCAAGATATATAGGCTCTATGTATAGCAGCGAGTTATTGATTGGAACCACAAACAGGCTTCCTCTGCTGTATGTTGAACCAGCTTGACTCCATAGCGAGAAGTCCTGAGAAATCTTAGTGTTCTGGTCTATCTGTGCCTCTATCTGCATAGGTCCGTAAATTGTCCTATTCTTAGGGAACCTGTAAAGCATTAGTTTTCCATAGTTTTTGCCATCGTTTCTCGTCATCAAAATACCGGTCATATTCTGCTTAGACTTTGGCGAATATGGAAGCATGCTCACAAATTCGGCCTTCTCTTCACCAGGAATTCTGGTAACTAGGTAGTTAGGCTCTGTCTTTCTCTCACGAGTTCCGTAGATTTCGTGAGAAACCTCCCAAAGGTCCTCGTTTTGATAGAATACCTTAACGTCGTTCATGTGATACCTGCCGTAAACATCAGCCTGAATCTTAAAGAGCGAATGTGGATATCTGACATGCGACTTGAGAGATGCTGGCATCTCGTCAATATCCTTGAAGAGCTTAGGGAACATCTTCTTATAAGTCATTGCTATCGGATCGTTCTTGTCAGTGATGTAGTATTTCACATCGCCGTTATACGCATCGACAACAACCTTGATTGAGTTTCGGATATAATTTGTATTTCCTTCATCCTTGCTATAAGGCTCTGAATATGGATATAGCGAGCTTGTCGTGTAAGCATCTATCATCCAGTAAATTTTACCATCAACAGCTACTCCATACGGATCATCTTCGTAGCTCAGATAAGGCATTATCTTCTTTACCCTCTCCTCGATATTTCTGTTGATGATGATTCTTGATTCACTGTTTATATTTGAAGAAACCAGAAGCTTAAAGCTTCCTTCTCTCACTGCAAACATCAGCCTCTTCAGTGGCGTCAGCTTGATTCCGGCACTTCCCTTATATCTCGTGTACTTATTGGACTGACCATCTGGATAATCGAACTCATCCTCATTTGTATTTATAACAATGTAGTCGCTTGAAAGCTCTCCGAAATAAATTTCTGGTCTTTTGATACTAATTTCCTTGGCACTGCTTTTAGGTGGTATATCCTTGACTACAACATCTGGCTGTCCGCTAGCAGTAATCTTGTTAACCCTTGATACTGCAAGGCCATAGCCGTGCGTATACTTTATATGTCTATTGAGCCATGTATCGTTTATCTTCTTCTCATCGATTTCTCTGACTGAAAGATAGGTCTGTGCATACTCACCGTTCAGATAATATCTATCTACGTCAGTATCATTAAACTTATAGTACTGCCTGATGCTCTGAGTCTGATTGTAGAATTTCTCCACAGGCTCGTAGTCGTTAATTCTTATGTTTCCGACCGTCTCATCGTTGTTTGCTATCGCACTAGCATCAAGGTCATTTGATGCAGCAAAGTCTCTGACATCGACCTTATCCGTCGCATATGCATACTGAGTAAACTCGATATTTCTTGCTAGATACTTCGATTCCTTGTTTATTTCATCAGGTGCAACGATTACATTCTGAACTAGAATCTCAGCACCGCTTCCAATCAAAATCACAGCGAGCATGATTATCGGAATCAAAACAATCTGCTTCATCATCTTCTTTGCAATGAAGAAGGCTATCGTGACTGCACCTAGAACACAAAGCAAAATCAAAACTCTATAAATCCAAAGAGTAACATTTACATCTGTGTAACCTGCTCCGTACACAACGCCTGTGTGCTTATGAAGTAAATCAAACTGCTTTAGCAGGAAGTGGAAAGCTAGCATTACGTAGAAAATGATTCCGAGAATGGATAGCTTGCCCGATGCGATGTGTAGAAGCTGGTCCATATTCGACTTAGAAACCCTGCGGTCAGCCTTGTTTCTAACATTCTGCATTCTCGCATTTCGCTTGTTAGGATCAAAGATATTTGCAAATATCTTGCCTGCCTGTGTATTCTCTCCAAACGGATTAACGAAAGGTCTGCTCGAATATCCTGCTCCAGCACCGGCATCCTCACCAGCTTGCGCCCCCGAATATCTTCCATCTTCAATAGGCTCAGCCTCATCTTCTTCTAAAGCATCTGGGCTGTGCATTATTATCAAAACTGCATAGTAAAAAATCGTTGCAATTACAAATAGTACGACTATCCCTAAAAGCATGGTGTTAAGCCCATTTAGGAACTCGTACTTAAAAACGTAAAACGATATATCAAGTCCAAAGAGTGGATCCTTCTTGCCGAAGCTTGTGCTCTTAAGGAACTTGAGAAATTCAAACCAAAGTCCGCCCACAACATACTTGGTAACCCATCCTGAGAACAGAACAGAAACAAGCAAAGTAATTATGCCAAGCCTTTTTTGGTTAGTTTCTTCGTGTGAGATTATCTTCTTGAAATAGCCTCTGCGAAGTCCTGTCAAATACAGGTACATAAGGCCACTGAGCACCACAAACATAGGTATGCCAAACTTCAGCTGAGTGGTCAGCTTCTTCAGGAATACACTCACGTATCCTAGTTCATCAAACCACATCCAGTCAGTGAAGAAGTTAATAAGCGAAAAGAAGCCCCATAGTATAAAAGACACTGCGACTAAAATTACTATATTCCTAGCTCTTCTCTCTTTCTTAGGCTTTACATTTACTACGTTCTTTGGTTTTGCTGCCATCAAAAGTTACTCCCACAAATTTATCAAAATAATTAGTTGCTCATCAAAAGCGATTACTCAGCATCAGTAGCTGCAGTAACCTTAAGCTCTTTCCCCTTGTTTAAGATTGAAAGGATCTTTGTTTCTGTGCTAGTGTCTGAAGAATTAGCCTTTCCCTCAGTAATCTGCAAAATTACATAGTAGTTGCTTCCGCTATTCTTGATTTCGCCGATTTTGATATTTTTAATCTGCTGTTCTTCATCACCTTCAGCTATAGCCTTAACATGTCCATAAAGCTCTGAATCTTCATTGATAAGCTTTAGAACATCGTCAGAACCACTATTCACCTTATCTGTAAGCCCTGAATAATATCCAAGTGAAAGGTTAACGATTGCTTCGCTGAGTAGCTTTCCGCCAGAGAACTCTCCATCCTTGAATTTCTTCGCATTCTTTAGTTCACTGATGCCGTAGTCCTTTGATGTATCGAACTTTAGCTTGCTGTCATACTGAACCTTGCCTATGTTCACATAGTTCTTCTTTGCCGCTGCAACTACATCCTCCATGGACTTAGTCTTCTCAGCTTTCTCTTCAGATTTCTTATGATCCTTGGAGTTGTCACTGCTTCCTGAGAACTTCTCTGTCACCCATGAGATTCCCTGTGAAATCTTATTAGCAGGTGCAGATCCCTTAGCAAATACTAGAATACCCGAGCAGATTACAGCTATTGCAAGTATAACTATAATTATATCTAAAACGATTATCTTCCATCGTCCTGTCTTCTGTTCATTCCCTGAATCACTATCATGGACATCGTCGTTAGCAAAGATATCGCTGTAATGAAGCTTAGTTTCCTTACTATCTTCATCTCCGCATGTTTCCTCCTCCTTCTCCTCCTCATCACTGGGGGGATTCCCACTTTCTGGTTTGCTAGGAGTTTCTTCAGCCTCTGCTTCTTCGTTATCGTCATAGGTATCTTCAGCCTCAGGCTCTTCTGCTTTTTCAACTTCTTCTGCTTGAGCTTGAGTCTCAACTACACATGCTTCTTCTGCATCTTCGCTAGAAATATCACATGCTACTTCCTCTTCAGTTTCACATGCGCATGCTTCTTCCTGAATAGCAGGCTCTTCTGCTTCTTGAACAGCTTCCTCATCTTCATCCGTAGCTTCTTCGGTCTCTTCTACTTCTTCAAATTCTGATTCAGTCTCTACATCCGCCTCTTCAGTTTCAGGGGCTTCCTCGGTTTCTACTTCTGTATCTTGAGCCTCTTCAGTATTCTCTGCATCATTAACTGCTTCAGCTTCTGCTTCTTCAACTTCAGTTGCTTCAACTTCTGATTCCACTGCCACTTCAACAGGAGCTTCGGTTTCTTCAGTCACTTCTACTGTTTCTTCAGCTTCCTCAACTGGTTCCTCAAGAGGTTCCTTTGACCAAGTAGCTCTTGCCTGCTCTAGCTTTTCTTCCTTATTTGCGATTATAGCTTCAGCCTCGCTATCCTCACGGATTCTGTTACGAAGTCTCTCGTACTCTTGGTCGAGAAGAGCCTGGAATTCTTCGTTCTTTTGGTTAAAAGTGTAGAACTTATCTATGCTCTTTCTTGGCGATGATGCCGCAGCAATGCCAGCCGCAAGAGCCTCATCTATATCGACTAAGTCCTTGACTTCCTCGTGGTCCTCTGAAACCTCAACAGGAATATCAAGCTCAGCTTTTTCCTCTACCTTAGGAATAATGCTTTCGAATCTATCAGCCTTCTCTACACGCGTAGTGCTTCCTAGTTCCCAGTTGAATGAAATCTCAGAAGCATCCTTAGCATTGTCTTCGCTCTGAATTCTGTCAAAAAGCTCATTCTCAGTCATGATTGTCTCTGTGAATGACTTCTCCTCGATGTCCTTACGCTTCTTCTCTTCTAGAACAGTGTTCCAATTGAAGTCAACATCTTCAGTCTTAGCCTTGTCCTCATCTGGGTATCCGTCAAGATCCCAATTAAAAGCGCCGAAGTCAAAGTTCCTCTTCGGCCTAGGTTCATCTTCTGCGAAGCCTATGTTTATCTCTGAGGCATCGATTTTGGTTCCGCAATTTCCACAGAACTTATCTCCATCAGCTAATCTTTTTCCACACTTTTTGCAATACATCATTACCTCCCGCACCTTGGCAGTTTACTTTATTTGCTTGCTCAAAAACTCTTCGGTATACACATTGCCATGCTTGTCCGTTCCACATTCTCTGCTTGCGAATTTCTTGGAAACTTCGCCGTCCTCTGCGCAGTGCACATCTCCGTCCCTATTCTTTATCAAAAGGTTCTCAAGTACATTCTCAAACCGTTTATCCTCTCCAAAGCCAGTCTCAAGTTCCAGCTTATCCTCAGAAGTTTCTGCCTCCATCAAAGCTGATTCGCTAGCCTGCTCCTCAGTAGCCTCCTCAGGCGCTTGCTCAGCCTTAAGGTCAGTTGTCTCTGTCTTATCTTCCACCTTCACAATATCACAGCCATTATCAGGCTCAGCCTTCTTTGCTGCCTCAACATTAGAAGCCAGACTTCCCTCTATCAAAACCTCTTGCTTCTGGTTAATCTCCTTAACTGTGCTATCGATGTCAGTCACGGTTACTTTAATCTCGGATAGTACATCCTTTCGCCTCAATGCGCTGATGATTAACTTGATTAATCCAATCAAAACAATCAATGCCAAAAGTGATAGAAGTGCTATCTCGATTTGGTATTGATACTTGATGATTATTGCGCCAATTTTTCCTATAGCATTCATGCGCTATCCTCCTAAAGATATTCTGTTCTATTATACTATAAATAGGGTGTTTTTGCAATTCTGATTGCGACGATTTGACAAGATATTTGCCCCTTTTGATAGACCCTAACCAGCTCCTCTCAAAAAAATAAAAAGCACAAGAAAATCGCCTGCAGAACAGGCGATTTCTCTAGATTGAATTTTATATGATTTGATATTTTATTAGAGGATTAAGCGAGTCCAAGATTTGCGCCTAATTCCTTGCATGTCTCAAGACCTGCATCGTCTGGAGCGTCATTGATCATGAGGCCTTCTCCACCTATAATCTGTGCTCCTGCAGCTTCCATTCTGTCTTTCCAGTCACGCATCCACTGGCCGTCTCCCCAGCCGTATGAACCGAAGATAACAATCTTCTTTCCACCTACGAACTGCTCAACTTCTTCGATGAATGGCTCAAACTCAGTCTCTTCAAGAACTTCATCTCCCATAGCAGGGCATCCAAGCGCGAATCCTTCTAGATCCTTAAGATCGCTAGCTGATACCTCTGAAACAGTCTTTACACATGAATCTTCACATGTGCTCTTTAGACCTTCGCCTATAGCCTTTGCCATTGCTTCTGTGTTTCCAGTCTGTGACCAGTATACTACCATTGACTTCTTCATAATTTTCCTCCTACTGTACAATTTGAAGCTTGTTCAAGTTTTGTTTTTTAATATCTGAAGCGGAATCGAGAAGCTCAAGTATGTCTCGTTTTCCGAAGATCAGTCTTATCGCATCTTCCTTTGCTCTATCAAAGGTTTTAAACAGTCTATTCGCTCTTTCTATATCGCTATAAACCTTCCAGTATCCGCAAAGCAGAAAGTCTCTACCATCGTTTTCAATAAAACCGACAACATCCTCAGTTGGAAAGCCCAAAAGCAAACCAAGTTCATGTGGAAAATCAATTTCCTTGCGGCAGTACTGACGGTAGCGCTTGCTAACTGTACTCAAAATATTTTTAATGTCCAAATCAAAATATCCGAAGTCCTCTAGGAGCTTGCGAACATCATCCTGATTTAGCCAATCTATAAGTTCTTTTTCTCTGTATATCAAAGCGTAGCTGTTTTCATTAAAGCTACAGAACACGAATATCTCTAATCCTGTTCCTGCAAATATCTTCTTTACCTGAGGAATCATCGCCTTTTTGACAACGATTAGGTTTGACATCTTTACCCCGGCAATGACCGGTGAACACTGAAGAGCTAACTTTGTCATAAGGTCATTCATATCAAGTCTGAATAACATTCTCTTGACTTCTTCGCACATATGCCCTCCTAGTTGAATTTATTTGTATTAGCCTATTCTCATAGCTATTTCATAAAGCACTCACTTTAATTAGTTAGTTCAGTCTAACCCTTATGGGGTTATTAGCCCGCTTCTTTTTAGGAAGCGGGCAATAATAAATGAAATATAGAGAAATCATGCAAAAACACCGGAGAAACGCTATCGCCGCCGGCATAACGGCTTGCGCGCTGAACCCTGCTTACTTGGTCCAGCATGTGTGTTTGCTTATCTGTGGTTAGTTTAACCTAACTAACTCATAATGTCAACACCTTTTTAAAAATTATTTTTCTATATTTTTTGTTTGATTTCAGCACAGACTTGTTATATTATGTAAGTAAATTTTTAGGAGGTAATC
>ENA-OWLC01000324-OWLC01000324.1-metagenome-genome-assembly--contig:-NODE-324-length-12795-cov-6.843407_pt1 | contig 12795 bp, 9 predicted proteins | sample MGYA00245344_ERZ651092 | MGnify/ENA primary metagenome ERZ651092 (study PRJEB26857, sample SAMEA4031755) | metagenome | biome: human; feature: oral; material: saliva | place: Philippines | collected 2014 | study... | reverse complement strand
CACTGACCCGTCTGTACACTACGTTGAAAAACACCCCTGCCGCTGAGTTTGAATTGTCCGAAAACGCCAATGACTACACCCGCCGCTTCTACGCCGCCATGAACGACGATTTTGGTACGGTCGAAGCCGTTGCCGTACTGTTCGAACTGGCAGGTGAAGTGAATAAAACCAACGACGCACACCTCGCCGGCTGCCTGAAAGCCTTGGGCGGTATCATCGGCTTGCTACAGCGTGATCCAATTGAGTTTCTGCAAGGTGGTGCAGTTTTAGAAGGTCTTTCCAAAAAAGAAATTGATGACTTAGTCAAACAATATGACTTAGCTTGCGCTCAAAACAACCAAGCGGAAGCCGACCGTATTCGCAACTTTCTTCTGAATGAATATAGTATCTTTCTAGAAGATAGCTCTACTGGCAACACAAATTGGCGACCATCAGAAGAAATTGAGCATCATTATCAAAGTGGTTATTTTATCCGTAAATCCCTCTCCAACGAAGAAATCGAAGACTTAATCGCCCAGCGAAAACAGGCGCGCGCCGATAAAAACTGGGCGGAATCCGACCGCATCCGCGACCTTCTGAACGAACACAAAATCATTTTGGAAGACAATGCCGGCGGTACGACTTGGCGGCGGGGAAAACCAAACAAATTGACTTTTAAAGATGTCTATAAAATCAATCCTACTAGCCTCTCTAATGAAGAAATCAAAGATTGAATCGCCCAGCGCAAACAGGCACGCGCGGATAAAAACTGGGCAGAGTCTGACCGCATCCGCGACCTTCTGAACGAACACAAAATCATTCTAGAAGACAACGCCGGCGGTACGACTTGGCGGCGCGGCTAATTTGCTTTGATACGAAAAAAGGTCGTCTGAAAACATTTTCAGACGACCTTTATATATTTGATTGGAAACCGTGATGTGTGTACTTAATCTTCTAATAGGTTCTTCTTGATGACCGCAGGATTCCCTGCGGCGACGCAATACGGCGGCACATCTTTGGTTACCACAGCCCCTGCGCCGATGACTGCCCCTTTACCTACCCGGACCCCGCCCATAATAATCGCGCGCCGTCCGATCCAAACATCATCCTCAATCACAATCGGATTGATTTCCGTATAGCCCTCATATTTCAAAGTTTCACGATTAAACTTGTGATTATTGGAATAAAACAAACATTCCGGCCCCATCATGACATTATTTCCTATCGTCAGACCGTAGCATATTTCGCAATTGACACCGACCCCCGAGTTATCACCGATCACCGTATCCGGCATGACATACGCACCTTTTTCAATATTGACGTTTTTGCCGATATGCGGCGACACTCTCTTTGCCAAAAAACCACGGACTTTTTTAGCAGGCGTACCCAAAACGCTGCAATAAGACGGCGGCAGTAAACCGCCGATTACTCGCAGAATCAAACCATTTACTCTTGCCTTCATCCCTATACGGTTCCTCATTTCAAATATATTGTCATCAGACCCCTATTTTGCACAAAGTTCAAGAATAAAGCAAAAATTCTCAAAAAATTACCAAAATAAACAATATGATAAATAATTCAGTATCTTATTATCCCAATCATCATTTCAAGAACACAAAAGCAACGCCGACCAACCTCTCTCGGGCAATATCCTCTTGACGGAACAGAAAAAAACAGCGAGAATCCGACTCTTGTCTGAAGCATAGGTACATCCCCTATGCCCGCTTAACCGAAAGGAAACAAAATGAAACAAGGTATCCACCCTAATTACCACGAAATCAACGTTACCTGCTCTTGCGGTAACAAATTCGTCACCAAATCCGCGCTGGAAAAAGACAACTTCAACATCGAGGTTTGCTCTTTGTGCCACCCGTTCTACACCGGCACTCAAAAAATCGTCGACACCACCGGTCGCGTGGACAAATTCAACAACAAATTCGGCAACCTGTTCAAACGCTAATCGCCGCTCTACTGAAATAAAAAGACTGCATTTTATGCAGTCTTTTTTGCTTTATACGTCGTCTGAAAATGCATTTTCGCCAGATTAAAAACCAAACCCCTCCTTTCAGACGACCTACCGCCGAATCTTTGCTAAACTACACGAAAATACATTCAACCCCCTCAAAGCTATGCTCACTTACACCTCGCCCGATTCGCGACAACCTGCCAAAACCCATGAAAAACCCTGGCTCTTGCTGCTGATGGCATTTGCCTGGCTGTGGCCGGGCGTGTTTTCGCACGACTTGTGGAATCCCGCCGAACCCACCGTCTTTACCGCCGTCGAAGCCTTAGACGCAGGCGCGACGCCGTTGGTTGCCCATGTGTTGGGGCAGCCGGATTTTCAAATTCCGCCCGTCTATTTGTGGGTGGCGGCAGCGTTCAAACACCTGTTGTCGCCTTGGGCGGCGGACGCTTATGATGCCGCGCGTTTTGCGGGCGTTTTCTTCACGATTATCGGGCTGACCGCCTGCGGTTTTGCCGGATTCAACTTTTTGGGCAGGCACCACGGGCGCAGCGTCGTCCTCATTCTGATCGGCAGCATCGGGCTGCTCTCGGTCGCGCACTTCCTCAACCCCGCTTCCGTCGCCTTTGCCGCGTCGGGCATGATATTGTGCGGCTTTTCGTTGGCGCAACGCCGCGTCATTACCTCTTCCCTGCTGCTGGGCTTCGGCTGGGCGTTGCTGTCACTCTCATCGGGCTATCTGATGACCGCCGCGCTGATGTTTTTAGCACCTGCCCTGTTGCTCGATGAGAAATGGCGCGTCAAACGCTATTACCTGACGCTGGTCGGCGCGTTCGCCATCGGACTGCCGCTCTTGACGGTTTATCCGCTCATTTTCTCCAGAACGCAGCCCGAACTGTTTTCCATCTGGTTGAACCACCACTCGCTCGGCGCATTCGGCGGCTTGGGTGATTTTCAGACGACCTTCAGCCTGTTCTATTACCTGAAAAACCTGCTCTGGTTCACGCTGCCCGCGTGGCCGCTCGCTGCATGGACGTTGAGCCGCCCGCGCATCCGCGGAAAAAACTGGAGCGTATTGTGTATTTCATGGTTCTTTATCGTGATCAGCATCCTTGCCATCAGCCCGCAACGCCTGCAAGACAATCTCGTTTGGCTGCTGCCCCCGCTCGCCCTACTCGGCGCGGCGCAACTGGACGGATTGCGGCGCGGCGCGGCGGCGTTTATCAACTGGTTCGGCATCATGGCGTTCGGACTTTTCGCCATCTTCCTATGGACGGGCTTTTTCGCCATGAACTACGGCTGGCCTGCCAAACTCGCCGAACGCGCCGCCTATTTCAGCCCGTATTACACGCCTGACATCGACCCGATACCGATGGCGGTCGCCCTGCTGTTCACCCCGCTGTGGCTGTGGGCGATTACCCGCAAAAACATCCGCGGCAGACAAGCCGTCACCAACTGGGCGGCAGGCGTTACGCTGGCATGGGCATTGCTGATGACCCTGTTCCTGCCGTGGCTTGATGCCGCCAAAAGCCACGCGCCCGTCGTCCTCCAAATGGAAGCCGCCCTCTCCCCCGAACTGAAACAACGGCTTTCAGACGACCTCGAATGCATCAGCATCGCCAACGAAGACCACCGCGCCCGCATCGCTTGGGCGCAATACAGCGACTTGACACTCCATATCGACGACGCTGCCTGCCGCTACCTTCTGGTGCAGCAGCCTAAAAATACCGACGCGCCGCCGGGCTGGACGAAAATCTGGCAGGGCGCGCGCCCGAGAAACAAGGTGGAAGGCTTCGCACTTTTAAAAAGAGAAGAGTAAAAAAAGTCGTCTGAAAAAGCAAAATTGCCAGTTCGGTGGAAATACCCTAATTAAGCTGAAAATTTTGAACTTGGTGTCCAAACCATCGGGCTGTACCAATAGAGATTGAAAGAACTGAATCCACGGCAATATGAAAATCTAAAGGTCGTCTGAAAAGCAAAGTTGGAAACCCTACTCTGTTTTTCAGACGACCTTTTGATTATTTATTGAAAACTGAATCGACCAACGCAGCTTATTGTTTACGCCTATCCCACCAAGCGAATAAGTTGCCCAAGACGGTTCCCGATACGGAGTGCCAGACGCAGGCGACGGCGGTAGCGACGGCGGATTCGGCGTTACCCGGGAAGAATTTGGCGCTCAGACCCGTGGCGAGACCGGCGTTTTGTACGCCGACTTCGATAGCGATGGTACGTTTTTTGGCGGTGTTCATACCGGTTAGCGCGCCGCTGTAATAGCCGAGGATGTAGCCGCCGATATTGTGTGCGGCAATGGCGAGCACCATAACTAAGGCAGATTCGGCAAAACGGTGGCCGTGGACGGCGGCAACACCGCCGACAATGCAGGCAAAGGCGGCAACGGCAACGGCGGGCATGATGGCGCGGACATCTTCAAACCATTGTTTTTTGTGCAGCAACATATTGGCGGCAGAGCCGATAACGACAGGCAACAGGGTAACGAGCAACATAAACTTGAACATGCCCCAGCCGTCCATTTCGACGGTTTGTCCCACGAGGTAAGTCATCCACAGCGGCGTCATAACGGGGGCGAGGACGGTAGAGACGGTGGTCATGCCGACTGAGAAGGCAACATCGCCTTTGGCAAGGAAACTCATGATGTTGGACGAAACCCCGCCCGGGCAAGTACCGACCAAAACCAGACCCAGCGTCAATCCGGGCGAAAGGTTAAAGGCTTTGGCGATACCGATGGCGAGCAGCGGCATAATGGTGTATTGGGCAACTGCGCCGATGAAAATATCGAGCGGGCGTTTAGCCAAAATTTGATAGTCTTCTTTGCCTAGAGTCATGCCCATGCCGAGCATAATGATGCCGAGTACGACGACTTGCGTGTCGCCTTTCACCCATGAAAAGGTAGCGGGTTCGATAAAGGCGACGATAGAGGCAAGGACGATAATCAGGGCGGTGAATCGGGTCATTTGCCGGCTGACGGCAGTCAGAAAGTTCATAGTTTGCTCCTTTGTAGGTTGTTATGTATGACAGCAATTGCCATAATTTAACGGATATTAACTTTTCTGTATCATCCTGGCAATGATGGACAGACGTGTGCCAAAGGTCGTCTGAACACTAAGAAAGTACTGTTTTTGATAACGACGTTTTTCTAGAAACCGATTTATATATTGTCAACAATGTTTAATTGACATCTACAAACCATTCAAAAACAATCAATAAGTAGTCAAAAGTAATGCCATGATTAAAAAAATATTTCATTTATTTGCTTGGTATTCCGTATAAAAATGCCTGAAATCCTAACTATTCTTTGACAATCTTTAACCCATCCCCTAATATCCAACAGTTTGATTCCGCAAAGCGGATTTAAGAAAAACATTTTTGAGATTTTGAGAGGTAAAACAATTATGGAATGGGAATTTAACAGTTACTACACGTTGATTGCCGCCACATTGGTTTTGTTGATTGGTAAGGTTTTGGTAAACAAAGTCAAATTCCTGCGCGATTTCAACATTCCCGAGCCTGTGGCAGGCGGCTTGATTGCTGCGATTGTCCTGTTTGCACTGCATCAAGCCTACGGCGTGAGCTTCAAATTTGAAAAACCGCTGCAAGATGCATTCATGCTGATTTTCTTCACTTCTATCGGTTTGAGCGCGGACTTTTCCCGCCTGAAAGCGGGCGGTCTGCCGTTGGTAATTTTCACCGCCGTCGTAGGGGCATTTATCATCGTGCAGAACTTTGTCGGCGTCGGCTTGGCGAAGGTTTTAGGACTGGATCCGCTTATCGGTCTGATTACCGGCTCGATTACCCTGACCGGCGGACACGGTACGGCAGGTGCATGGGGACCTGACTTTGAAAACAAATTCGGCTTGGTCGGTGCTACCGGGTTAGGTATGGCTTCCGCCACGTTCGGTTTGGTATTCGGCGGCCTGATCGGCGGTCCGGTTGCGCGCCGTCTGATCAACAAAATGGGACGCAAGCCCATCGAGCAAAGCGGACAAAAGGCAAATTCAGACGAACATGCCGACGACGTGTTCGAACAAGCGAAGCGCACCCGCCTGATTACCGCCGAATCCGCCGTCGAAACGCTTGCCATGTTTGCAGCGTGTTTGGCATTTGCCGAAATTGTGGACGGCTTCGACAAAGAATATCTGTATGACTTGCCGAAATTCGTATGGTGTCTGTTTGCCGGTGTCGTCATCCGCAACATTCTGACTTCTGCGTTTAAAGTCAATATGTTCGACCGCGCCATCGACGTATTCGGCAATGCCTCCCTGTCGCTTTTCCTTGCAATGGCGCTTTTGAACCTGAAATTGTGGGAACTGACCGGTCTAGCGGGTCCTGTAACCATCATTCTCGCCGTACAAACCGTCGTGATGATTCTGTACGCGACATTCGCCACCTACGTTTTTATGGGACGCGACTACGATGCGGCGGTTTTGGCGGCAGGACACTGCGGCTTCGGCTTGGGCGCAACGCCGACCGCCGTTGCCAATATGCAGTCCATCACTCAGACCTTCGGTCCTTCACACAAAGCCTTCTTGATTGTGCCTATGGTCGGCGCGTTCTTCGTGGACTTGATTAACGCAGCAATCCTTTCCGGTTTTGTAAATGTCATTACCAAATAAGTAAGCATTTATAACGTTTCGTTGAAAAAGCACTTGCAACATTTACTTGCTGCAAGTGCTTTTGTTATGATGGTCGTCTGAAAAGCAGTCCGGTCTGGTCTGCAACCGCATCAAGGAGATATTTATGAACAAAAAACTGCTGGCTTTGCCGCTCGTCCTGATATTGGCCGCGTGCGGCAAGGATGAGCCCAAGCAGGCTTTGGAATGCAATCATCCCGCCGCCATCCAAAGCATCAAAACACAAATCCAAAACATTATCCGCCAAGAAGCGCGCGCATTCGCCCGCAACGACAGCCGCCAATTCGTCGATGCGGACAAAGTCATTGCTGCCGGTTCCGAACTGGAAATCGGCTTAAACAATGCCCAACAAATTGATGAAGACAACAAAACCATGTGCGGTGCGGATTTAAGCATCCGAGTTCCTGCCGATGTCCTTAATGCGGCGGAAACCAATAGTCCTTTGATTTACAGCGAAACGACTTTAGCCGAAATACTGGAACAAAAGCTGACAGGCAGCAATTTGAAATTTGCCGACAATACACTTTCAACTTCCGTACGTTATACGCCTGATAAAGACGGCAACGCCGTTTTGGAAGACAACACTGTCTCCATGACGGCACGCACGCTGTCCTCGCTGCTGCTGCCCTACGGTGTCAAAAGTATTGTGATGATTGACGGCAAGGCAGTCAGCAAAGAAGATGCTATGAAGTTGTTAAAAGGCAAACACGATGAGCCGCCTGTCGTTTCTCCGGAAGATATTCTGGAAAACAATGCCGCCAGCCAAGCATCGGGCGTGCCGCAGGCAGCAGGATTGGAAACCGAAATCCTGCATCCTGATATAGAAGCGAAACGCGAAGAGCCGTCCTTCTCGCAAAACGATCTGGACAATGCACGCCGTCAAAACCGTAATGCAGATTCTGAAATCCAAGGGGTATGGGACGGGATGGAGCATACTGTCCAAAAAGAACTGCTCGCCGAGCAGCGTGCTTGGATTCAGAACAAGATTCAAAACTGCCAACAGGCTGCCGCCCAAGCTGACAACCCTGCTCAAGCCGAATATCTCAAGCTCCAATGCGATACCCGCATGACGCGCGAACGTACGCAATACCTGCGCGGTTATTCGATTGACTAGACGGATTTTTCTTCCAATCATTAAAAGGTCGTCTGAAACTTTGACTTCAAGGTTTCAGACGACCTTTTTCCTTTTTTCTTTATTTAGCTTTGTCTGATTCATTTGTAATTTTGATACAAAATCCGACGAATTTCGTTTCCATATGAATTGCAGCAGGTAAAACAATAGCGATATGGCGAAGGAGGAAACTCGGCAACCCCTTTTAGCAAACTCGTTAAAATTATTTTATTTCAATGTATTAAAAATCGAAAAATCCTGAAAGAGGTCGTCTGAAAACAGCATGCATGGTTTGTGATGTAAGTCAAAGAGAAATGTAACAAAATTACTTATAGTAATCGTAGTGAAAATTTATCGACTTTATTGCCACCTTATATCAAGGAGATACACCATGAACGCATCAGCCGACAATGTCGTCAGCCCCGCCGTAGCCGAGGTCAACAGTTTGGTTGAAAAGGGTTTGCGCTCGTTGGACGAGTTTCGCAAGCTGAATCAGGAGCAGATTGATTATATCGTTGCCAAAGCCTCCATTGCCGCGCTGGACAAACATGGTGTACTCGCCATGCACGCGGTCGAAGAAACGGGACGCGGTGTATTTGAAGATAAGGCGACCAAAAACCTGTTTGCCTGCGAAAACGTCGTGCGCCGCCTGCGCGATTTGAAAACCGTGGGCGTCATCAGCGAAGACGATGTAACCGGCATTACCGAAATCGCCGATCCGGTCGGGGTCGTCTGCGGTATCGTGCCGACCACCAATCCGACTTCCACCACCATTTTCAAATCCCTGATTGCGCTGAAAACCCGCAATCCGATTATTTTCTCGTTCCACCCGTCCGCCCAGCAGTGTTCCGCCCATGCCGCACGTATCGTGCGCGATGCGGCGATTGCGGCCGGTGCGCCGGAAAACTGTATCCAGTGGATTGAAAAGCCGTCTATGGAAGGCACTTCCGCGCTGATGAAGCATCCGGGCGTGGCAACGATTTTGGCGACCGGCGGCAATGCGATGGTGGAAGCCGCGTATTCTTGCGGCAAACCTGCGCTCGGCGTCGGGGCGGGCAACGTACCTGCTTATGTTGAAAAAACGGCGGACATCAAACAGGTGGCACACGATATTGTGATGTCGAAATCTTTCGACAACGGCATGGTGTGCGCCAGCGAGCAGGCGGTGATTGCCGATAAAGAGATTTACAAAGAGTTGGCCGAAGAGTTCAAATCCTACGGCGTGTACTTCGCCAACAAAAAAGAAAAAGCCATGCTCGAAGACTTCATCTTCGGCGTTACGGCAAACTGCGCCAACTGCGGCGGCGCGAAACTCAATTCCGCCGTTGTGGGCAAACCGGCGGCGTGGATTGCCGAACAGGCCGGGTTTAAAGTCCCTGAAAAAACCAACATCATCATCGCCGAATGCCGCGAAGTCGGCCCCAACGAGCCGCTGACCCGCGAGAAACTCTCGCCCGTACTGGCGATGCTCAAAGCAGATTCCACCGAACAAGGCTTGCAGTTTGCCGAACAAATGGTCGCTTTCGACGGCTTGGGACACTCCGCCGCCATCCATACCGCTGATCAAGAATTGGCAAAAACCTTCGGCACCCGCGTCAAAGCCCTGCGCGTGATTTGGAACTCGCCCTCCACCTTCGGCGGCATCGGCGACGTTTACAACGCCTTCCTGCCGTCCCTGACCTTGGGCTGCGGCTCTTACGGCAAAAACTCCGTCGGCGGCAACGTCAGCGCAGTCAACCTGTTAAACATCAAAAAAGTAGGCCGTCGGAGAAACAACATGCAATGGTTCAAAGTGCCCGCCAAAATCTATTTTGAACGCGATTCCATCCAATATCTGCAAGACATGAAAGACTGCGAAAAAGTCATGATTGTGACCGACCGTTCGATGGTCGATTTGGGCTTCGTCGATAAAGTGACCCACCAGCTCCACCAACGCAAAAACAAAGTAACCATCCAGCTTTTCACCGATGTCGAAGCCGATCCGAGCGTCCAAACCGTCTATAAAGGCACGGATTTGATGCGCAGCTTCCAGCCCGACACCATCATCGCGCTGGGCGGCGGCTCGCCGATGGACGCGGCAAAAGCCATGTGGCTCTTCTACGAACAGCCCCAAGTCGATTTTGAAGACCTCGTCCAAAAATTCATGGACATCCGCAAACGCGCCTTCCGCTTCCCCGAATTGGGCCGCAAAGCCAAATTCATCGGCATCCCCACCACATCGGGCACCGGCTCCGAAGTCACGCCGTTTACCGTCATCAGCGACGGCGACAAAAAATACCCCATCGCCGACTACTCGCTGACCCCGACCATCGCCATCGTTGATCCCGCGTTTACCATGACCGTCCCCGCCGGCGTAACCGCCGACACCGGTCTGGACGTACTGACCCACGCCGTAGAAGCATACGTTTCCGTACTCGCCAACGACTTTACCGACGGCCTCGCCCTGCAAGCCATCAAGCTCGTGTTCCAATACCTCGAACGCTCCTACAAACACGGCGCGTCCGACCCCGAAGCGCGCGAACACATGCACAACGCTTCCACCATCGCAGGCATGGCGTTCTCCAACGCATTCCTCGGCATCAACCACTCGATGGCGCACAAAATCGGCGGCAAATACCACGTTCCGCACGGCCGCGCCAACGCCATCCTGCTGCCGCACGTCATCCGCTACAACGGCACACGCCCGCAGAAAACCGCCACCTGGCCGAAGTACAACTACTACAAAGCCGACCTGAAATATCAGGAAATCGCCCGTACCTTAGGCCTGCCGTGCGCCACCCCGGCCGAAGGCGTAGAATCCTTCGCCCGCGCCTGTCACGAACTGGCGGTCAACGTCGGCATCAAAATGTCTTTCAAAGAACAAGGCATAGACGAAAAAACCTTCATCGACGGCCGCAAAGAACTGGCAATGCTGTCCTTCGAAGACCAATGCACCCCCGCCAACCCGCGTCTCGCATTGGTCGCCGATATGGAAGAAATCCTGACCAAAGCCTATTACGGCGAATAAGGTTCGCGTAAACCATAAAGCGTAAGAAAAAGGTCGTCTGAAAACCGCATTTCGGGTTTTCAGACGACCTCTGTTTTTTATATTGTGCCCCACTTATTTTTAGCAGCCGTAGCGTGGGCTTTGCCCAACGAATGAACATAAATAATTTGATTCGGATGTTCGGGCGGGAAGATCGTGGGCGAAGCCCACGCTACGATTTGTTGCGTTCCTTCCCCCGTCCGACGGGGGAAGGTTAGGATGGGGGTGGCTTTATGGTTCTAGGTAAAATCAAATTCGTGCAAACCGTAGAGCTGCTCTCTCCTGCTAGACGGGAGAGCCAGCCGCCCGTAGCGTGGGTTCTACCCACGAATAAACAGAGATGATTGGATTCGGATGTTTGGACGGAAGATCGCGGGCGAAGCCCACGCTACGGGTTACTGCAACGGCAACTTGTCCCTTCCCCCATCCGGCGGGGGAAGGTTAGGATGAGGGTGGCTTTATGGTTTTAGGTAAAATTAAATTCGTGCAAACTGTAGAGCCAACCTTTCCCGCCAGACGGGAGAGCCAGCCACCCGTAGCGTGGGCTTTGCCCACGAATGAACATAAATAATTTGATTCGGATGTTTGGGCAGAAGGTCGTGGGCGAAGCCTACGCTACGGATTGGTTTATCCTGAATCTGTATCCACTTGACGAAGGGTCGTCTGAAAACAGAAATCCTCAATTTTTCAGACGACCTCAATAACAGACTTCCAATTCAATCTACGCTTGCTGAAACGTGACATTAAGCAACATAAGGTTATTTTTATAAGATTGCTCAAGAAAATCTTTATCAAACAATCCCTGACGGTCTTTGTTATGGTTGTATTTGATTTGATTGGTCATTTGGAATCTTTTAAATTTAAGTCGTATTGTTTCTGCTCCCGCGCCCAATCCACCATATCTTTAGGATAGTACAGATACTGCCGCAGGGAGGTGTCGTCCAAGTCTTTTAAATAGGCGACTGCGGCGGATTCAAAGCTCCAGTAGCCGATATAGCCCCCATATTCGGGATCTTGGTTCAAATGTGTGTCAATCAGGAGATTACCGATTTTTCGGTTGCCTTCGTACCAGCCGGAGAGGTAAGCGTTGAGATATTTCAGGGATTCTTCCTTGCTTTCTGCCATGATGGCTTGCAGCAGGGGTTTGCGGAAGTTGTGTCCGCCTTTGGCAAATTTGGCGCTGGGATCAAATTTCGTGGGTAGTGCCATATTCATCAAAGCCCTGAATGATGGATCGTAATACATTTCGTCATCGTTATAGGGATTGAGGCTGTCTTTAATGGTTTCCAGCCAATCCATCCGTTCGAACAATAGGCAAAGTCCGATAATGTTGGGTTGCTCTTCTCCCGCCCACTCCTCCGGTCCCCAAATAAACATAATGTCTTCCTCCTGCCCGTATTGCCTGTGTATATCCAGGCATTGCTTACAGTAATAAACTATTTGATTCATACGCTTCTTGATTTCTTCTATCGGAAATCCTGCAGTGTATTCGGTAAGCATTGTTAGATAAAGCTGTTGAGGCAGTGCATCTGAAGGAATAGTTGAGTCACTCTTACTTTCTTCTATCCACTCTTGCAGCAGTTGTAGATTTTCAGAATAACTGGTTTTAAAAAAATCTTCTTTAAACAATCCCTGGCGGTCTTTATTGCGATCATATTTAACTTGATTGGTCATTTTAGTCCTTTAAATAGACAAGTTATTTAATATCGTCTGCATCTGGTTTCTGCATTTTTCCGACGTTTTTTTGCATTTTCATAGTTTTTTTGTGCTTTTAGCCTTTGCTCCGTTATCGAACAGTCGATTCTTTACCTAGAGAATGTGGTCGGCAGGTTTGTGATGGCAGTGTATCAAAGCCATATGAACAATTGAACAGGACGACTGCTATTGGCAAAGAGGTCGTCTGAAAACTTTCAGACGACCTTGATAGAGGTTGGATTTCCGCCCTAATCTACGCTTGCTACACATCCTTCGGATGTTTTGAAAAAAGCGTTTTCCAGAATAGGCGTCTGCGCTTTTATAGTGGATTAAATTTAAATCAGGACAAGGCGACGAAGCCGCAGACAGTACA
>ENA-OWLC01000321-OWLC01000321.1-metagenome-genome-assembly--contig:-NODE-321-length-12872-cov-6.199345_pt1 | contig 12872 bp, 9 predicted proteins | sample MGYA00245344_ERZ651092 | MGnify/ENA primary metagenome ERZ651092 (study PRJEB26857, sample SAMEA4031755) | metagenome | biome: human; feature: oral; material: saliva | place: Philippines | collected 2014 | study... | reverse complement strand
ACAACGTTATCTCTGGTCTCTTTGATGAGGTTAAGAAGTTGAACCCAGAGAACCGTCTTTATGGTTTCCTTATGGGTCCTGGTGGTCTTGTTGACCACAACTACATTGAGATTACCGCTGAGAATCTTCAGGCTTACCGCAACACTGGTGGCTTCGATATGATTGGTTCAGGTAGAACAAAGCTTGAGAAGGAAGAGCAGTTTGAGAAGGGACTTGAGATTCTTCGTAAGTTGGATATCAAGGCTGTTGTAATCATTGGTGGTGACGACTCTAATACTAATGCTTGTGTATTGGCTGAATACTATGCTGCTAAGCAGTATGGTGTACAGGTTATTGGTTGCCCTAAGACTATCGATGGCGACTTGAAGAACGATCAGATTGAGACTTCTTTCGGTTTCGATACAGCAACAAAGACTTACTCTGAGCTTATCGGTAACATCGAGCGTGACTGTAACTCTGCTCGTAAGTACTGGCACTTCATCAAGTTGATGGGTCGTTCTGCATCTCACATCGCTCTTGAGTGTGCTTTGCAGACTCAGCCAAACATCTGCTTGGTATCTGAGGAAATTGAATCTAAGGATCAGACTTTGAATGATATCGTTGAGTATATCGCAGGTGTTGTTGCTTACCGTGCAGAGCAGGGTAACAACTTCGGTGTTGTTTTGATTCCAGAAGGTCTTATCGAGTTTATTCCTGCTATCGGTCGTTTGATTCAGGAGTTGAATGATTTGCTCGCTGCTCATGGTGCTGATTATTTGAACCTTGACAAGGATGCACAGCGTAAGTATATCCTTGAACACCTCTCTGCAGAGAACAAGGCTACATTTGAGACACTTCCAGAGGGCGTTGCTCGTCAGCTTTCTCTCGACCGTGACCCACACGGAAACGTACAGGTTTCTCTCATCGAGACAGAGAAACTCATCTCTGAGATGGTTGCAGCTAAGCTTGATCAGTGGAAGAAGGAAGGTAAGTATGCTGGTAAGTTCTCTCCTTTGCACCACTTCTTTGGTTATGAGGGTCGTTGTGCAGCTCCTTCTAACTTTGATGCAGACTACTGCTATGCACTTGGTTCATCAGCAGCTCAGTTGATTGCTAACGGTAAGACAGGTTATATGGCTATCGTTAAGAACACTACAGCTCCTGCTGATCAGTGGAAGGCAGGAGGTGTGCCAATCACTATGATGATGAACATGGAGAGACGTAATGGTGAGATGAAGCCTGTTATTCGTAAGGCACTCGTTGAACTTGATGGTGCTCCATTCAAGACTTTTGCTGCTCAGCGTGAGAAGTGGGCTAAGGAAACATGCTATGTTTATCCAGGTCCTATCCAGTACTGGGGCCCTTCTTCAGTATGTGATCAGACTACTAAGACTCTCGGATTAGAGCAGGCTAAGTAATAGTATATTCATAAAGAAGAGATGGGGGATAACTATATCCTCTGTTTCTTCTTTTGTTTTATACAATTTCTTATTTTCTTCTGACCTTTATGCTTTGAGTAGTTGGTAAATATTTTAAATTATCCCTTTGATATTCAATCTATTATTATAGTATTCATACGAGAATAAAAGCACATGAATACAACTGTAAGTAGTGCTTAATTGTTTTTAATTCTGTTGTCTATTGAATCTAAAAAAAACAATATGTTTTGAACTTATTCAGGGCGTATGCTAATTTTTTTCATGAAAATAAATATTTATCTTCACGTAAATAATTATTTTTCTTTATGAGAATAATTTCTTTTCTTCATGAAAAGAAACCTTGAAAGTCCAATATATATAGATGTAAAGTAGAACTTAAGATTATCCAAAAGTAAGAAAATGTTTATCTCCAAAGCGTTTCAATCAATACTAAAGACTTGGATTCAAATGCCAAGTTGGATGCGTTGGGCTGGAGGATTGTGTCTTGCTGTAGGGTATAGTTTTCTGTTTTACTTCTTTTTAGTATCACCTACAGGCTTCAGATGGCGTGCTATTTATGGTGATCCAGATTATCCTGAAGGTTATACGATTTATGGTATTGATGTAAGTCGTTATCAAGGTACGATTAACTGGAATCGACTTAGAAATGCACTGATAGACCGTTTGCCTATTCGTTTTGTGATTATCAAGTCAACAGAGGGCGATAGTCATATTGATGCTAAGTTCCGTGAGAACTTCTCCAATGCGAAAGAACATGGTTTTATACGTGGTATTTATCATTTCTGGAGTAATAAGTCGTCAGCACGTCGGCAGGCTTATTTCTTCCTTGCCATGGTTCATCTGCAGCCGGGAGATTTACCACCTGTACTTGATGTGGAACATAAACCAAAGAATATCAGTACAGAAGAGTTCCAGCAGAATATTCTGACATGGCTACATATAGTAGAAGATAGGTATCATGTGAAGCCTATCATCTATACCTATTATAAGTTTAAAGACCAATACCTTTCTGATTCTCGCTTTGATGATTATCCTTATTGGATAGCTCACTATTATGTTAATCAGATGGAGTATCAAGGTGCTTGGAAATTCTGGCAGCATACCGATGCCGGAAGGCTGCCAGGTATTAAGGGATATGTAGACTTAGACATCTACAATGGTAGCTTCTATGACTTACAGCAACTACTTATCCAAGATGATGTTACTGACGCTCAAGTAGTAGGCAGCACCAATCGTGATTCAACAAACGTTGATTCTCTTTCAGACCGAGTTCATTAGCTTTCTGAAGGATAGCCTCTGCATCCTGCTCATAAAATCCACTCAGAATAATCTTTGAATCAGTTGTCATAACACTGACAAACTCGTCTATATCTTCAAGGATAATGTTACGGTTGATATTTGCTAAGATAACATCAAAGACACCACTCACGTGTGACAAAACTCGTTTGTCGCCTTCAAGCACATCTAATTCTACACCATTTAGTTCGGCATTATGCTCAGCATTGCGTACACTCCACTCATCAATGTCATAGCTTACAACTTCTTTTGCACCGCACTTTGCTGCAACAATGCCTAAAATACCTGTTCCACAACCACAATCAAGAACTCTCTTTTCTTTGAGGTCTTGGTTTAGTAGTAATGAAACAATCATCTGTGTTGTCTCATGTGTACCTGTTCCAAATGCTTGTTGTGCATCAATGATAATCTTCATTGGGATTGTTTCAAGTTGAGGATAGGTTGCAACGACCTCTTCTTCCATATTCTTGCAGATGATGGCACAGCGGTTGTCAATGATAATAGGGTCGAAACCTGCTTTTTCCCATTCCTCATTCCAGTTCTTATCCTCAGCTTGAGCAGCCTCGAAAGAAACTTTTACGTCTGGAATTGGCAAGTTCTGCATGGTCTCAGTGAGTGTTTCTTCATTGAAAAGGTCTTCTTGGCAGTAGCCAACGAGTCCGTCTGGTTCGTCTGTGAAGGAATCAAATCCAACTTCAGCTGCAAGAGCTGCAATGATGTCTCTTACATCCTGAGAATCAGGTTCTGCCGTAAACTTTACTTGTATATATTTCATCTTGGTGTTAAATTTCTACTGCAAAATTATAAAAAATAGGGAAAAACCTACCATGGATTAGGGAAAATCCGTATATTTGCAAAGAAAGTTATCTTATTTTTGCACTATAAAGATTGTGTACAAACATTATCTTGGTGTTAAAACAAGTGTAAATTAAAAAAAAGGTATATGAAACGTTCAGTATTACTTTCGGTTTTATTTGGAGCTATGCCATTGCTATCAATGGCGCAAGATGACCTTTATTTTACCCCGTCAAAGGCGGATCAGTCTGCTTATCAACAGAGTAAAGTGGAGGAGGATCGCCCTGTTTATTATAGCGGTATTGGTAAGTCTAATGACGAATACAATCGTCGTGGCAAGTATAATTATAAGAAAATAGGAGTTGATTCTCTTGGAAACGATATCTTTATGTCGCGTATCTCTACGTTGCATGGCGACTCTGTAGTGTTAGATACTATCTATGGAGGTTTCACTCGTCAGTACGAAAGTGATAACGATGACTTTGCTTATAGCCGAAGAATGAGTCGTTTTGATGGATTTTGGGGTGGCTATTATGACCCATGGTTTGCTGGTCGCTCTTCGTTCTATGTAGGATGGGGATGGCGTTCACCTTATTATGGTGGCTGGTATGACAGATGGGATGATCCATGGTCTTATGGTTATTATGGTGGCTATCCTTACTATAGCTATTATGGTGGTTATCCATATTATGGCTACTACGGCGGTTATCCATACTATTATGGTTATGCTGACTATGGTTGGTACAACCCATGGAGCAGATATTATGGCTATTATGGTGGCTATCCTTACTATGGTTATAGAAGAGGTGGCTACTATGCTTACAATGGTCATACGGGTACAGCTAATCACTGGGGTAACTCTCCAAGAGACTTTGGTTCTCAAGCAAGAAGTGGTTCCTATGACAACGGACGCTCATCTTACTCAAATCGTCGTGGCAATGTAAACCAGTATGGTAACAATGCATCTCAGAGTAATGATATGAGAAGCTACTATGATCGCTTCGCTGGCGCACGTCAGAATGGTTTTGAGAATCAGACACGCTCTTATTCTCAGCCAGAGCGCTCTACATTCTCACAGCCTTCACCAAGCTCATTTGGTGGTGCAAGAGGTGGTGGTAGCTTCGGTGGCTCATATTCTGGCGGTGGAGGCAGCAGTTCTGGTGGCTCACGCAGTGCCTTCGGTAGTCATAGATAGTATTTTGGATAATGAATGTTTAATTAATAAAGAATATCAGAAATGAAGAGTAAATATATTTTCTTTGCTGTTTCGTTGTTTGCTGCTTTGTCTGCAAATGCACAGGAGACATACGAGAATGCTAAGTTAGCAGGAGAGGACTTGAATGGTACTGCACGCTATGTTGGTATGGGTGGAGCCATGGAAGCCTTGGGTGCTGATATTTCTACTATCGGTTCTAACCCAGCTGGTATCGGTTTGTTCCGTCACAGCAATGTTAGTCTCAGTGCTGGTCTTCTTATGCAATCAGATGGTAAGGAGTTCTCTAATGGTAAGAAGACTAATCTGAGCTTCGATCAGATTGGTGGTGTTTATACTACTCGTACTGGTCAGAAGTCTTTCCTTAACTTTGGTTTCAACTATCATAAGAGCAAGAACTTTGATTATATCCTTAATGCTGCAGGCTCTTTGAATGGAAGTTCACAGAATAAGCAGTCATATATTAAAGGCTTACTTGGTGATGAGAACAATGGAGGATTCTATGTTGGTAAGAATAAAGATGGTCAGAATATTGGCTATGTAAATGCTACATCAACGAACGTTGCATACACTTGGAGTCAGATTGATAACCTTTATTGGAATTCATTGATTCCAAGTAGTGCTGGAGTTTTCAACTATGAGAAAGCTACTGGTTATACTTTAGACCGCGCGCATACAGGCTATATTGGTAACTATGACTTTGCTGTGAGTGGAAACCTCAATGACAGGGTTTATCTCGGTTTGACATTCGGTATGAAGGATGTTAATTATAAGGGATACAGTGAGTATCGTGAGAACTTAAACAATGCTGGTGGTGTACTTGTTCGTGATGAGAGAAAGGTAACGGGTTCAGGTTTTGATATCACAGCTGGTGTAATTGTTCGTCCAGTAGCTGAGTCTCCATTTAGAATTGGTGCATACGTGAAGTCTCCAACATGGTATGACTTGACGACTTCAAATGTTACTCGTCTTGTTTATGCGTCAGGCACATCAAGTCAGGAAAAAGGTGTTGCTAACTCATATGATTTCAAGATGTGGACACCTTGGAAGTTTGGTTTCTCTCTTGGTCACACTGTTGGCAACTACCTTGCCTTGGGTGCAACTTACGAGTATGAGAATTATAGTAATATTAATAGTAGAGTCAATGATGGTGGATACTATGATTATTACTATGGTCAGTACTACGAGTCATCAAGCCCTGATAAAATTATGAATAATCACACTAAGCAAGTTTTGAAGGGCGTTAGCACTTTGAAGTTGGGTGTTGAGTATAAGCCTGTAAGCAATGTTGCTTTGCGTGCGGGTTACAATTATGTAAGTGCAATGTATGTAAATGATGTACAGAAGGATCCAGGTCTTGCTTCTTTAGGTACATCGTATGCTTCAACAACAGACTACACAAACTGGGGAGAAATTAATCGCTTCACATTAGGTGTTGGTTATCAGGTTAAGAAGTTCAATATAGACTTGGCTTATCAGTATAGTGCACAGAAAGGTTCTTTTGCTCCATTCTCTAATGTAAAAGACGTTACTTACACATCTGGTACTACAACAATAACGGAGTCTAACATTGCTTCAAACACTGATGTTAAGAATAACAGAAGTCAGTTACTCCTTACATTGGGTTATCGTTTCTAAGAAGAAACTTAGTAAATAATAAAAAGGTAAAAGGGTTTATTCTCTTTTACCTTTTTTGTTGTTTTGTCAAAATAAATCCTCATTAGCATTTTTAATAACCATGAATGGCATTCTAATTAAGCCTTAATTGACTTGTTAAAGACGCTCTTTAAGAGCCTAACTAACGCCCTTTTGAAAGCTAATTAAGCACCTTTTCTTGCACAACTTTATAACTTCTTGATAAGTAGAAGGTTACAAAGAGGTTGAAAAATGCTTTTATTTCTTGTTTTTAAGTAGAAATATCTAAAAACTATGTAAAGATATTTCGTTGCTATGAATGTGAGATTTTAAGATGGAATAAGCTTTAATAAGCCGAGAGAAAACTCTAATAAACAATCGTTTGTCGTCTATGTTTTCTTTTGTTGCTTATAATGTGTGCTTAGAGTGTTCCAACTTCTGATAGGATTTCAGCTACGTCCTCAGGTGTGTTGAACAAGATACCCTCTTCCAGTTCTTCGTCTGATAGTTGGTCAAGTAGCTCCTTAGCAGCTGTTTCTTCAAAACGTGGTTCACCCTTACTGTTTGTTTTAGCAAGTAATAAGGTAAGTATTTCTTGGCGATATTCTTCTATTGACATAATTAATTTGACTTTTATATTTATAATAAGGTGTGAATACTGATTAAGGCTTTAGGATAAAGTGTGGATGATTCTCATCTCCATAATTTTTGTGATAGGTGAAACCATCATACTCGAAGGAAAGAAGGTGGTTGGGCGATGCCAGTTGGTTACGGAGTATATAACTTGTCATAGTGCCACGACAGCTCTTTGCATAGACACTAACAGCCTTCAGTCGACTCCCTTGATCAACCATAAAGAGTGGTTGAATAATACGTATCTCTTTTTGTAATCGTTTCCAATCGAATAGATGTTGGAACTCTTCTGTTGCCAAGTGTACAAGGATTCCATCGTCAGCTTTCACTGCTTCAATGAGGATATCTGTGAGGAAAGGCTTCCAATAAGCAAACATGTTCTTGCCTTCAGACGAAGGAAGTTTGGCTTTTCCTTCAAGACGATAGGGATGGATAAGGTCTAATGGACGTAAGAGACCATAAAGAAAACTTGTTATCCAAAGATGTTTGTCAGCATATGAGAAGTCTTCCTGACTGTACTCCTGTGCTTTAAGGCATTTATATGCTTGTCCGTAGTAAGCGAGGAGGGCAGGTAAGTAGGCTTCCTCGTTGAAGAAATCTTGATAACGTAACTTATTTTCAAGTGCAATCTTTTCATTGCATGGAATCGCTTTTGCAAGTTCTTCAACAGAAAGGTCACCTAATTCTAACGCCATCTGCCCCGCTTCTTTTTTGAAGCGAGGCAGGTGTGTTTTTGGGGTTTGTACCGTAGTGGTACTGTTCATTATCTTAGCGGATGCTAATAGAATCTGCATTTGATTGGAAACTTAATAGGTTGAGTATTAAAATTGAATTAATACAATACTGTTATTCATGAAATATGTTCTGGAGTTTGAGGAGTTATGCTGTTGCTAAAAGTTACTTTTCAAGCAAAGATATATGAACATAACTCCTCTGAACTCTTAATATTTCAATCCCATATTATAAAGGATGAAGCCGTAGATGTCAGCCTGCTCTTCCAACTGCTTAGACAAAGGCTTACCACTTCCGTGGCCTGCCTTGGTATCAATGCGAATGAGTGTTGGTGTGTTGGCAGCATTGTCAGCCTGCAGGGTAGCTGCAAACTTAAATGAGTGCGCAGGTACAACACGGTCGTCATGGTCGGCTGTTGTTACCAAAGTTGCTGGATACTTTGTGCCAGGACGGAGATTGTGGAGTGGAGAATAAGCGTGAAGATACTCAAACATCTCCTTTGAATCTTCGCTTGTTCCATAGTCTGGAGCCCAGTTCCAACCAATCGTAAACTTATGATAGCGCAACATATCCATTACTCCTACTTGTGGAATACATACTTTAAAGAGGTCAGGACGCTGTGTCATGCAAGCTCCTATAAGCAAACCACCATTTGAACCGCCAACAATAGCAAGGTAGTCTTTACTTGTATACTTGTTTTCAATAAGCCACTCTCCAGCTGAGATGAAGTCATCAAAGACATTCTGTTTCTGCATCTTCGTACCAGCTATGTGCCAGTCCTCACCATACTCACTGCCACCTCGTAGGGATGCTTGAGCATAGATTCCACCATTTTCGATGAAAGGAATACGTACCGAAGAGAAGTAAGGGGTTAAAGGTACGTTGAAACCACCATAGCCATAGAGGAATACTGGGTTCTTACCATTGCGCTTTAAACCTTTTTTATAGGTGATAAAGAGAGGAATCTTTGTTCCGTCCTTACTTGGATAGAACACCTGTTCGCAGACATAATCAGACTCCTTGAACTTAACCTTTGGTGCAGCATACACCTTACTGTTAGTTGTGGCAAGGTCATACTGATAGATGGTGGTTGGTACGGTGAAAGATGAGAAGGAGTAGAATACTTCCTTCCGGTCCTTTTCTCCATAGAAACTTGCGCTGCCCAATGTAGGAAGTTTTATCTCAGAGAGTTGCTTTCCATCCATAGAATAAACGTAAGCATGGCTGGAAGCATCTTTCATATAGTTCAGAATCATCTTACCATCAGCAAAGGTAACACCTTCAAGCATGTCCTTAGACTCTGGTACAAGTGTTTTCCACTCATTGAAACCAGGGTGCTTAAGGTCGGTAACCATAAGTCGGTTCTTTGGTGCGCCATCGTTTGTAAGGAAGTACATCTTGTCACCAATAGTTTCAACTAAACTATATTGCAAATCAAGATTTGATGTCATCTGAATGAATTGGCTATTAGGCTGACGGAGATCACGTACATAGACAATGTTGCCTGAGCCTGCACCGCTTTCATATAGGAACATCATGGTTTCTTCTTCATTGACACTTACAGCATAGAAGCGCATTGGATTCGCTGGATTCTGGTAGAATAGAACATCCTCAGACTGTGGAGTACCAATCTTATGATAGTAGATTTTCTGGATAGAATTCACATTACTAAACTCATGTCCCTTCTGTGGAGCATCGTAAGCACTGTAATAGAATCCGTCACCTTGCCATGATGCGCCAGAAAACTTTGCCCAAGTAATATGGTCATCAAGCAGTTTTCCAGTCTTGACATCCATAACATAGAACTCTTGCCAGTCGCTTCCGCTGCGAGAGATAGAGTAGGTTGCATACTTACCGTTGTGTGAGAAGTAGATACCCTTCAGTGCAACGGTTCCGTCTGATGACAATTGGTTAGGGTTAAGGAAAACACGTGCGTTCTTCTCATCCCCAAGACGGTCCATAATGTAGAGTACACTTTGGTTCTGAAGACCATCATTTTTGTAGAAAAGCCACTTACCTATAGATTTGATATAGGAAGGAGCCGATACCTTCTCATAGTTCGCCAACTCCTTCATACGGTTGAAGAGCTTTGCTCGGAATGGAATACGAGAAAGATACTCTTGTGTAACCTTGTTCTCAGCAGCTACCCATTCAGCGGTAGCTTTGGAACTGTCATTCTCTAATGGACGATAAGGATCGGCAACTTGAACACCAAAATAGGTGTCTACAGTTCCGTCCTTTGGAGCTTGTGGATACGTTAGCTTCTGTGCCATCATGCTTGTAGCAGACAATAATGCTGCGGTTAGTAATACTTGTTTCTTCATATAGTAAAGATTTGAATGAATGTTCGCTGTTTGCGATTGGGTGGACTTATTAGTCAAATTAGGCTTATTGGGCTGATATGCCCAATATGCCTAATCAATGATAAAAATTACTTTAAGCTTTCTTGATACCACTCGTAGAGTTTCTCAACACCATCTTCAATTTCCACTTTATGCGTCCAACCAAGGCTGTGCAACTTCTCAACATCAATGAGTTTACGTGGTGTACCATTTGGTTTCTCGGCATCCCAGATGATGTCTCCTTCAAAGTGAACGGTCTTCTTAACAAGTTCTGCAAGTTCTTTGATAGTAAGTTCCTTACCAGTACCAACATTGATATGACAGTTACGAATCTCTCCTAAAGAAGGGATAGCACCACCACGACCCTCAGAGTTGTTGCGGTCAACAGCTCCATCAATCTTTGCACCGTAGAATACACTTGAATATTTCTCAATGCCAATGATATCTTTGAAGTCTACATTTAATAAGACGTGAACGCTGGCATCAGCCATATCCTCACTCCAAAGGAATTCGCGTAATGGACTTCCGTCACCCCATAGGGTCACCTTATTATTCTCAATGCCATAGAAAGCGAGTGCTTTCAAGATGCGCTCTTCTGTATTCTTGCCATCAACATTACCTTCACCAATCTCCGCACGCAGTTTATCAGTTGGATTGATAGGACGCTTATCCATATCGTTACGTATAGCACCCCAGTTGTTTTCGTGAATAAGTTTCGCAAGATAAATCTTGCGCATCATAGCTGGCATCACATGAGAGTTCTCCAAATGGAAGTTATCATTAGGGCCATAGAGGTTTGTTGGCATGACAGCTATGTAATTAGTACCATACTGAAGGTTATAGCTTTCACACATCTTAAGACCTGCTATCTTTGCAATAGCATACTCCTCGTTGCTATATTCCAGTGGAGAAGTCAGCAAACAATCCTCGCGCATTGGCTGTGGTGCGTTCTTTGGATAGATACACGTACTTCCAAGGAAGAGAAGTTTCTCTACCTTATGAAGGTAGCTCTGCTCAATAACATTGCATTGCATCTTCATATTCTGCATGATGAAGTCTGCACGATAGAGATAGTTTGCCATAATACCTCCAACGAAAGCAGCAGCAAGGACAACGGCATCAGGTTTCTCTTCATCAAAGAAACGCTTCACAGCCTGCTGATCTGTCAGATCTAATTCTTTATGGCTTCGTCCAACGAGATTTGTATATCCTCGTTGAAGAAGGTTATTCCATATTGCTGAGCCAACTAATCCATTGTGTCCAGCAATGTATATTTTACTATTTTTGTTCATTGCGTGTTTGTTGAATAGACGATAAAAAGTAATAATAGCTGATAGTAAGCGATTATTTGGAATCGCCAACTATCAGCATAAGCGGTAATTATCCCTCTCATAAGAGAGGGAGGGAAGGCTGAAGCGTTCTTACTTAACGATACCCTTCTCCAAATACTCTTCAAGGTTTGTTCTAACCTTCTCAGCTGCACCCTCAGAAGCAACCTTAGCCATGTCGCTGTCTACCATAATGTTGACAAGCTCTTCAAAACTTGTACTGTTAGGATTCCAACCGAGTTTCGCCTTTGCCTTTGTTGGGTCTCCCCAGAGATTGACAACGTCAGTAGGACGATAGAAGTCTGGACTAACCTCAATAAGTACCTTTCCTGTAGCCTTATCAATACCCTTCTCGTCCATGTCCTCACCCTGGAATTCGAGTTCAATACCAACACGCTTAAATGCATAATAGCAGAAATCACGTACGCTATGCTGTACACCAGTAGCAATAACGAAGTCCTCTGGTTTCTCCTGCTGGAGTATCAACCACATGCACTCAACGTAATCCTTAGCATAGCCCCAGTCACGAAGAGAACCAAGATTACCCAAATAGAGTTTTTCCTGCTTGCCCTGCTTGATACGTGCAGCAGCAAGTGTAATCTTGCGAGTAACGAAAGTCTCGCCACGACGCTCACTCTCGTGGTTGAAGAGGATACCAGAGCAACAATACATGTTGTAAGCCTCACGATACTCCTTTGTAATCCAGAAGCCATACTGCTTAGCTACAGCGTATGGGCTGTAAGGATGGAATGGGGTGTTTTCGTTTTGTGGAACTTCCTCAACCTTACCATACAACTCAGAAGTAGAAGCCTGATAGATACGACAAGTTTCTGTCATACCCAACTGGCGAACTGATTCTAAGATACGTAATACACCAACAGCATCAACGTCAGCAGTAAATTCAGGAGAATCGAAACTTACCTGTACGTGACTCTGTGCTGCAAGGTTATAAATCTCATCAGGACGCACTTTACTGATTACACCAAGGATACTCATAGAGTCGCCAAGGTCTGCATAATGCAAGTGGAAGTGTGGACGACCTTCCAAATGAGCAATACGCTCACGGAAATCTACTGATGAACGACGAATAGTACCATGTACATCATAACCTTTTTCGAGTAATAACTCTGCCAAATAGGAACCATCCTGGCCTGTAATACCCGTAATAAGCGCTTTTTTCTGCATTGTATTTCTTTTGAGTTTATAATTTTCTTAATGATAGCACAAAGATACAAATTAATATTAATAATTTATCCATTTAAGGATAAGAAACTTCAAATTTATATTTAATTTATTTTCAAGTATATATTCAATCCTAATAATTGTTAGGTCATTATTGATATGATTATTTGAAAATTATAATGTTTTTGTGTTGAATTTTATTTACATTTTTGTTAGTGTTTTACGTTAATACAAGTCATAAAAAGAGTATTTTACTTAGCTTTGTAACTCTTTTATTTTGAGAATCTTATATGATTGC
>ENA-OWLC01000317-OWLC01000317.1-metagenome-genome-assembly--contig:-NODE-317-length-12908-cov-3.237065_pt1 | contig 12908 bp, 6 predicted proteins | sample MGYA00245344_ERZ651092 | MGnify/ENA primary metagenome ERZ651092 (study PRJEB26857, sample SAMEA4031755) | metagenome | biome: human; feature: oral; material: saliva | place: Philippines | collected 2014 | study... | reverse complement strand
TTTTAACATTTACATAGAACTCATTGATAACTAACCTATTAGCCACTTACAAAGTATGACAGAAATGACAGCAAAATTATTTTTGCTATCAAACAGTTCTTCTGGGCTTGAATAGATTTAGACTAATTAGACCATCTCCTATCGCATTAACAAATACCATCATGCCCAAACAAGTAAACCTTATTCGCTTGGGATATTGTATGAGATTTTACATAACAAAAAACTGCACGAGTCACAATAGTAGATTGTAGAATAATAACTACTTAACTGCATCAACACCACACCCCTGTGTCATGTATGCAAACCATCCACACCTGTTGTACAGAAACCTCCCACTCACTCATTCCTCTTTTCAAGTGATGTGATAAACATGGTTCTTCAGATTTTTGGAATGATAATGATTCGCCTAAACTTAGGTCTCTAACAAAATGTCACACAGAGAAATGGAGAAGACGGAGGGGTATCAAAACACATCATCGGTAGTCACGGAGGCACCGTCGGAGCGTGGAGTGACGGAGATAGGTTGCCTGTTTTTTTAGAGATTCTATACCCAGAGCATTTATTTCAAAAGTTATCAGAAATCTATACACTACACCTCCGTTGCTCTTTGTGCCATCGGCACCTCCGTGTTATTGCCTTTACCTCCGTCCTCTCCGTAACTCTGTGTGCCTTATTATGTAAGCTTTTTAGTTTGTCATTTCATATTTCGGAAGAATCACAATTTGTGTGATAAGTCCTTTCTATCCAAAGGCTACATACTCTTTTGTTTTTTCTTTTATGTCAACCAATCCATATCTCTGCTTTCTTTTGGCAAAGACTAAAGTTCAAAATTCAAAGTTTCCAAGTGAAAGAATTGGAAAATAATTTGTACATTTGTAGTCGTCTTGCTTGGTAGAGGGCAAGCACAATCTATAATCCGTAAACTGATAACGATGATAACTGGCGAGATAAAAACCAAGATTGACCAGATATGGGACACCTTCCACGTCTCTGGTATCACCAATCCTATTACTGTTTTAGAGCAAATGACCTATATCTTCTTTATGAAGATGCTTGACGACAAGCAGCTACAAGAGGAAGCTATGGCACGCGACTTTGATACCGAAGTAAAGAATCCTACCTTCCTTGTTGTACAGAACTGGTTTAATCCTGTTACCAAACAGGACGTGCCCTACGAGAGTATGCGCTGGTCAGTGTTCCGCCATACGGGTCCTGAAAATATGTTTCAGATGGTTCGTCAGAACGTGTTTGAGTTTATCAAAACTATCGGAACAGGTGAGGAGAGTGCTTACAGCAGGTATATGCAGTCGGCTACCTTCCTTATCTCTGATGCTCGTACACTGACGAAGGTGGTCGATGGGGTCGATGCCCTCGACATGAACAACCGTGATGCGATGGGCGATGTCTATGAGTATATCCTCGGTAAGATGGCTGCTTCGGGCACGAACGGACAGTTCCGCACGCCTCGCCACATCATTCGTATGATTGTCGATATGATGCAGCCGACACCAGCCGACTTTATCTGCGACCCTGCGATGGGTAGTGCGGGCTTCTTGGTGGAGGCAGTGAAGTATATCAAGGAGCATCACGAGCGGGCACTCTATACGGCTGAATCGGTGAAGCATATTAAGTCTTCGCTTGTCAATGGCTACGATACCGACCCAACGATGCTGCGTATTGGAGCGATGAACCTCCTACTGCATGACATCACAGCACCCGAATTGGCACGTCGTGACTCCCTTTCTGAGCAGAACAATGACGAGTCTTGCTACACACTCATCCTTGCTAATCCACCCTTTGCGGGCAGTCTTGACAAGGGAAATGTGAACAAGAAGATTCTTGCCTACGCTGACACGAAGAAGACGGAGCTACTCTTTCTTGCCCAGTTCGTACGTTCGTTGGAGGTGGGTGGACGTTGTGCAAGCATCGTTCCAGACGGTGTTCTCTTCGGAACGTCCAAGGCACACATCGCTATGCGTAAGGAACTGGTCGACAATCAGCAGTTAGTGGCAGTTGTCTCTATGCCGAGCGGTGTCTTCAAACCCTACGCTGGTGTTAGTACGGCAGTACTTGTTTTCACGAAGACGAATAGTGGTGGAACGGATAAGGTGTGGTTCTATGATATGCAGGCGGACGGCTTTTCGCTCGACGACAAGCGTTCGCCAATAGCCGAGAATGACATCCCTGATGTTGTCAACCGCTTTCACAATCTTGCTGACGAAGCTAATCGCAGCCGTAAGGAACAGAGCTTTATGGTGTCTGTTGATGAGATTCGTGCGAATGATTATGACCTCTCCATTAACAAGTATAAGGAGGTAGAGCGTGAGAAAGTAACCTATGAGCCTGTCAACGATATCCTTTCTCGTCTAAAAGCGAATGAGGCGGATTATCTAAGTGGTTATAATGCACTCATGGAAATGTTGGAGGAGGGAGTGAATGAATAATCAACTGACTTTTACAAGGGTATATTCTCTTGGCTGCGAGGGGGTAGGCAAGGGGATTGCTATGCAGAGTTTTGGACGGAATCAAGCTTGTATGATACAGCAAAGAATGAAGGAGAACAACGTATGAGAGAAGGATGGGAGTATAAGAGATTAGGTGAACTCTGTGATATTGTTATGGGACAGTCGCCTATGGGGAACTCTATAAATGAAAATAATGGCATTGAGTTTCATCAAGGGAAAACAAACTTTGGAGATAAGTTCCTTATGGAATCTGGTATATATACAACCTCTCCTATAAGGATAGCTGAGAAGAAAACAATACTTTTGTGTGTGCGTGCTCCTGTAGGTATTATAAATATTACAGAACGTCAAGTCTGTATTGGTCGTGGACTTTCTTCTTTGAAGCCAAGATTGGGATTAGAATTGTTATATCTTTATTATTGTTTACTTTCAAAGCATAATTATTTTGAAAGTAATTCTACTGGTTCAACATTCAAAGCTATTTCTTCTAAAGTTATTAACAATACAATCATACAATTCCCTCCTAAGCCTACCCAGCTATCCATTGTTTCCGAACTTGATAAGCTAAACGAGCTGATACGGATTAAGAAAGAGCAGCTAAAAGACTATGATACACTTGCACAAAGCATCTTCTATGAGATGTTTGGAGACCCTGTGGTGAATGAGAAAGGGTGGGAAGTGAAGAAGTTGAAAGATATATCTCGTAAAATTGGTGACGGACTTCATGGTACTCCTGAATACTCTGAATTAGATACTGGTTGGTATTTTATTAATGGTAACAATTTAGAAAATGGATGTATTTCCATAAAGTCAACGACCAAGAAAGTAACTGATTTTGTAAGGAAGAAGTATTATGTAGAAATGGATGATTTTACGTTGTTAGTTTCTATTAATGGAACATTAGGTAAAAGTGCTTTCTATAACGGGGAAAATGTAATATTGGGCAAGAGTGCTTGTTATATAAAGTTGAATAAGGATGTTAACAAATTATTCATATATGAGATTATTAGAGGTGAGTATTTTAAACGATATGCTGAATCTGTATGTACAGGAACTACGATAAGGAATGTATCTTTAAAAGCAATGAGAGAATTCCCTATAATATACCCCCCTCTCCCCCTCCAGCACTCTTTTGCGCAAAAGATAGAGCAGATAGAGCAACAGAAAGCAGCTATTCAAAAGACAATTACCGACTTAGAGACCCTTCTTGCTGCACGAATGCAATATTGGTTTGACTAAGCAGCAATCAGAATACTTGAAACATAAAGACGAAGAAAGACGATATGGCTAAAAACTTTGATTACATACTATTGGTAGCTGACCAAATACCAAGCTTTAAAAGCCTGCATAACTATTGCAGGTTGGCTGAAGAACAACAACCAATCTACCCTGATGCGTCTGCCAACAACGCTCGTAAAGCCCTTGAATGGCTGATGAAGCAAATGCTGAAGATAAAAGGCGTGACCGTTGACGAGCGTATGACACTCAACGATATGTTACGTCTGCCAGAGACAGACGCCTTTATCAACCACGATTATAGGTTTTCGGACGACATCTATTTAGTAAAGAAGATAGGCAATGCAGCCAGCCATGATGGTGCCGAACCTGTCAATCGTGTGAAGGCTTTCCGTTGTCTTCGTGCGCTTTATAACGTCGTTGCAGGTTTTATGGGGCGTTGGGATGCCGTGAAGAATATCCCACCCTTCGATGCAACCCTTATCTCTGCACCGACTACTACGGTTGCCCTTGTTACGAGTCCTGAGCCAAAGGTAGAGATGGAGGTGGTCAATAGCGTACAGAAAGAGACGCTCGACGACCCACAACCTGTGGTGATTCCTCGCGAAAGTCTTGAAAGTGAGGCGGTGACAAGGAAGTATCTCATCGACTATATGCTCGAGGAGGCAGGTTGGGAACTCTTAGATGTGAAGGGAAAGGTGCAGGGCGGAAAGGCTTGTATAGAAGTGGAAGTAGACGGAATGCCCACTGCTTCGGGGAAAGGCTATGCCGACTATGTTCTCTTTAGTCGTGGAGGAAAGCCCTTAGCTGTCATTGAAGCCAAGGCAACTAACCATGCCGTAACAGAAGGACGACATCAAGCAACGCTTTATGCTGACTGCTTAGAGAAGCGATATGGCGTGCGCCCTGTCATCTATTACACCAATGGTTTTACGACAAAAGTCATTGACGGAATGGGCTATGCCGACCGTGACGTGATCTCTTTCCACTCTATGGACGACCTCGAAAGGCTGATACAGAAGCGCGGAAGGGCAGAGATAAAAGACGTGACGATAAAAGCTGATATCACAGACCGCCCTTATCAGCAGACGGCTATCAAGCGTATTGTGGAGTGGTTTAACGCTAAGCATCGTCGTGGACTGCTTGTCTTAGCAACAGGAACGGGCAAGACACGTGTGAGTATCTCGCTCTGCGACATCCTTATGCGCAATGATTGGGTGAAGAATGTACTCTTTCTTGCAGATCGTACGGCACTCGTCGGTCAGACACATAAAAACTATGAAGCCTTGCTGCCGAGTGTTTCTATGTCGGTGTTGAGCGAAGAGAAGGCACCTGATATGCAGGCACGCATCCTCTTTTCAACCTATCAAACGATGATAAACTACCTCGACAGAGAGGATAAAACCTTTAGTGTTGGACGCTTCGACCTCATCATCATCGACGAAGCTCATCGAAGTGTCTTTGGTAGATATGGTGCCATCTTCAACTATTTCGACTCGTTGCTCATCGGTCTGACAGCCACCCCACGTGACGAGATAGACCGCAATACCTACGACCTTCTACAGTTAGATAATGGTATGCCTAACTATAGTTACGACATTGAAGAGGCTGTCAGGGATGGCTATCTCTGTCCTTATAAGACACTGCAGTATCACTCTAAGATAATGGAACGTGGTGCCAAATGGGATGAAATGTCGAAGGAGGACCGTGAAGAAGCAGAAAGACTAATGGACTATGAGAAGTCTTTAGCAGGCTTAGGACCAGACGACGAATATCATCGTGATATCCTTCCGCAAGAGATTTTCAAGTATCTTTTCAACATAGATACTGTTGACAAGGTATTGATGGAGTTGATGGAAAAAGGACTAAAGGTGAAGAGTGGAGAGGAGATAGGTAAGACTATCATCTTTGCCATGAACCACCATCATGCAGAACTCATCGTTGAACGCTTCCGTACGCTCTATCCTGAGAAGGAACCCGACTACTGTCAGTTGATTGATAACTATGTCAATAAGGCGCATAGTCTTATACTTGACTTCGAACAGATAGATAAGTACCCGCAGATTGCTGTCAGTGTCGATATGCTTGACACAGGTGTTGACGTGCCATCGGTGCTTAACCTCGTCTTCTTCAAGTGTGTGAAGTCGAAGATTAAGTTTATGCAGATGATAGGACGTGGCACTCGTCTTTGTCCGAAGGTGTTTGGTGATGCTGACAAGAAAGAGTTCTATATCTTCGATTGGTGTAATAACTTCGAGTATTTCTCAGTGAACAGTGATGGTGCAAACCCAGTCGCTGTGAAATCGTTAACCGAACGCCTCTTTGCGTTGAGGCTCGATATCGCTGCTGCACTACAGTCGGGAGAACATCAAGAGAAGGAAGACGACCGTCGACTACATGATGAGTTGAAGGATATCCTACATGCACAGGTGGACAGTCTGAGTCTGTCGCGCATAGATGTCAGAGCACATCTGCAGACGATCGAACCCTATCGTGACCGTGAGGCATGGGTTTGTCTGAGTGATTTAGCCGTTGCCGAACTGAAGGGAATAGCCCATCTGCTGCCCCGTCCAAAGGAGAATGAGGCTGCAAAGAAGTTTGATGTATTGATGCTTTATCTGCAGTTAGAGGCGGTAGACAGTATGGTGAAGGCTGATAACAGTCGTGCGAGTGTGATTAAGATAGCGCAACTGTTAGAGAAGAAAGCCACGATCCCTGCCGTGAGAGAGCGGATGGAAACGATTAAGGAGGTACAGACTGCCGCCTTCTGGGACCATTGTACGCTGAATAGTCTTGAACGAGTGAGGAAGGAACTACGTGAGTTGGTGCATGTGTTAGCCGAGAGTCGAGACGAGAGAAGATTTGTTATCAATATCGAAGATGCAATCAGTTCGGATGCTGTGGCTGCTCCTGTCACGCTGAAGGCTACCTATCACGACCGTGTGATAGACTATTTGGCAAAGCATACGGACAATGAAGTATTAAGGAAGATACAGAACTTTGAGCAGCTGACGACGGATGATGTCATTGAGTTGCAACGTATTTTCTGGGAAGAATTGGGTACACGTACGGAGTTTGATGAGGCTACGAATGGAAAGAAATATAACCATAATGTGGCTGCGTTTATCCGTGTCATACAGGGTGTTGACCGCCAGAAAGCGTTAGCCCTCTATACCCGCTTTATCAAAGACGGCAACCTGACAGGTGAGCAAGAACAGTATCTGAAAGAGATACTGAACTATCTCAGCGAGAATGGTGACCTGCAAATGAGTGACTTCATGGAGTACCCACTGAACCGAAACAGGTGGCGGGATGTCTTTGGGGAGTATTTTGTGGGACTAAAAGACTTTGTGAATGAGTTGCATAAGGTGATTAGTTGACAAGTAGACGAGTTTGCAATAAGCTCTCCTTTACCTTCACAATCAATTAACATGTCCATAAAAGTAAACAAACACAACAGCGAATTACCTCTTATTTGTAGTGTCTCCGCTATATTTGCTTAGAAAAAGAGAAGCTTGTTAATTATCAAAAACTTGTCCTTGGTTCATTGAATTATAATGTCTATTTTTGCAATATGTAAAACTCTTAAAATATATTTATTATGAAAGGACTTGTAGGCCACATCATCTCATTAGACGAGGAGATCCAAAGAGAAATCGGAAGAGATTTGTTGGACATTAAAGTTCCTTATATGGCAGAGAAGTATAAGGAATGGATGGTTACTATCGACGAGAAAACCGAGAATGTAGCCAATACCTATATTAGCTATATCAAATCAGCAGATAAAGAATTGTTCTCATCTGAAGAAGATTTCTTTGAATTACTACCTCAAGAAATTGAGGCAGGCGACATTAAGGGTGTATCCGCTTTGTTTGATAAATATCTTAATGTGGTTAATGAATGGTTTGAATTGGCCAAAGATGAAGATTATGGCTTTTCCCCTAAGTTAGTGAGCGACTGGAGAAGTGCCTTCAGAAACTATCGCCGTTTTATAGAAGAGTGGGTTTTACCTAAATTCAGTGGTAAGAAAAGCAACATACCAGTTATGCAAGGAGCAAATGTCTACAAACAATTGTTTGCAGAAGAAGAGTTTCTACATTGGCTAACGACAACTGATGAGAAAGGAAAAGCAAGTGCTCAGAGCTACATCTCTCGACTAAAAAGATTGAATCGCACGCTGTCTCAGGCTATTTCTGCTAAATCACAAACGCTTCAAGGCGGCCTATTTAGGTTAATACCCACATTCCTAAAAGCCCAAAAAGAGGAAGAGGTGGTTAAACTCTTGACATTATTAGACGAAAAATTGATATATCTAATTCGCAACAACGATTCTCAGTTGATGCCAACTTCTTCTTTAAGAGATGCGCTTAGTGCATTACGTAAGTATACGGAGTTCATTACCGAAGAGTATATTGATGGCGTTTCAACCGACGAGGAGCAATCAGAAAAAGAAACTATTGGGGATAGCCTATTAGGAATTTGTGGTGAAATAAAGACTTATGATTACGAAACACTCGAACACAATTTCTATTTCAGGCTTATTACTCAAAACCGCATGAGCGAAACTAAGGATGTGTTTTACCCTATAAGTATCATCAAACGCTTATTTAGATTAAGCAGCAAAGCTGCAGCAAATAACCCTGAACGTAAGGACGATTACAAATGGTTTAATAGGTGGATAGATGATTGCATTGCAGAAACACAAGTAATAACCGACAAAGGTGACTTTATTTTAGCTGAGCTGAGCGAGAATGATACAATTATCATCAATCCTACAACAAAGGAAGTAACTGTTACGCTATTGGATGGAACAACCGCGAGAATGCTAACTCAAACAGAAGAAGCTACTGCGCCTGCTCGTTTTATGGAAATAAGCCAGTTATGCAAAATCCATATTGACCATACACCGCTGATATGTAATCTGCTTTCAGAAAACATATCGAATCTACCTGCTATGGTAAGACTGACAGAAATAATACGCGAGGTTGCCAAAGAAAACAATTTATCCATTGCTAGAGACAACTTTTCAACCATTGCAAGCAAGGTGATGAAGAGCGAAAAGCATATTATTGAAATGCTGAAAATGATTCCTACACTAAAGAATGAGCTAGAATTTATTCGCTCAAAATCAACACTATGTCTGATGGACGCAAAATATAATTTAAGAAAGAAGAAATAATAATCACCGCGTTAAACATAAGACTCAAAGAGAGCTTACAATTAATGTAGAACCCTTTAAACATCTTTATCGCCTATGAATAAATTTGATGTAACAAGTATTCTCGAATCTGAGACGTTTAACAAAAAAGGTATAGAGTTAGATTTAAGATAGGGTAATTCAGTTAATTCCCTCTTAGGAATCTCTGGAGACTGTCAAATGCCGGATTCTTTTCTTGAAAGTCGTCTTTGGAAGAGTACTTGATGTGCTTTGCGCGCAAAAACTCCCAAATGTCGAGCCGTATGGGCACACCTGTCCCTTCCATACCTGCCTATGGATGGATATAAAATCACCTCATTTTTTTATCAAGCCGCCTTCTTCATGTCCCCGGCCATCTGCCTTGCGGCAAGGACGGCGGCATTTGCCGTATGGATTCCGAAGAAGAGCAGCAATGTTTCGCTGAACATGTTGCGTGCCTTGATGCGCCCAACGGCATAGTGTTATTTCCGGTTCCCGGAGCTACCCTCCATTACCGTGGCCCTGAGGGTCCCGATAATCCTTCTCGCTTTCTTGAGGCATCCGGCTTCTTCTTTGGGCCTTGGGCCTTTTCTGACGAAACAGGTCGTTATGCCTTTTTCCGTACACATGGTGCGGTTGGCATTGTTGGCGTATATGGAGTCGGCACCGACACGTTTGACTTTGACCCCCGTCAGCGATTCCTGATATTCAATGCACTGCCTAAGGCGAATGCCCTCGTTGAAGGCCTCGAAGGAGTGGTGTTCTATGAATGATATGCCGTCAATCTGTATGTTGTTGACCTTTGCCCCAAACTCCACGCGCTTGTTTTCCTTGCCCCTGACGATGGGACGGAGGTACGGGCGGTCGATGCTGACGATGCGGTGCCTGAGCTCCTTGCCTGCGAACAGGTCAGACTGTTGGAGGCATACCTCACGCACGGCGCACAGCCGCTTTTCTTGTTCTGCCGACAGGCTGATGCAGGGGCCGTACAACTTGCGGAGGCCGTTCCATTGGAAGCGGAGCTTGGCAAGAAGTTTCAGGAGCCTTCTCCTGAGCCTGCGCGTGGCCGAGCCGGTGTGCTTGCGCTGCTTGGCGTATGCAAGCGTGGCCTTGGCAACATCATTGTACTTGTTTCTCGGAACGCGTTCCGACAACCGCCTGCTCCGGCAAACGAGCAGATCGTGAAGCCATCGGCAACACTCCCAAAGCAGTTTGACGTCTGTCGGGAAACGCAGGTGGCTCTCATAGCAGGTCGCATCCGTCAGGCACAGGTCCTTGTCCTTGAGCTCGCCTTCCCACCGGGCGTACAATATGCGTTGAAGGTTGTCTATGTCGAGGTGCCCGGCAAGGCGGTTGCGTATGGCACTTACGATCTTCCCGTCCTTGATGGGATTGGCAGGGTCTATCAGCACACCGCAGAACATCTGCATGTGGATGCTTCCGTTGAGCAGCTCTATCAGGCCGTCGGACGACAGGCCCGTGTATGCCTTGAGGAACATAAGGGCGATTTCCCCTTCTGCCGAAAAAAGAGGCTTTTTCCCACGCCTACACTTATAAGTGCGTGTTGCCAACTCTTGCTGCCAACTCCTGAAGTGGGAGCCGGGAACGGATGCGCCCAAGTTCGCTTTTTGCAAAGCTATCGCGATAATGTTGTAAAAAATCGAACTCTGTAAAGGGCAAAGTTGGTGTTATGTCAGAAATTTTTCGTAACTTCACAGCAGTTAATTTTATAAATTTCCCCCGATTCTGCCCGTGATGGGTCGTTCGGGGGTTTTTATGTAAAGGTACAAATAATATATTACACTGACAAACAATTAGTTAGATATTTACTGAATATCCCTACATAATATAATGCGTGTAAACCTTTTCTGGAAGATAGACTTTTAATGTGTGAACCTTTTTAAGTCAAAGTCATCTCTTCCTACCCATCCATAAAAAAGGTACGTACCTTTTAATCAAAAGAAGCGGATCTTTTACAGAAATAGTACGTACGTTTTACCAAAAAGGAGCATACTTTTTATGAAAAAGCAGCGTACCTTTCTGAAGAAAATGAGAAGAGTTGACTTTTCCTATTTATAACATAACATTAAATGGCACAGCTGTCATCCTTGTGACGTTTCATATTCATATAGACGTTGTAGATTAACTAATCCATCCGTCATAACCCTCGTAAGTACAAAATGTATAAGTTAGATGCGAGCCTATCTTTGTGAAAGATAGGCTCGCAATATGTTTACATTGATAGAATCAAGCTTTAATATTTGGTTCTTCCAAACCTAAATGCTTTTTCTTGTCGACTGCTTTTAATAAGATTCCTAATACAAGAGCTGCTGCACCTAAAAGAGCTAACATGAGTAACGGATTTGTATAATCATATGAAATAGCTGCTTTTTCAGGTGTCATCGTACCATTTTTAATCGCCTCTTCAATTTCAGGATTTGAGGCTTTCAAAATCTTTCCAATCAATAGTGGAAATAACCAGAGACCTATATTTTGTATCCAAAAAATCAAAGCATACGCTGACCCAATTACTTTACTATCAACCAATTTTGGTACGCTTGGCCATAGCGAGGCAGGAACTAAGGAGAAAGAAGCTCCTAATACTAATATAGTGGAGAATGCAAGTACTACACCCCCCAGAGGAGAGCTCTTAAATTGGGGTAATACAAAAGCAAACGTAAGATGACAAACGATCAAGAGAATAGAGCCAAGCATCAACATTGATGCTGCTTTACCTTTATTGTCGACATATTTTCCTAGAATTGGTGTTATACCTACGGCTAGCAATGGGAACACTGCAAAAATAGACTCTGCAGATTGACGACGATATGACATATAGCAGAAAACAAGTAAGGACACAACAGAAAGAAGCATCAATACTATTTTCTTTATTCCCTTCGAGAAGTTACTTGTAAATGCTGTTATAGCAATAAGCAGCATAACAACATATTGCACTAATGCGACATTATTAGAAGCCCAAAAAGACCCTTCAGGTACTGCTTCAAAAGAAATATTGCATTGCAACATATTTACGGCATACTTTTGGAATGGGAAGATAGCTGAATAATAAAGTACGCATAACAAAGCAACAAGCCAGAAGCCCCCACTTGAAAGGACTTTCCCAAGATCTGAAATTTTGAATGGTTCTTCAGCTTCTTCTTCTTCGCCTGTTTCTGCATCCAATTTTCGATCCATAAAGAAGTAAACTACAAACATAATTAAGGCGATGCAAAGGAGTAGCACGCCAAAAGCAACAGAGCGAGAAACATCTATACGCCCAAACATTTTCGCAATGACAGGAGAAAAAATCATACAAGTAGCAACACCTAAACGTGCCAAAGCCATTTCAGACCCCATTGCAAGAGCCATCTCTTTTCCTTTAAACCATTTTACAATACCACGTGATACCGTAATTCCGGCCATTTCCACACCGCAGCCAAAAATCATAAAGCCTACAGAGGAAAACTTGGCTGATGCCGGCATTCCTTCATAAAAAGGAGAAACGCCTAATTCATCAAGACCAGGTATATAGTTGAGATTAGCGGTAAACCAGTGGTCAAGACTTGAGCCGGCAAACGTCTCTGTCACAGCGTACCAGTTAATACCGGCACCTATGAGCATAACTACTCCAGAAAGAATCGCAGTAAAACGTACTCCCATCTTATCGAGGATAATACCTGCAATAATCAAGAAGAAAATAAATACGTTCAAAAACGTTTCAGAGCCTGCATATGTACCAAAGGCTGTTGAATCCCATCCTCTTGTAGACTGCAATAAGTCTTTTAACGGAGAAAGGATATCCATAAAAATGTAAGAAAAGAACATCGCAGAGGCCAGCAAAACAAGGGCTGTCCAGCGAGCTTTCGGAGACTCCCGCAAGGAAGTCTGTACTTGTTGTGTTGTAGACATAGAAGTAAGATTTATAATTCTTCAATAGTAAATATGATCTTTAGTTTTTAAGCCATTTATCCAACCAACGGAAGAATGTACGCTGCCAAAGAACACTGTTTTGTGGTTTCAATACCCAGTGG
>ENA-OWLC01000312-OWLC01000312.1-metagenome-genome-assembly--contig:-NODE-312-length-12995-cov-3.616383_pt1 | contig 12995 bp, 9 predicted proteins | sample MGYA00245344_ERZ651092 | MGnify/ENA primary metagenome ERZ651092 (study PRJEB26857, sample SAMEA4031755) | metagenome | biome: human; feature: oral; material: saliva | place: Philippines | collected 2014 | study... | reverse complement strand
TTGGCGGTTGGGCACCTATTAATATAGGTATAGAAGGTTTTGATAACCTAATGAACCTTATTCCAGGTATTGTTTGGTTCCTTGGAAAGACCTTTGTAGTAGTATTTCTTCTTATGTGGATACGCTGGACATTCCCCCGTTTACGTGTAGACCAAATATTAAAACTCGAGTGGAAATATCTTATGCCACTCAGTCTTGTTATATTGGTGCTCATGACAGTGTGCGTAGCGTTCGGTTGGACATTCAAAATCGCATAACAAGATAATCGTAAAGTAAATTAAGAATTCATTGTTCTAATGGAAAATAAAGAATCATATTTCGGTGAAATTGGAAATGCTTTCAAGACATTGGCAACAGGTTTGAAGACTACTATGAAGGAATACTTCACGCCTAAGTCTACTGAGCAATATCCAGAAAACCGTAAAACAACTCTCCACGTAGCACCACGACACCGCGGACGTTTAGTTTTTAAACGAGACGAAAACGAAAACTACAAATGCGTAGCGTGCCTTATGTGCGAGAAAGCATGTCCAAACGGTACAATTCGCATAGCAAGCGAAATGCGCGAAGACCCAGAAACAGGTAGAAAGAAACGTGCACTGCTCGACTATCAATACGATTTGGGCGACTGTATGTTCTGCCAATTGTGTGTAAACGCTTGCAACTTCGATGCTATAAAGTTCACTAACGACTTCGAAAATGCTGTTTTCGACCGTTCAAAACTAGTATTGCACCTAAACGAAGAAGTATATAAGGGAGGATCATTACCTAACCTTATAGATGGTGGCGCCAATTGGACAGTAGGAACATTTAATACAAAAAAGAAATAAAGAGGAGATAAAGTTATGGCTAATTTAATTGTGTTTGCGATTTTAGCGGTAGTAATACTTGCCTCTGCAGTATTCTGCGTGTCTACAAAACGCATCATGCGAGCTGCAACAGCATTGCTGTTTGTGCTCTTTGGCGTAGCAGGACTTTATTTCCTGCTCGACTATACATTCCTTGGTGCTGCTCAAATCAGCATCTATGCTGGTGGTATCACCGTAATGTATGTATTTGCAATTCAGTTGGTAAGCAAGCGAACACTTCAGGGTTTATCGGAAAGATGGCTTGGGAAACGTACCATTCTTGCTGGAGCTATTGCGCTTGTGGGTCTTGCAACCGTATTAGGCGTATTCTTAAAGAATAAGATTTTCAGCGAATTAGTATCTACCAACACTGCCGATACAGAAGTTTCAATGCAAGTGATAGGTAAAACACTTATGAGTCCAGACAAATATGGCTATGTATTGCCATTCGAATTCATATCTGTTTTCTTGTTAGCATGCATTATTGGAGGTTTGGTTATTTTGAATAAACAGAAGAAAGAAGAGGAGGTAAAAGAATAATGATACCAGTAGAATATTTCTTTGTCCTTAGTGGCTTATTGTTCTTTATAGGAGTCTTTGGCTTTGTTACTCGACGTAATTTAGTAGCAATGCTCATTTCCATAGAGTTAGTTCTCAATAGCGTAGACCTTAACTTTGCAGCTTTCAACCGTTTGCTTTATCCCGATGGATACGAAGGTATGTTCTTCACAATCTTCTCTATTGGTGTAAGCGCAGCCGAGTCTGCTGTTGCATTAGCTATTATTATTAATGTTTACCGACACTTGCACAGCGATCAGGTGAACAGTATTGAAAATATGAAATTATAAAAAAGAGCTATGTTTGATTACGCATTTTTAATACTTCTTCTACCTTTTCTAAGCGCAATCGTATTGGGTTTGGCAGGTATGAAGATGCCTAAACCGATGGCAGGTATCATCGGTACATGCATGTTGGGCGTGCTTTTTGTCTTGAGTCTCTACACAGCCTATCAGTATTTTTTCTATACTGGCGAATACACAGCAATGGGGCAAACCTTCCATGTTGTAGATGGACGCTTGGCAAGTGGCGTTTACCCCACTGTAACTGTATTCAACTTAACGTGGTTGAAGTTCTCTGAGTTATTGACATTTAATATTGGTTTCCGTCTAAGTCCTATCAGTGTAATGATGCTTGTTGTTATTACCACTGTAAGCTTTATGGTTCATATCTATTCGTTTGGCTATATGGCAGAACGTGATAAGAACTATAAGTTTGAAGAATACGAACACGGTTTCCAACGTTTCTATGCTTACTTGTCATTGTTCACAATGTCAATGTTAGGTTTGGTAGTAGCAACCAACGTTTTCCAGATGTATCTCTTTTGGGAGTTGGTGGGTGTATGCTCTTACTTGCTTATTGGTTTTTACTATCCAAAGCACACTGCTGTGCATGCAAGCAAGAAGGCGTTCATTGTTACTCGTTTTGCCGATTTGTTCTTCTTAATAGGTATTCTGTTCTTCAGTTTCTATGTTAAGACGTTCAACTTTGACCTCTCTGCAGATGGGGCTTTAGCTACTCAACTGCACAACATAGCTTCAGACCCTGCAACGGCGTGGGCTATACCAACAGCTCTATTCCTAATGTTTATAGGTGGTGCGGGTAAATCGGCTATGTTCCCTCTTCACATCTGGTTGCCAGATGCTATGGAGGGTCCAACACCAGTGTCGGCACTTATCCACGCTGCTACAATGGTTGTTGCAGGTGTATTCCAAGTAGCAAGTCTATTCCCTATTTATATTAAGTATGGAGCTATCGAGCAACTTCATTGGATTGCTTATATTGCAGCGTTCACTGCTTTCTATGCAGCAGCCGTAGCATGTTGTCAGCGCGATATAAAGCGTGGCTTAGCCTTCTCTACTATTTCGCAAATAGCTTATATGCTTGTTGCGCTTGGTGTTTGCTATGCTATCGACAACGAAGAAGGTGGTTTAGGCTATATGGCATCTATGTTCCACTTGTTCACCCACGCTATGTTTAAGGCGTTGTTATTCCTCTGCTCTGGTGCTATCATCGTTATTATTGGTAGCAATTTCAAGGAATATATGGGCGGATTGCACAAGTATATGCCAATCACAAATGCTTGTTTCCTCATTGGTTGCATTGCCATTAGTGGTGTATGGCCCTTTGCTGGTTTCTTCTCTAAAGACGAGATTGTAAGCGCTTGCTTCCAATTCTCACCCGTTTTAGGTTGGTTTATGACTTTAGTTTCTGGTATGACGGCATTCTATATGTTCCGTTTGTATTATGTTATCTTCTGGGGCAAGTCTTATTACGAGGAAGACCCTGAAACACGTCGCCGTCCACAAGAAGTTCCATTTGTTATGTGGGGACCATTAGTATTCCTCGCTATCATTTCAATCTTTGCTGGTTGGATTCCATTCGGACACTTTGTTTCTGCAACCGGACAAAGCGCAGACATTCACCTACAGCACTTCCATTTCTCAAGTGTAGCTTGGTTTAGTCTCTTGGCAGCAGCCATCGGCATTAGTCTTGCTACATGGATGTATATGCCTAAGAACAATCCTGTTGCCGATAAGCTTGCTAAAAGTATGCCAGGACTCCACAAGGCAGCTCTCAACAGATTTTATATTGACAACGCTTGGCAATTCTTTACACATAAGATTGTTTTCCGTTGCTTCTCTATTCCAATTGCGTGGTTCGACCGCCACGTCATCGACGGCACTTTCAACTTCCTTGCTTGGGGTACTCAAGAGGCAGGCGAAAGCATTCGTCCATGGCAGAGTGGCGATGTTCGTCAGTATGCAATTTGGTTCATTACAGGAACTGTGGCTTTAACATTAGTAATACTTTGCTTGATATAAAGAGATGAGTTGGATATTAACAATATTTGTAATAATCCCCGTACTGATGCTTTTCGGCCTTTGGGTCGCTAAGAACGACAATCAGGTACGCGGCGTGATGGTAGCAGGTGCCTCTGCTTTGTTGATTGGTGCAATATGGCTCACCATCTATTTTGTGCAACAACGTGCTGCAGGAAATACCGATACTATGCTATTGGCTAATTCGGCTATGTGGTTTAAACCGTTAAACATAGCTTTTGCTGTGGGTGTTGATGGTATTTCGGTGGTAATGATTTTGCTTTCGGCTATCATTGTTTTCACAGGCACATTTGCCAGTTGGCAACTCGAACCAATGAAGAAGGAATATTTCCTTTGGTTTGTTTTACTCTCATCTGGTGTGTTCGGTTTCTTTATTTCAACCGATATGTTCACCATGTTTATGTTCTACGAGGTTGCACTGATACCTATGTATCTTCTTATTGGAGTATGGGGAACAGGTGCAAAAGAGTACTCGGCTATGAAACTTACCCTTATGTTAATGGGTGGTTCTGGTTTGCTCATCTTTGGATTCCTCGGAATATACTACTTCAGTGGTGGCTCTACTATGGACGTAATAGAACTTGCAAAGATGCACGCAATGTCGAAAACAGCGCAAAATATCTTCTTCCCATTTGTATTCATTGGCTTTGGCATACTCGGAGCGTTGTTCCCATTCCACACATGGTCGCCCGACGGTCATGCTTCAGCCCCTACGGCTGTGTCTATGCTCCACGCTGGTGTACTAATGAAGCTGGGTGGCTATGGCTGTTTGCGTATTGCTATGTACATTATGCCTGATGCGCTCGAGATGTGGGCACCTGTGTTCCTTATTCTTACAACCATTTCGGTGGTTTATGGTGCGCTCTCTGCCTGTGTACAAACCGACTTAAAGTACATTAATGCTTACTCTTCGGTTTCACACTGTGGTATGGTGCTCTTCGCATTGGTTATGACAACACAAACTGCCATAACGGGTGCTATTCTTCAAATGCTATCTCACGGTTTAATGACAGCTTTGTTCTTCGCTTGTATTGGTATGATTTATCACCGTGCTGGTACGCGCGACGTTCGATACCTTGGCGGTTTAATGAAGGTTATACCATTCCTCGCCGTTTCGTATGTAGTGGCTGGTTTGGCTAACCTTGGTTTGCCTGGTTTCTCTGGTTTCGTTGCCGAAATGACCATCTTTATTGGTTCGTTCGAAAACGCAGGAATGTTCCACCGTGTTTGCACCATTGTGGCATGTACGTCTATTGTTATTACAGCAGTTTATATTCTTCGCGTGGTGGGAAAAATTCTATTCCAAACCATTCCAAACAAGAAGTTCTACGAATTGCACGATGCCAGCTGGGACGAGCGCTTCGCTATTGCGGGCCTCATCTTCTGCGTTGCTGGTCTTGGTATATGCCCATTATTCTTCGAGAATATGATTATAGATGCTGTTCACCCTATATTCGAGCACATCATTGAATACGTTCCACAATTAGGTAATTTATAATAATAAAGTAGCAATATGAATTATAATGATTTCTTTAAAATGATACCAGAGGCAAGTCTTGTTGCCATTCTGATAATCCTTTTCGTTGCTGACTTTATTTCAGCAAAGACCGAAGAACGCAAATGGTTCAATCCGTTGGCTTCCGCACTCTTGCTTGCCAACACTGTGGTTTGTATGCTCCAGTTGCAACCTGAAGATGCATTCGGAGGAATGTATACCACGTCTACTGCAATTAATGTTATGAAAACTATCCTTGCTTTTGGTACTTTCATCGTAGTATTGCAGAGCCGTGTATGGGCAGAAAAAAGCGGGAAAGAAGGCGAATTTTATATGTTAGCTGTCTCTACACTTTTGGGTATGGAGGTTATGATGAGCGCAGGAAACTTCCTTATGTTCTTCTTGGGCTTAGAAATGGCATCTGTTCCAATGGCGTGCGTTATTGCTTTCGATGCTTATCGCAACAATTCGGCTGAAGCAGCAGCTAAATTTATACTCACAGCAACTTTCTCGAGCGGTGTAATGCTCTATGGCATTAGCTTCCTTTATGGTGCATACGGCACTATGTATTTTGCCGATATCGCAACTAATTTGCAAGCCACTCCGTTCACCATTATGGGACTGGTATTCTTCTTCAGTGGTCTTGGCTTTAAAATCTCGCTCGTGCCATTCCACTTCTGGACTGCCGACACTTATCAAGGTGCACCCACCACAGTTACAGGCTACCTCAGTGTTATTTCTAAAGGTGCAGCAGCCTTTACACTTTTAAGCATTTTGTTCCACGTTTTCGGCGGAATGATAGCCTATTGGCACGTGCTTATGATGATTGTGGTTGCACTTTCTATCACCGTAGCCAACCTTTTTGCCATTCGTCAAGGCGAATTGAAACGTTTCATGGCGTTCAGTTCAATCTCGCAAGCAGGCTACATCATGCTTGCAGCATTGGGCAACAGCTGGGAATCGTCTGTAGCCGCATTAAGCTATTACGTTCTTATATATGTGGTTGCCAATATGGCGGTGTTCACCATTATTGCCGTTGTAGAACAAAACAATGGTGGCAAAACAAACATTGCCGACTATAATGGATTCTACAAAACCAATCCACGCCTTAGCTTCCTTATGACTATTGCAATGTTCTCGCTGGGTGGTATACCACCATTTGCAGGAATGTTCTCTAAATTCTTTGTGTTTATGTCGGGCGTAAAAGGTGCCGACATAGCTACAAGCGAGGGAGCGTGGACTTACGTAATACTGTTTGTTGCACTCATAAACACTGTGGTTTCGCTCTACTACTATCTAAAAATAGTTAAGGCAATGTATATAAACCACAGCGATGCTCCTATGCCAACTTTCAAGAGCGATTGCAACACAAAGTTTGCTCTTGCTGTTTGCACCACTGGCATCATACTGTTTGGTGTTTGCAGCTACGTTTACGAATGGATTGCAGCAGCCATTTAAGCAGAATTAGAATATTGCTTTAAATAAATAAAGTGTCTAAAGGCATAGTTCCTTTAGGCACTTTTTTATTTCAACAGAAAACAGGCAGAGAACTTACAAATAACACCTACTTCTTACGCATAAACAAAACAGCATATCGCAAACATTAAGGCTCTTCGGTTTCAGATATCTCTCACGCTCGTCTCAGATATCTGTCACGCTCGTCTTAGATATCTGTCAATAGCGTTTCACACATCACAACACAAGCAGTAGCCTTTATAGCACTATACCACACCAACAATGAGAGCTTAATTTGGTAGAAAAGCCAAACCAACCACAAACAAACAAAATATTCTGCAAACAAACACGTTATTCTTATATGAGAGTTCTTTTCGCTTCATTTCTACTATTGTTCTGCACATTTTTAAAAGCGCAAAACACCACAATTGTTGAGCATCAACACCTTACATTCTGCGGAATTTCGCTCAACAATACAGCCACAGCCTTTGCCGATTCGCTAATGGCAAAAGGTTTTAAAACAGAAACTGCCCCACCCCAACTGCCCATAAACAAAACCAACACTATTCTTAGCGGACGTTTCGAAAGCATTCCTTGCATCGTTGAAATAGGAAAAAACACCAACGAACAAGTAGACACGGTGCGCATTTTCTTCACCAACGTAAACAATCCACTACGAAGCTACCGAATATTAACCAATATTTATCGCACCCGTTACGGCAATCCCATCTTCGAAAACTACTACGAAACACACCTCTTGCCACACGATGCGCAACAGCAACTGGCAACCGACCCTTTTGTAACAACATTTTCTGCCAATGGCGGCACAGTTCAATTTTCGTTGCAATACAATTCTCGCCAATACGAATACATCTACACCCTACTGCTTATCAACACTAAGAATGCCCAACCAGTGCTTTCTAACACCGACGATGTAATAGTATGGTGATAGCCGCCAAAGCACCACACGTCAAAATTCTTATTGACTGTTAGTTAGAAGTTATTTCTCCTTCAATAATAGGCACTGTCATAGGCATACCACCATTGTTGGTATAGCTATATGTTCCTGTCCTTTGAGGATTTCTCATGGTAACCACTTGGTCACTATAAAAATCTTTACCAACAAGCACAACTGTGTTGCCAAGATACATATCTAATTCCTTGTCAGATATTTCTTTTGCTAAAGCAGCATCTTCACCAAGCACCTGAAACACCTTAAACGATGTTATCTTTTTGTTCTCATAGCTCACAGGCTTTTCAAGACGTTGTACTGCATCGTCTTCACTCGCCTTCTTACTAACAAAGGCAATAACAACCAAAGCTACTATTGTCAGAACAACACCCGACAACATGCCAATAAAGAAACTTTTTTTGTTCATAAGTTATTAATTATCAAATTTAAGTTTAGGTAAACTCTCTACAATATCAACTGTCTGGATAGAAAGATTGATAACCGACTGCAACAAATCAAAAATATAACGTGGTTGGTTGTGCTCACGTGCCCAATCGTTACAATCGTTCTTAATAAGCGACTTCTTATCTGTTTTTACTTGATAGCGTTCCATAATCCATTCAATTGCCGACTTTCCATTCACAATATAGCGATATGCCTTTTCTGGAATGTTAGTAAGCACAATATGTTCGTTGTAAACAATGGTAGACTTATCTTGCTTGCTCTTAAATCGCATCTTATCTGTAATATGGAAATATTCGTAGCTGTCTTGCTTCGCCATTTTGTCTATCTCGCCTATCTCATTGCTAACAACCTCTTTGCATGGTTCTACTTTCTCATAATTCAGATGCAAGTCTGCTAACTTTCGTCCAGCTTTATAGAAAGCCATAAAGTCGTTCACATCTTCTACAATTGGTATACGAGGTAACGACTTCTTTAGGTCGGCTGCAAAGCGTGTGCGATAATCTTCGCTATGGAGCAACCCATACACATAGTAGAAAATATGTTCCTTTGTTATGTTGTTTGCATGATAGCGACTACGCACTTCTTTCAAAATCCAATTGGTTATACCATCTCTACGAATATATCTTTCGCCTGTCTCACTATCAAACAGTGTCCGCTGTCTATACTTATTCTCTTCGTACCAATAGAGAGGGAAACATTGGGTGTCGCCTATATAGTGAAGGTCTGATAGCCCTGCATTTATTAGTACAGTTGGAGTTTTGGCAGTGCTAAAGCAAATAACCAAGTTTTCTTTCCCTTCAGGTAATATCTTATCAAATATGCCAGGGCTTTCTATGAAAGGGCGATGATAATACAATTGCGTTTTATTAAATGGGCGATAAACCGCCTCTACAAATGATGTCTCGTTAAAAGAATGTTTAAGTCCTTTTTGCATATCACGTTTCAAAGCTCGTGTCCAGCTTATTTTTGTTGTATCTTCTGTGAAGTCTGCTTTTCCTATCTGTTTATTATAGAAATCAATCATTCGCTGCATATTCTCAGAAACTCTCTGTTTAGAGAATCCTGATACCCATACATCACGATTACTTGCTACACCAATGGCATAAGTAGAAAAGAAGCTCATAGAGTCTTTATTAAACTTTTGGTCTGGTATTAGCGGTAATAGCGTGTCAAATATGTCATCGCGTTGGTTAATCCAATCGTTCTTTTGGGTTGGTTTAATCTCCTTCCATTCAACATTAGCAACAGACTTAAATTCCTTTACTAACGATAATTTCTGCTCACGTGTTAGATAGTCGCCAATATCATGATAGAATATTTTAGCTTTGCTGCGTTTGCGTGTAGGATTCTTCACAAGGAAAGTGATAGTGATAGGTGTACGAGAACCCATACCAAAAATACCATCACCCTCTTTTCTACGAAGCTCTCCACTTGTTCTTGCATTGCCACGTAAATTAAGCACATAGATAGACGAAAACTCTTCTTCTAAACATTGGCGCATTCCATCTTGTGCATTTCCATCGAGCCAAGCCCCATTGCTAATGAAAGCAACAATGCCACCCTCTTTGTTTTTACTAATACGGTCGCTTGCCCAGCGAAAAGCCTTTACATAGCTATCGTAAAGTGATTTTGCATTGCTGGCAGAAGTCTTAGCTACGTATGTATCTTCAATTCGTTTATCCAATAAGTCGTATTTTAGGTTCTGCGCATTGTCGTTTGCAGACTTCTGTCCAACAGAATAAGGCGGATTGCCAATAACCACCCTAATGGGTGCTTTCTTTTGTGCAATAACACGTGTAGAGTTTTCGGGGAAGAGCTGAGAAAATATGTCGTTATCTCCACTCTCATTCAATTCGAAAGTATCGGTCAAGCAAATACCATTATATGGCAAATATTTATCTGGGTGCATCTGTTCCTGATACACACTCTCTATATTTACATCGGCAATATAATAAGCCAACAAAACAATTTCGTTGCAATGAATTTCCTGTTCATATTTACGTTTCATATCCTTAGGGCTGATAACCCCTAACTGTAGTAAACGTGTAATGAAAGTTCCGGTGCCTGTAAATGGGTCGAGAATGTGGACATTCTCTTCTGTTAAAGACGTATTGAATTCCTCTTTTAAAATATCATCAACCGAACGAATAATAAAGTCTACACAGTCTACAGGTGTATATACAATACCAAGCTTATCAACAGTTTTTGGAAAAGCACCTTTAAAGAACTTCTCATAGATATTCTTTATTATGGTTTGCTTTCCCTCTAAATTGTCTATATTGCTCACATTGTTCTTCACTGACGTATAAAACTTGTCGAGCACCTCAGTATCCATCTCAAAGCCTTCACCCTGCAAAGTTTCAATCATAGCCTGCATAGAACGGCTGATAACATTGTTATGCACAAACTGGTATTCTTTGAATAGTGCATCAAAAATGGGGCGAGTAATCATGTGCTGAGCAAGCATTTCTATTGCCTGCTCCTCATCGACAGAAGGATTGATGTTCTTTTGTAGACCGTCTAAATAATGCTCAAAATCTTTTGCAGCATTATTATTGTCGTGAATAAGGCGAGTAATACGTTCAATAAATTTAATGGCAATCTGACCAATCTCTGCAGACCAGTTCTCCCAATACATCTTGTCGCCCACCTTTTCAACAATACGAGCATAGATACCATCTTGCAAAGTACCAAAACGCAACTCTAATTGGTGAGAAACCTCTTCATTATCCATTGAAATAGCTTCTTCACAAACAGAGTTTGAACCTAATGAATATTCACCAACGCCAGTTGGCACACCACCAACAACAACCTTTGGCGTGCGTTTTTTGTTAAGATTAATTTGGTTTACATGCGCATTGAAGTTTTCATCGTGCGAACGCAAAGCATTCAATATAGTCCATACAACCTTGAAACGTTCGTTATCGTTAAGAGCATCTTCGGGTTTAACATCAGCAGGAACAATAACAGGAATTATGATATAACCATACTTCTTTTCCTTATCTGTATTCTTACCAAAGGTGCGCATTACACGACCAACAGATTGCACCACCTCCACTTCTGAGTTTCTTGGCGAAAGAAACAACACAGCATCTAAAGCTGGAACATCAACACCCTCGGAAAGGCAACGCACATTACAAAGCACACGACATTCGTTTGGGTCATCTGTCTCTGCTTTCAACCACGATAGTTTTTCGTTTCTGGTATTGGCATCCATAGAGCCATCAACATGTTGTGCGTAGATATTTACTACATCTTGGCGTTCGTCTTCTGTAAGAGAATCTCTGTATTGTTCACAAACAGAATGAAAATAGCCAGCAATTTGTGTAGACGAAGCATTTGGATTAGACTTTGTAGGGTCAATTGTTTGACAGAAAGCAACAGCACGTTTCATCTTTACGGGGTCTTGCGCACGTGTAATGCCGTTATCACCTTTAATACGTTTGGATAAGCCATTGATACAACCTATCAATTTGGTTGCATCATCATAATTTAGCTCTTTGAGCTTTTCGTCTTTAGACGCTGCTGTGTATTGTGCCTTGATGTTATTTGCCAAAGAAGGTGGTAAATCGTCTTCATTAACCGTCAGCACTAACACCTTATAATCGGCGAGTAGACCCTTTGAAACAGCATTATTAAACGATAAGCGGTAGAATTCCTTACCATAGATAGCCTCATCGTCCATAGAACAAAGAAGATCGTCGTTCTCGGCAGCCTTTACCTTATGAGACTCTTTATAAAGGCGTGGTGTAGCCGTCATATAAAGGCGTATCTTGGCTGGTATAATATCGTTAGAATGAATCTTAGTGAAGTTTGATTCATCTTGTCCGTTTATCTTTATACCAGTAGTGCGGTGAGCTTCGTCGCAAATGCACAAATCAACTGTTTTATGGACAGCATGGAGTGCTTCGGAAACAGTTTCTATACTCTGATAGGTTGAGAATATAACAGTGCGGTAATCCTCTTTCAAATATTTATTGAGTTGCCTAACAATACTCCATTTATTTGTAGAAGCAGGCACAGCTAAATCTATAATGTTTGCATCTTCTTCATCGGCATTAATTATTTTTCGAGTAACCTTTGAATCAGAACAAACACAAATAGCTCGCATATCATCTTCTTTATCAGCCATCCATGCATTCAATGTTTGTCCAAGCAAAGCAATACTTGGAACCATAAACAGCACAAGAGCATTCTTCTCTGTTATATCTTCCATTAACTTTAGCGACGTGTAGGTTTTACCAGTCCCACACGCCATAATGAGTTTGCCTCTTTCGTTACCTTCCTCTATAAAATACTGTCGCGCTTTCTTAATAGCCTCTTTTTGGTGAGATCGGGGTTGTTTATCATTTATACGAACCACTTTTCCCGATTTCCCATGCACTATCTTGTTCCAATCAACATTTGATTTTCTTAATTCCTCAAGACTAATACGGTTGAATCTCTTGTTCAGATTACGAATAGCTTCTTCTGCATTTACACCCCATTTCTTCTGCGAAGTAGAAATCCAAAAGAGATAAGAAAATTCCTTTGTCTGAAAAGTTTCATCTTCTGTGAAGGTACGACTGGCATTCGAAAGAAAACTATCTACCATTCTCTTATCAATTGTTGCATCTTCTGCATAGCATTTACATTGAATGGCATAGTAATCGCCAACCTCATCTAAAGCAACAAGGTCTATTCCTAAGTCTTTCCCACCAAAGTCCTTGCGTCCAGGAAATTCTTCCCACAGCCAAACCTTTGTTAGGTGGGAATACTTCGGGTCTGAAAGAAGCCAACGTTGCATAAGGCGTTCAAACTCTGTACCTTTTTCTTTCTCTGTTATGAGGGTGTGTCAAAATGTACACATCCTCTTTTTTATGCACAAAGCCCCGACTTTC
>ENA-OWLC01000311-OWLC01000311.1-metagenome-genome-assembly--contig:-NODE-311-length-13028-cov-5.313883_pt1 | contig 13028 bp, 7 predicted proteins | sample MGYA00245344_ERZ651092 | MGnify/ENA primary metagenome ERZ651092 (study PRJEB26857, sample SAMEA4031755) | metagenome | biome: human; feature: oral; material: saliva | place: Philippines | collected 2014 | study... | reverse complement strand
CCGGAGCCGAACGCGCCGCCATCAACGCCCCCATGCAGGGCACCGCCTCCGACCTCATCAAACGCGCCATGATAGACGTATCCCGCTGGCTGGCTTCAGATGACCTGAAGAGCAAGCTGATTATGCAGGTGCATGACGAATTGGTGTTGGAAGTACCCGAAGCCGAGCTGGATTTGGTCAAAGAAAAACTGCCGCAGATTATGGCGAAAGTAGATGAGGGGATGTTGAACGTGCCACTGGTGGCAGAAGTGGGCGTGGGGATGAATTGGGAAGAGGCACATTGAGTTCAGGAAAGTCCCCCTACCTCATGTAGTCTGAAAAATAAATTTAACCGTCTGAGAAAAGATCAACTAAACAGGAAAAAAACATGCTGGAAACCGCTCATCAACAAGTTGTACAACTAATTGAAGACTTCAAAACCAACGCTGATTATTACCTTTCACCAAGTTATACCGAAGCTGCTGTCCGTCAAGATTTTATTGATAAATTCTTTACGGCATTAGGCTGGGATGTGGCACATAATCATCAGAAAAATCCATATCAGCAAGAAGTTAAAGTAGAAAAAGCCCAAAGGCAGGAAGGTTCTCAGGCACAGAAACGTGCCGATTACGCTTTCCACCTTGCGCCAGATTATCGAACCGTACAATTTTTTGTCGAGGCTAAAAAACCAAGCCGTACATTGCGGAAGAATCAAGCTGACTATTTTCAGACGGCCAAATACGGCTGGAACTCACAAACCGGGGTATCTGTACTGACCGATTTTGAGGAATTTGTCATTATCGACTGCCGACACAAACCTGACTTTGATACTGCCTTATCTACTGAAATTAAATACTATACCTACACCGATTTTCTCAACCAAGATACATTTGCCGAAGTCTTCTGGCTATTTTCCCGCGAAGCCGTAGCTGCAGGCAACCTGCAAGCCTATATCAGCAATCTGCCCAAACCCAAAGGTAAAAGCGGCAAACAAGGCAATTTATTCGGCGGCGGTGCATCTATTGATGATAGTTTTCTTGAATACATCGACGAAATCCGTCTGCAAATGGCGCAAGCCTTTTACACCGGCAATCCTAACCTTGACAACTATCAATTGACCGAAGCTACTCAGCGCACTATTGATCGTCTTGTTTTCATGCGTTTCTTGGAAGACAAACAAATTGAGCCTGAAAATCTGCTACATAATATTGCCAATGCAGCCAAACCGTGGAAAAAATTTATTGCAGAATGCCGCCGCCTCGATATCAAATACAACGGCATTGTGTTTAAGCCGCATTTCATGGATAAAGATGGTTTTCTCGGCGCGGATGAAGCTCAATTTCGAGAAATTGCAGCTGATCTTGACCATACCAACACCCCTTACGATTTCAATTACATCCCCATCCACATTCTCGGTAACATTTATGAACGCTTTTTAGGTAAAGTTATCAGTATTCAAGATGGTAAAGCTCTTATTGAGCAGAAACCTGAAGTCCGTAAAGCAGGTGGGGTGTTTTATACGCCCAAATACATTGTAGATTACATTGTCGAACACACTGTTGGCCCATTGTTAGAAAAGGCGCGGTATCCATCCAAAGTTGCCGAACTGAAAGTCGCCGATATTGCTTGTGGTAGCGGTAGTTTTTTGATTGGAGTGTACGGTAAACTTTTGGATTGGTATCGCAGCTATTACAATCAGTACCCCACTGCTGCTAAAGAAGCAGGCTGCCATTGGGACGAAGAAAACGGCGTATGGGTATTGTCAATTCGTCAGAAACAACAAATCTTGCTTGATAATGTCTATGGTGTGGATATTGATATGCAAGCAGCCGAAGTAACCCAAGTTTCCCTCTTTCTCAAGCTTTTGGAAGATGAAACTATGGTGACTGCCAACGAAATGAACGTCTTGTTTGCCGAAAAAATCCTGCCTGATTTGAGCGGCAACATCAAATGCGGCAATGCTCTCATCGGCTACGATATCATGGACAATCTGCCCGATTTTGACCGTTCACACCAACGCAGTATCAACCCATTTGAATTCGAACAAGCCTTTCCTAAAGTTTTCAGACGGCCTCAAAAAGGCTTTGATGCAATAGTCGGCAATCCACCCTACGTCAAAGTCAGCAGCAAAGAGCAAAAAGATCAACGTGCCTATTTCGAGCAACATTATCAACATCAAAACTACCAATACGACCTCTACTTGCTCTTCCTTGAGCGTAGTGGTGCACTTTTGGCGGAAAATGGCAAAATTGGCATGATTGTGCCGAATACATGGCTGCAATCTCTCACTTACACTGAAATCCGACGTTATCTACTCAATGATTACCGATGGCAGAAAATTTTGCACGGCAAAGAACACATTTTCGATGCTGTTGTCGATACCCATGTCTTGATTTTTGAAAAAGGCCGTCTGAACGGTAAAAATCTATTTGACGTAGAAATGGCAGAAAACTGCCAAATTTCGTCTTACCAGCGGCTTGACCAGAACCACTTCGACAAACAAGGCGGCATCATCAACATCCTTGCCACTCCCGAAGAAACTACACTGTTTGAGAAAATCAAAAAACAGTCTATTACATTGCAAGACTGCACTATTGTTTACAACGGTGTGAAACCATTTGAAAAAGGCAAAGGCAATCCGCCGCAAAGCAAAGAAACCGTCAAAGACAAACCTTACGTTAAAGAAGATTGTCCCAAGCCCGAAGGTGAGAACTGGAAGCCGCTGATGCGTGGCAGTTTGATGAACAAATATATCAGCTACTGGAACGAAGACTCGTGGATACAGTACGGTGAATGGCTGGCAGCACCACGTCAACCGGAAATCTTTTCCGCTCCCGAAAAAATCATCGTCCGCCAAACTGCCGACCGAATCATTGCTACTCTCATTGGCAAAGATATTATCTGTCGGAATAATCTACATATTTTGATTTCGGAGAAGGTAAACCAAAAATTTATTTTAGCAGTCTTAAACTCTAAACTGACCGATTTTTGCTATTACCAGCTTAATCCTGAAAGCGGTGAAGCCTTGGCAGAGGTCAAAAAAGCCCATGTTGAGCAGCTTTTGCTGCCGAAAGTGAATCAGGCAAACCAAACCTTGCATGATCAACTGGTCAAACTCGCCGACCAAATGCTTCAAGCCAAACAAAACGCAGAAACTGCTGAAACCGAATCTGACCAAACCTTCTATAATCAGCACATTACCTTTTTAGATGACAAAATCAACCAAACTGTCTATCAGATGTACGGTTTGAATGATGCAGAAATCGCTCTGATAGAAAAGCGTGCGGGATAAACAAAAATATCGATTTGTCGCGTTAGTATCTCAAGGCAAGTATGCGATAGTTGAAACTCACAACACATCCAAGGCCGTCTGAAAACCCCTAAACATTTTCAGACGGCCTTTTTCTATGTCGATTATCTATATTCTATTTGCCGTATGCTTTTATTCTCGGCCTTTTGTCTCTTTTTTTCATCAATAATGTTGCCGGTGTTACAATCGGCATATTCTTATTGTTATCAAACAGGTGTTTCATGCAGTTTTTCGGCCTGCTTATTCCTATTATTATCGGCTATTTTCTTGATGAGATGGCCACGGGCGTGATTATTGGGTCGTTGTTTTGGCTGGTTGCTTGGTCGATTGCCAAACAGCGTCAAGAAGAGCGTTTGGCTGAATCTGCTACGGCAGGCGACAGGATGCAAAAGCTGGAGCAGGAAATCGAGCTGCTGAAACGGCGTTTGTCTGTGTTGGAGCATGAGGCTGTCCGTGATGAGGCGAAGGTAGGGCAGGGGCTTGAGGCTCGGGCTGTTGCTGATGTTCAGACGGCCTCTGAGCCGCTTCATGTCCGGGTTGAGCCTGAGGCGGAAGCTGCGCCTGTTAAGCAGAAGATTGAGGAAGCGTTTGCCCCTTCTTTTTCTATACCTATTGATCCTGTTTCTGCTAAGGCTGCTGCTTCGTCTGAGCCTGTTGCGGAAGAAGTTGTCGAGGCGGTTGCTCCGGTTGTTGCTGAACAAGAAGAGCTGCCTAAGGAAGAGGTTGTTGTTGCTTCGATGCCGTCTGAAAACGAAGAAGCGCCATCGCGTCAATTCGTTATCCATAAAGATAAGGTGGAAGGCGGAGAGTATAAGTTTTCCGACAATCCGATTGTTGCTTGGTTCTTGCGCGGCAATCCGTTGCTGAAAACCGGTATTGTGGTGCTGTTCCTCGGCTTGGCGTTTTTACTGCGCTATGCCTCCGAGCGGGTTCATGTGCCGGTGGAGTTGCGTTATTTGACTGTGGCTGGCGCGGGTTTGGCGGCGGTGGTCGGTGGCTGGAAGCTGCAAAGCCGTAAGCGTGAATATGGCTTGGTGTTGCAGGGTTTCGGTGTGGCGGTGATGCATCTGACGGCGTTGGCGGCATTGAAACTGCATCCGCTGCTGCCTGTGTCGGTCGTGTTCGGGCTGATGGTGGCGATGGTTGTGCTGATGGCGTGGCTGGCGGTAAGGCAGAATGCGCAGATTATGGCGCAGGTTGCTTTAATCGGCGGTATGGCCGCGCCTTTGCTGACTTCAGACGGCAGCGGCAATTATTTGGTGCTGTTTTCTTATCTTGCCCTGCTCAACGGCGGTGTGGCCGCGATTGCGTGGTTTAAGGCATGGCGTCCGCTGAACCTGACGGGTTTTGTCGCTACTTTTGCCATTGCCGCGTTGTGGGGCATGCGAAGTTATACGCCGCAACATTTCGCCACTACCGAGCCTTTCTTGATTTACCACTGGCTGCTCTATACCTTTATCGCGTATCTGTTCGCACGCCGTAAGTTGACGGAAAACAGCGAAGACGGCGTTACGCCGATTGCCGACAATGCGACTTTGGAAGAAATCGGCAAGAGTATTTATACACACGGCCTGCGCGTGCATGTCCTCGACCATACTTTATTGTTTGGTACGATGGCGGCGGCGTTCGGCCTGCAATACCGCATGGTGGAGCATTGGCCGTCTGCGGATGCGCTTTCCGCATTGGGTTTTGCCGCTGTTTACGGACTGGCCGCGCTGCTGCTGAAACGTCAGCAGGGTTTGTATATTTTGCGTCAGGCGTTTTTTGCGTTGGCGGTGTTGTTCCTCACGATTGCCGTTCCGCTTTATTTTGAACCGAGCAATACGGTTATTTTGTGGAGTGCCGAATCCGCACTGGTTTATTTCTTCGGTTTGCGCCAACAGCGTCCGCATATCCGTTTGGGTGCGCTGATGGTTTATCTCTTGGCGGCACTGATTCAGCTGGGCAATTATCAGAACTTCGGCACGGATACCGTTCTGGAAGGGCAGTGGTTTACAACGGTTGTGGTGCTGCTTGGCGGAGCGGCGATTTATTTATTGTGGAATTTCTTGCGGCGCGAAGGTTCGGCGCAATGGGAAAAATCCGTTCAGACGGCCGTCTTGTCTGCCGCCTTGCTGTACATCTCTATTTTGCCTTTGCTTTTCTTGGCCGACCAAGGCAGCATTGTCGCTCTTTCCGCTTTGGCGGCGGCGTGCGCATTCTGCCGGCGCAAACATGAGCCGAATGTGTTCATCACATTTGCCTTGGGCAATGTATTGTTCGCCCTGTTGCTGCAAGCCGGCATCATTTATGAATCCCAAGGCTTCCTGAGCCATCTGTACCTTATTGCCGCTACGCCTTTGCTGTTTGCGGCTGCCTACGCGCTGCAATATCCGCGCGTGCCGGTTGCAAGTGAAAAGCCGGAAGGAAACGAGGTTTACTTTGCTCAGGTTTCAGGCTGGATCATCCTGCTTACTGCGTTGGCAACAGGCAGCTACGCCCTCTATATGCAATGGACAGGCGAGGAAACCCTGTTTATCGAGTTGTGGATGTGGCCGATATTTGCCGGTCTGCTGCTGTTTGCCAAACGTTTGAAATGGGAAGAATTGCTGCAGGCAAACTTGGCATTCCTGCCCGTGTTTGCCCTGCATTTCGTCTTTTACCATACCGAACACGCATGGACAGCCGCCGCAGCCTTGCCGCTTGCCGCCGCTACCGTGTTGAACTTCATCATTCTGAACAATTATCCGCGCCCTGATCTGATTTGGCTGCACAAACTCAATATCACGATACTCGGCATACTTTGGACGCTTTGGACGGCGCTGTATGTCGGCGGCCTTCTCTCCGGCGTTTGGACTCAGCTTTCATGGCTGGTCGTGCCTTTGGCAATGTGGATTGTTTTCCATACGCAGCGCCAACGCGCATTTTTCAGACGGCATCAAACCATTTATCAGCATTTTGCTATGCCGTTGTGCGTCCTTGCTGCCGCCTGTTGGATGCTGTGGACCAACTTCTCCACGCCGTTCCAACCTTCGCCGTTGCCGTATATTCCCGTGCTTAACCCATTGGAACTCGCCAGCGCCAGCATGCTTTGGTTTGCCCTGAAATCCCTGCCCGAAGCCTTGCCGTCCGACCTTCGCCGTACCACGGCAACCACAGTTTCCGCCTTGGCATTTATGCTGATCAGCGCAGGCGTGATGCGCGTATGGCATTTCTACGACGGCATCACTTGGCGTCTCGACATCATGCTCCAATCCTTCGGCCTGCAAGCCAGCCTCTCCGTCGTTTGGGCAGTAACCGCCATCATCTTGATGGTACTCGGCAACCGCCGCAAACAACGCTCCTACTGGATGACAGGCGCGACGCTGATGGGCATCGTAGTCGTCAAACTCTTCCTGATCGAGCTTTCCAACAGCGGCGGTATAGCGCGCATCGTTTCCTTCATCATCGTCGGCCTGTTGCTGCTTTTGGTCGGCTGGTTTGCCCCCGTTCCGCCCAAAGCAGAGAATGATGGCGAACCTAAAGCCTAATCACTAATCCCCAAAGGAAAAGGCCGTCTGAAACCCCATTTAAGTTTCAGACGGCCTGAGACCTTTGCAAAGGATGGTTGAACAAATTATACATTATACCCGTGCAGAAAACGTGCTGCTTCATTGTTCCATTTGACCAGGTGATCGCCTTTGGCCGTCAGGTTTTCGGCACCACGCTCGCCCAAGATAATCTCTGAAGACTGGCGTTTGCCTGTTTTCAACGCAATTTTGGTCGGCAGGTTGTCACGCAGGCGGCCGCTGAGCGTTTTCGCATCGGGGCGTTGCGTTGCCAATAACAGATACATTCCTGCGGAACGCGCTTTTTGTGCTAGCCGTACCAAATGCCCTTCCGCTTCACCGCTGACATCGATAAGGTCGGCCAGTTCGTCAATCACGATAACCACATATTTTGGACGGGCGTGCTGTGGGACTTCTGCAATATCCTTCGCACCGTATTCGTCCATCAGACGGTATCGTTTATCCATCTCGTCAGCAAAAGACGACAATATTTCAGCAGCTTCTTCCGCATCGCTGACTATGCGCCCCTGCCATAAATTCGGACGGTCTTTGAAGGCGGCGAAATCTGCAGAAACTTTGCAATAACACACGGCGATTTCCGTTTCATTCTGAGGAGCGAGTTCGAACAGGGAAGCCAGCATTGAGCGCACCAGTACTGATTTCCCCGCCCCCGTTTCCCCACCCACCATCACATGCGGCGCGGTGGCGAAATCTTGAAACACGGGTTCGCCGCGTTCGTCCAAGCCGATACACACGGGCAGTTTGAACTGCCGTGCCGATGCACGGTATTGCTGCAAGGCCGTCTGAAACTCATCTTGCCCATATTGCCGCCAGGTATCTTGCGGACGCAGGATGTTGATGTGCCAAGTATTGGCTTCGCCGCGTATGCGTCCGCAGCGCATTTCGTCATCCCCGATGCCCAATTCGGAGCAGATTTGGCTGTGGTATTTTTCCAAATCCACATAGCGGTCGAACTGTACGCGCAGGCAGTCGTAGCGCACACCGCCGTATTCGGGCTGTATCGTACCGCCTTTGCCGACTGTTTTGTCCAGTGCGGTTTTGAGTTTGATGCAGGTTTGTTCTTCCGTGCCGGAAGCGGCCGGGTGCAGACTGCCTGAAACGGCCGGGGCAGCACCGTCCGAACCACTGCCCCTGTGTTGCGCCGCCAGGCCGGCCAGTTCGTCAAAGAATATCTTTTTAGCTTCCACGATGCTGCCGTCGCAGTAGTCCAAGGCTTTCCGGTAACGTCCCTCCAGCAGTTTCGCGCCGTTGTGCCATGCCAGTTGAATGTAGGTAAACAGGTCTTTTTTGGTGAATTTCTGTTCCGGCACTTCATCAAACATGCGCTGGCTGATGTAGGCTAGCCAAAATTTTTCTTCGCCTTTTTTGCCGTTTTGATTAAAGCAGGTGTTGAACGATGCGATTTCCAAACCACCGTCCATGCTGGGTTTCTGTTCCCAATCTTTGATATTTTTGGTTTTGGCAAAGCAGAAGGCGATGCACAGCCGCGCCCATTCATGGTTCTGCATTTTAGGCAGCACGCCGTCGCTTTCGAGCCGTTTTAGGATTTTGGCCGCTTCGCCGCTGGATTTGATGTGGGTGTTTTCAGTCAGCGTTACCCAGTATTTGTCATTGCAGATTTTGTCGTCGTCCAATTCGTACATAGCGTTTCCCTTTATTCAAAATAGGCGTGCGGAGTAACGGTGGCGCATTTTCCACCGCCTTGCAGGCTTTGAGAACGGATAAGGTAGCTCTTGCCGATGCATCCTTGTGCGTTGAGCTTTTGATAGTCTTCGGAATCGATTTCGGCACTCTGCACCAGAATAATCACTTGGCGGTTTAAATTCATCCAGTATTGCACTAGGTTGTTGCAATGGCGCGTGTCCAAAGATGTGAGCGGGGTATCGACCACGAAGGGGACTTGGTAGTCGGTGATTTCGGCCAGCGCGGCAATCAGGGTCAGCACCAGTATTTTCTTTTCTCCGTGCGAAAGCGGCTGGAAGTCGATAGCCGTGCCGTTTTGGCTGTACAACGACAGGCTGCCGTCTTCGCCGATTTCGATGTCGCCGATTTGTTTGTCATGGGCGATTTTCTTGTGCAGGCTGCTTACGGTTTTGCGGAATGCATCCAGTTTGCTGCGGCGCAGTTGCACGGTCAAGTCGTCTATCAGGCGGCACACGGCCTCGGCGCGCTCGGCCTTTTGCTGTTTGGGCAGGCTGTCTATCAATGCCTGTTGCAGGGTTTCCCAGTCGGTTTTCAGGCGGTTGACTTCGGTTTGGCTGCGCTCGATGCTGTTTTGCACGCCGCCGAGTTTTTGGTTGGCTTCGGCCAGCTCTTTCTGAACACGCTCCAATTCTTCGCGCAGGCGGTCGGAATCGACAAGCCTGTCTTTCTGCTGTTCGTAGCAGCGTTTCAGCTCGGCCAGTTTGGTTTCCTGGCGATTTTTCTCTTTGTTTAGGCTGCCGAGGTCGTTGTCAGGCGATGTGATGCGGGCGATGTTTTCGAAGGCAGCCTGAAAGCATGCATCGTCCAAGTAATTGTGCTGCATGGGGTCAGATGCATCTGGCGGCAGTTTATCGAACAGAACGTTCCATGATTCGTTCAGAGCACGTTTGAGCAGTTCGTCTTTCAGGATTTTCGGCGTCAGTAGTTCCAGCGTGTTGGGATTGGTGGAAAACGCTTGCCAGAATTCTTCCAACCGGTGCGCGTTCTGCTCTTTGCCCTGCTCGTGCAGCAGGCGGCGGTAATCACCGTGAAGCTGCGTTTTCAGGGCGGCGATATCGTTTTCAGGCAGTAGGGCAAGCGGCAAGGCTAACAAGGCTGCCTGAATGCTTTGGTTCAGTTGGGCGGTTTCGGTTTCGCACTGTTCGATTTGGGCAATCAGCTCTTTGGAATGCTGCGTGCTGCCCGCGCCCCGCAACCGCATCTGCAAGTCGTCCTGCCGAGTTTCGGCTTCCTGCTTCTGCCGCTGCCACTGTTGCAGGGTTTCGGTATGACGCGCCAACTCTTCAGAGGCAGCCTGAAAACGGCGTTCGGCTTCAGAAAGCTGCTCTTTCTGCCTGCCACCCGCCTTTTCGCTGTATAGCTTCTGCCCGTATTCCCTCACGTCTGCCTGCAAGACTTTAAGCAGGTCGATGCCCAAAAGTTTGTTCAGCGCACTGCTCATCCAGCCGCCTGCGCCGAACTGTTTGGCGATATTGACCAGCTGTTCCCCGTCAAAAAAGAAAAACGTGGAATATTCGGACGGCAGGCCGTAATCTTCCAGATAATCTTGGATTTCTTCGCCCGAAATGGGTTGCAGGCTGCCTTTGTCGGACGAATACAGCATCAGTTCGTTAAACTCTTCCCGATAACGGCCGTGATGGTCGAAATGCCATTTGCGGACGATGCGGATGCCCTGTTCGTCGAACGTGCCGGTTTTCATCAAATCCATTTCTAACACCATCTCGTAGGATCTAGCCATTTGGGCGGCGGCTTCCTTGTACAGCGACTGACTGATGAAGTCATGGTATTTGAATTTGCTGTCGCCCAGTCCGGCGCGTTGGAAATTGGCAATCGCGTCTTTGTCGTACAGGCACAGGTAAATCGCTTCCAGCAGCGTGGTTTTACCGTGCCCGTTTTCCGCCCCGACCAAAATCAGGTTTCGCCCTTTTTCAGGTGGGGGAAATTCAAATTCGGCTTCGGCGTAGGATTTGAAATTTTTCAGTTTTATCCGTTTGATATACACCTTATTCCCCCCATAAATCCTGTTGTTCGAAGATTTTGTCCAGCTTCTGCTTCATGCCGCCGTATTTGTCACCCTTGCGCCGCACCTGGCGCGCCCAAGCAAGAAGCTCCGCCGCCGCTTCCATTTTGACATTGTGTTTTTTGGCGGCCACTTCCAGCAAATGGCGCGCGTCGTGGTCGCGCCACAGCAGTAGGTCGGCAATTTGTGCTTCGGTTTCCGGGTTCATCGTCTGTCTCCTTGTTTCAAAATATCTTCCGTCCAAATCTGTTTGATTAGGTCGATTTCGTCCTGCGAAATCAGTTCTTCGCCGAAAGCAGCCTGCACTTTTAGCAGCTTCGCCAGCATTTCCTGCCGCGCCTTGATGGTGAACGGGCCGGGGATGTGTTTGCCGCCTTTGAACGTAAGTTTTCCGTTGCGCCGTTCGGCCTGGCGGTATTCGGGTTTGTTGCGGATGTCCACCAGCCAGTCGCGGTATTCGATTAACGGTGTGAATTCGGTTTTCCCCGCATCCACAAATCCTTGCAGGCTTCTATCTTTATTGACCACCGTACACGTCCAACAGCCGAAACGGCTAGAGTTGGTGCCACAGCCAGGGGCTTCTTCCTGCGACAGTACAATCGGGCATTCGCCGCCAGCGGCTTCGCGGTAGAGCTTGATTAAATCGCTGTGTGCGCCTCCCCAGGGCGGGTCGTTGGCAGCAAGGAATTCCCACACGTCGTCGGTACTCAAATCGACAATCGGTCGGTACACCAACGCGTTTTTCAAATCACTGTGCGGAGTCAGATTGCTGTTTTCCAAGTTTTGGTGGCTTTCGATACTTGCTTTGCGGGTGGCAGATTCGTCTTTGCGCACGCCCAGTACGATGATGGCTTTGCCGTTTTCGTTTACTTTTTGCAGGATGTAGCCGCTAGTAGGCTGGATTTTCAGGCGGTCGGTGCACCAGCGCATTGAGCGGTTGGGCGTGGGGTAGCCTTTGCCAATGAGTAGCGTCCAAAAGGTGTCCTGCAATTTCGGCACGGTGATTTCGCCGCTGACGGGCAGCCTGAAAATTTCAGCGGCACGCAGAATTTCTGCCAAAGATTGGCGCATGTGTTTCACTACCAGCGGGCTTTCCACCAGCGTGTCGTTGGAAATGAAGAACACCTGCCGCGTCCGCAGCATCGGCGGCAGCGAAAGCAGCATGTCAAACACCAAATGGGCGACAAGGGTGCTGTCCTTGCCGCCTGAAAAGGTAACAATCCAAGGGTAGTGCTGCGTTTCGCTCAAATATTCTTCAGTGATGTTTTGGCGTATAGCGTCGAACGGGTTGGCAGGGTGTATGGGTATTACGGTCATTTTTATACATATTTCTTATTTGCACCTAAAACAGGTGCATGCGTGATTGTACCTAAAATCGGAGCGCATGAGAAATATTCGTTTGTCGGTACACTCTGCCGAACACACCTATTTGCGACAACTCCTTATCCGCAGAAGATTGGATTTGGGGTTGTCGCAGCGTGCATTGGCGGAACGGATGAATGTGGTGCATTCGTTCGTAGGAAAAGTGGAAACAGGTGACAGGCGGCTGGATATCTTTGAGTTTATTGATTATTGCCGCGCATTGAATTGGCAACCGGAGGAGGTATTGCAAAGTTTGCAGAAGGAAGCGGTATGAAAGATTTGGCAGCATTATTAAAATATGCGGAACAATTCCGCAGCCTGCATACAAGTTTTACACAAGCAAACAACCGTGCCCCGCATAAATTCATCCTTCTATACAGTTTATGCCTGCTGTATGAATCAGGCAGCCTGCACACAGAAAAAATTGATTTTTCGGATACGCTTTTGGAAGAATGGCAGGCAATATTCAGACAGCAATGGCAGCGGTGGGTGGCAAACGCATACCACCAAGAAAATTTCGGCATGCCGCTCTACCACATGAGGACCGAGCCGTTTTGGTATTTTTGTGTCAAACCTGGTATGGAAGATGCATTCGAACAAAAAAACCGCATGAAGGCTTTATCCAGCCTGCGTCAAACTGTTTCGGGCGTAGAAATCGATGCACTACTCGCACGGCTGCTTCGGCAGGCCGAAACGCGGGTGGTGCTGCAGGATGTGCTGTTGGCACAATTGTTTGAAATCTTATGAGCAGGGAAACGAGTGAAATTTAAAGTGCAGGCTGCTTTTTCATCACCCCAAAAGCAGCAGCCGTAGGTCGGATTCTCGAATCCGACATTTTCCAACAGCGTTTTTTTTCGGAAACGATAGACGCGTCAATGTTTTTGTTGGATACGAGTATCCAACCTACATTTCTACTTCTGGATTCCCGCCTGCGAGGGAATGACGGCGGAGGTTTCGGCAAAATTGCTCCTCCCGTTTTCAGACGGCCTCTGCCATCTCCCTTCTACATCTCTTCCAGTTTCGCAAATTTGGTGTCCAGCTCTTTCACGCCCTGTTTGCCGAAGTTGATGGTCAGCCGGGCGGATTCGCCTTTGTCCACGGCATC
>ENA-OWLC01000310-OWLC01000310.1-metagenome-genome-assembly--contig:-NODE-310-length-13037-cov-2.371977_pt1 | contig 13037 bp, 7 predicted proteins | sample MGYA00245344_ERZ651092 | MGnify/ENA primary metagenome ERZ651092 (study PRJEB26857, sample SAMEA4031755) | metagenome | biome: human; feature: oral; material: saliva | place: Philippines | collected 2014 | study... | reverse complement strand
GGATAATTGGGGTGTACCGCATGCGCATTGTCGCAGCTTACCAGCAAAGACGCCGAGAGCGCACGGTAGTAATCTTCTTGCGTAAAGCCAAGCGTGGCGTTAACGCGCTGCAGCGTGTCTTTAAGGAACGTAGACTTTGCGCCCTGCTTGGTATTTGAACCAACTTCTTCATTATCAAAGCAGGTATACACAGAGATGTCCTGCTCATTTGAAGACGCAAGGAAAGCCTTGAGTGCTACGAATGCACACTGAAGGTCATCCAGATGACCAGCAGAAACAAACTCCTTCTTAGCACCCCAAATACGGCCACCCGTGTGATCAACTAAGAACAAATCGCGAGAAAGAATATCTTCTTGAGACACGCCTGCTGCGTCTGCTACCAGGGCGTTAAAGGCACCGGGATTAAGCTCTCCAGCGCTGAAGAGTGGCATCAGATCTTTAGCACGATTAAACTCTGGCGAGAGACCGTTTTTGTGTTCGAGGTGAATAGCCAAGCTTGGAATCATGACAACGTCGTCTTCAATGTTGACCAGCCTGGATTCTACCTTGTTTCCTACCTTGACCAGCACACGGCCGGCAATACCCAAAGGACGGTCAAACCACGTGTGATCAAGCATGCCGCCGTATGCCTCAGTGTTCAGACGAAGCGAGTTGCCCTCACCGGTAAGCTCTGGCTGAGCTTTTACCTTGTAGGTTGGAGAATCGCCATGGGCAACAGCAAGCTGGAAGTGATAAGGAGCATCAACGCTTGAGGTTTGAGGCTCACGGTACTTCTCGCCAACTTTCCAGGCAACAATTGAAGAATTATTGCGCGTGGTAAAGTAAGCGCCACCTGGCAGAACATCCCAAGAAGAACCCTCGGAGAGATAGGTAAAACCATTCTCTAACAGGTACTCTTTGATGGTTTGTGTGGTATGAAACATAGAAGGGCTCTGCTTAATAAAAGCAAGGAGCTCCTCAGAAAGAGCAAGTGACTCATTCAAATCAGACATGCGTAAAACCTTTCATAGAACTGTGTTGCACTCAACAGCCTAGCACGCATTTTTGGTGAGGCGCGCACTTTCTAGAAAATGACGCAAAGAATACGTGCTTCAGGGTAGATACTTATATGTTGAACTAATTCTCACCCACCAAAGCGAGAGTGTATGGATATTAATCAAGCAATTGAGCACGCTAATGCATTTGTCATACCTGGCCTTCTTGTTGATGATCAATCCATCATCGGCGAGGTCAACAAAAACTGTGATGCCATTAAAACGCTGCTTGATGCCTGGAAGGAAGCGCCACTTGGCCAAGAGCCTGTAGAGTTTTCTGTCATTCAGCAGCTTGCTGATAGAACGCGCTCGCTCTGCGATACCTACGGTGTGGAAAGACTCAGAAACCATCGAGGCGTTGGACTTTCTCGCGGTCTTTCAAACGACGACCTTGCGGCTGCTGTTGCAAAGATGCAGCGACGTCGTCCTAAGGCTGTCTTTAAAACCGCAGGTCCACTTCTTAATGACTTGCAAATTGCCTATGTCGAGAAGAGCGTTTCTGGCACGGTGCTGGGCATTGATATTGAGACTACGTCGCGCTTCCCTGAGCTGGGCTACATTGTTAACGTTGGCTTTGAGTTCTGGAATCTTGGTCGCAATACCGTTCCGGTAGAGCCTCACACCGCCTACTTTGGCATTCCAGAGATGTACAAAGAAAAGGGCGTCCCTCTTGCCGATATTCACCAGATTACCTGGAAAGATGTTGAGGGCAAGAAATCCTTTAGAGACGATAAGAAAGCCCAAGAGGCCCTGCTGGCAACTATGAAAAAGATTCCTTTTATGGCACATAACGCTGCCTTTGAGGATTCTTGGTTCATGTTCAACATTGATGGCTACGCAGAAGCTAGAAAAGCGGGCAAGATTATTGTTATTGACTCCCGCGACATCTGCCGTCGCTTGGATCCAGAAATTAGGTCTCTTCCCCGTGAGTCTTCCCCTGCCGCACTTGAGAACTGGGCGCGTCGTAGGCATACCCTTGCGGCGGACGAGAAGGAACGTCACTTGGGACTTGAAGACGTAGACCTTATGATTCGTACCGTTCAAGCAGAGTTTGCAGACCACAATATGTTTGAAGACTAGGCAACGTTGTCGGTTACCTGTGTTCAAGCGTTATACTAAAGAGTGCACAAACTAGATTTTCTCGCTAGAAAATAACTGCCAAGGAGGAGTTTTGTCAGAGAAGCAGGTAAGAGTACGTTTTGCGCCATCCCCAACAGGTAAGTTGCACATCGGAGGTGCGCGTACTGCTATCTATAACTGGGCTTTTGCTCGTGCAAATGGTGGCAAGTTTATTCTTCGTATTGATGACACAGATCCTACGCGCTCAACTGAGGAGAACACTCAGATTATTCTGCGCGCCATGAAGTGGCTTGGTCTTGATTGGGACGAGGGTCCCGATAAGGGCGGCGATTGCGGTCCTTATAGCCAGACCGAGCGTCTTGACCTGTATCGTGAGGCAGCAAATAAACTGCTGGCAGAGGGCAAGGCATACCCTTGCTTCTGCACGCCAGAGAAGCTTGCTGAAGACAAGAAGGCCGCAGAAGAGCGCCACGACCCCTTCCAGGGCTATCAGCGTACCTGCAGAAACATTGATCCTGCAGAGGCACAGCGCAGAATTGATGCTGGCGAGCCTTATACCATCCGCATCAAGGTTCCTCTGGACCGCGGCGATGTCATTGTCCACGACGCTGTTCACGGCGACGTAACCTTTAACGCTCGCGAGCTTGATGACTTTATCATCTTCCGCTCTGACGGCACCCCAACCTATAACTTTGCCACCGTTGTTGATGACGCTGGCATGGGCATTACCCACATCATTCGTGGCGATGACCACCTGTCCAACACTCCTCGCCAGATTATGGTGTACGAGGCTCTGGGCGCACCTGTTCCAACCTTCGCACACATCTCCATGATTTTGGGTCCTGACGGCAAGAAGCTCTCCAAGCGCCATGGCGCAACCTCTGTTGAGGAGTATCGTGACCAGGGCTATCTTGCAGATGCCTTTGTCAACTACCTGGCTCTTCTCGGCTGGTCACTTGATGGCGAGACAACCATTGTTCCTCGTGACGTTTTGGCATCTCAGTTCTCTCTGGACCACGTTTCCAAAAACCCTGCTAAGTCCGATCCAGAGCGTCTGAACTGGATTAATGCGACGTATCTTGCCAATATGGATAACCAGACCTTTGCAAAGACTGTTCTGATTCCAGAGCTTGTGGGCGCAGGTCTAGAGCCTGTTCAGGGCAATGCAACTGACGCAGATGAGATTTACGCAACTCGTCCAAGCTGGTATGACCTGCTCTCCGAGATTCTTCGTCCTCGTACCACAGTAAGCCCAGACGTCATTGAGAAGTCCCGCTTCCTGTATGAAGGCGCAAACGTCACCCTTGATCAGAAGAGCGTTGAGAAGGGTCTTACCAAAGACGCTGCTCAGAGTGCTACCGTCCTTGCGGCTGCAAAGACCGCTCTTGAGGGCGTTTCTGAGGACGAGTGGAAGGCTGCAGCAATTGACGCTGCCCTTGAGGTGCTTCCAGAGCAGCTTGACCTTAAGAAACGCATTGTCTTCCAGTCCATTCGTGTTGCTGAGTGCGGCAACATGGTCTCCCCTCCTCTTGGAGAGTCTATGGAGCTTCTTGGTCGTGAAGTTTGCCTTGCTCGCCTTGACCGCGCTCTGGAGCTTTGCAAATAACGCGTGAATGCGTGCCTGCCGCGTATTCTTCCAAGCGTAAGTGGGTATCAAAAGTAAAACCACACAAGAGCTGTAAAACAGATGGTTTTGCAGCTCTTTTATCGTTATCGTTTGTTTAGTTTTTGGAGTAGCTATGATTTCTATGTCTGCGTTTGAGGTCCTAGGCCCCATTATGGTGGGTCCTTCTTCCTCGCACACAGCAGGAGCCTTGCGCATTGCTCTGGTTGCACGCTCGCTTGCACCAAAGCAGCTGGAGCGCGTTGAGTTTTGGCTCTACAACTCCTTCTCTCATACCCACCTTGGTCACGGCACCGATTACGCTCTGATTGCAGGCATCTTGGGCCTTGCTCCAGACGATACGCGCGTCCGTGAAGCACTTACTCTGGCAGAAGAAGCACATCTTAACTACAGCGTTATTGAGAAGGGCGACGACGAGACTCTGCACCCAAACACCGTAGAAATTCACCTCTACGGCGCAGATAACGTCCATGTTTCCGTTATGGGCGAGTCTGTTGGTGGCGGCCGTATTCGCATCTCTGGCGTTAACGGCGTGCGCATTCGCATGTCTAGCGATATGCCCACTATTTTTGTTTCACATCGCGATAAGCCCGGTGTTCTTGCAGCTCTCACTACTATTTTGGCTACGCAAAACATCAATGTTGCAACTATGCGCACCTTCCGCTCAGAGCGTGGCGGCTTTGCCCACACTGTCTTTGAGATTGACGAGCCTATTGAGCAGAAAGTCCTCGACCTCTTCCAGCTGGCACCTCACGTTTCGTATGCCGCTCAGGTTTCCATTCCAGGAGCAGCTCCACAAGTCACAAACGACGTGCTTTCAGGAGCCTTTGACAACGGCGCAGATCTTCTCGCCAGGTGCTCCAAGACAGGAGCCTCTATTGGCCAGATTATGCGCCAGCGCGAGAAGGACCTGCGACCAGATGCCGACGTAGACGCTGAGATGGCTCACGTTCTTGAGATTATGCGCGATGAGGTTCACGACACTATCAAGACGCCTCGTCAGTCCATTGGTGGTCTGCTCAACGGTCAGGCCAAGACTGTGGCAAATACCCCAACTGCAATCTCCAACGCACTTATGGGCACCACACAGACACGAGCCGTTGCCTACGCTATGGCTGTTCTTGAACGCTCAGCAACCATGGGCGTTATTGTTGCCGCTCCTACTGCAGGAGCTTCTGGCGTTGTACCGGGATCGCTTATCTCTGTTGCAGAAGAGATTGGTGCTACCGATGAGCAGGTTATCTCTGCGCTTTGGAATGCAAGCGCTATTGGAGCCATCCTAACCACCAACGCGAGTGTTTCTGGCGCTGAGGGTGGCTGTCAGGCAGAGGTGGGATCTGCTGCTGCCATGAGCGCATCTGCTCTTACCGAGCTTCTAGGCGGCACTCCTCAGCAGTGCTTGGACGCAGCTTCTATTGCTATCTCTAACCTTCTGGGACTGGTCTGTGACCCTGTCAGAGGACTGGTTGAGTATCCTTGCCAGGATAGAAACGCCATTGGCGTAGCTGCGGCCGTAAGTTCTTCTCAGCTTGCTCTTGCCGGTGTTGGCAACCCAATTCCGTTTGATGAGGTTGCACACGCTATGGCAGAAGTTGGTGCCGCGCTCCCTGTTTCTCTCAGAGAAACAGCTAAAGGTGGTCTTGCCGCAACTCCAAGCGCTCCTACCGCATGCGCAAGTTGCACCGGCTGTGCCCCTCTTGACCAGGCGCTTATTGATGCAGAACGCATGCTCAGCTCAAATACGAGAGACGTTCCTTGCGCTTAGAGATGCGTTTTGTATAATATTTTTTGCTGCAAACAGAATTTCTTGAAATTATTGCTTGCATCTCTGACGAGTCTCCTTTATAGTTATTTCTCGCGCTGATGCGCACGGATGACATCTTGGGATATCGTCTAGTGGTAGGACAGCGGATTCTGGTTCCGTCAACGGGAGTTCGACTCTCTCTATCCCAGCCATGTCCTCCCAGTCATACATGGCCCGTTCGTCTAGCGGTTCAGGACGCCGCCCTCTCAAGGCGGAGATCACCAGTTCGAATCTGGTACGGGCTACCAAATGTTCAAGGACTTCTTCGGAAGTCCTTTTTGTTTATCTCAACACCACTTTTGCTTCTATCGTAAAATAGACCAGTCTGTTTGAAATTTCCGCCGTGCCCAATTGTGTGGCCAAGAAGTATAAGAATTTTTACTAACACCTTGATTGGATCAGGATGTGGCTTGAGTTCTTCCAAAGTGCAGTTGTAATTGTTGCCCTGCTCTATGTGCCAGGCGTCATTTTGCTACACGCCTCCGGCATGCCTAAGCCTTGGGCTCTTGTTACTGCTCCTTTAGTAAGCTGCGCTCTCTACTTTATTGAGGGAGAAATCTTTAGCGCACTGAACATCCCTGTTCCTTTAGCTGTGATGGTTCTTGTTCCTCTACTTGTTGCAATCCTGGTCAATGGCTACGTTTTTTATGTTGCTCCCAAACACAAAGAACATCACAGAGGCGAGAAACCCAACGAATCCAAAGCAAAACGCACTAGCAAGCAATCAACTTGCCATACGCCGTCATTTATCTGCGAAGAACTCCCCTTCTGGATGCCTCTTCTGTACGTTGCAATTGGTCTTCTTACCGTAGGACTTCTCTTCTTACCCACCCTGCCTTCTGCCAGCTCCTTTGTACAAGGCTGGGATATTGTGCATCACTTAGATGTCACGCAGGCAATGATTGAGTCTCAAAAATACTCATCTATCCACTATGACTTCTACAGTACCGTAGAAGCTTCAATTACCCCTTGGGAGCCAGGTACTTCAGGATTTTATCCCTCGGGTTGGAACATCATCGTTGCTTTAACGACGCAACTTGTGTCTACCACAGTGCCTATTGCAGGAAACGCACTCAACTTTGTTAGTGCAGCGATTGTCTTTCCGCTCTCAATCTGCTCGGTTATTGCAAAAGTTCTTCCTAAGCATCGCATTGCGCTTATCAGTGGAGCTTTTGTTTGCCTAGCATTTTTTGTTTTCCCTTGGTCGCTTTTAATCTACGGACCAATTTTTCCTAACACTGTGGCCTTCTGCGTAATGCCTTCTATTTGGTGGGTTTTTATGCAGATGACTCGCTCAAAGACACCAAAACACAACCTCATCTGGCTTATTGCCATATTTATTCTTGGCTGCATTACCCTCTTTATCTTGCATCCTTCCACGATTTTCTCGTCAATTGTTGTGCTTCTGCCTTGGAGTTTTGCACGCATTGGAGAGTCAAAGCGCCGAGTTGTTCTCTTTGGAAAAAGAATTAAGCCAGTCACGCTCGCATATGCATTCTTTATCTTTGCGCTGGTTATTTGGTCTGTTTTCTACTACGTTTTGATTGTTCGAGGCGTGGCTCTCAATTTCTGGTGGAGCGCCTACTCTAGCTTGCAGGATGCTATTTTGCACGCCTTTGGTATGGACTTTATTGGACAGTCCTACGCAGGTGGAGAGCTTGTTTCTCCACAACCGGTACTTTCAATCTGCGTGCTTGTAGGCGCTGTATGGACGTTTAAGCACAAGCAGGCTCGATGGATGGTATCTGCCTTTATGTACCTGTCCATTCTCTGCATTTTTATTATTACGTTTGACGTTCCTCTGAAGGGATATCTCTCGGGATTTTGGTATACCGATCCGTTCCGCATTGCGGCAAGCTGCGTCATTATGGCAATTCCGCTGGCAGCGCTTGGCCTAGCAACTCTTGCCGAAGCTGCACTGGAAACATTTGCTTCCTGGCGAGAAAAAGCTACTCAGAATCAGATTCAGGCTCAGACCAAAACTCAGACCTGCGTCTTTTGTAACGTTTGGGCTAAACCTCTGATTGCTGGTGCAGTTATAGCGTGCGTAGTTGTGCTCAACTATGTAGTCCCCATGCCTAATCTTAAATCGGAAGAGCCAATTCCTGCCGCTACTGCCTTTAAACAGGCTTCCGAGAAGGCCTATGGTGATCACTACATTTTGACCTCAGAGGAGCTTGAGTTTTTGCGCCGTGTAGAGCTTACCGTTCCTGCAGGTGCTGTTATTGCAAACCTACCTCAAGATGGCAGTCTCTGGGCGTATGGCACTAACGACTTACATGTGCTCTGGCGCTTCCCTAACGGCTATGACGCCTCAGAACGTCCTGCAAGTGCAATTCTTCGTAAACGCCTTAATCGCATTGCCAGCGACCCTGAGGTGCTTCAGACGGTACGCGACCTTAACGTACAATACGTCCTTATTCTGAACAACGTTGTTGATTACTCCAACGCTGTTACCAGTACCTACAAACCTGGAACCTTCAGAGGTATCACGCAAATAACAGACACCACCCCAGGTTTTGAGGTGGTGCTGGAAGAAGGTTCTATGAGGTTGTACAAGATTACCTTGTAAGAACGTTATGCTTGAATTGCAGAAACTGCGTCCTTAAGCTCCTGAACACGATCAGTTGCTTCCCATGTGAAGTCTGGGTCTTTGCGGCCAAAGTGTCCGTATGCTGCTGTCTTAGAGAAGATAGGACGGCGCAGCTTAAGATCTCTGATGATGGCACCTGGACGAAGATCAAAGACCTTCTCGATAGCCTGCTCAATGACAGCATCGTCAACAATACCAGTACCAAAGGTATCAACCATGATAGACAGTGGATGAGAAACACCAATGGCGTAGGCAAGCTGAACTTCACACTTCTTTGCAAGGCCTGCTGCTACGACGTTTTTGGCAACCCAGCGCGCTGCATATGCTGCTGAACGGTCAACCTTGGTGCAATCCTTACCAGAAAAAGCGCCGCCACCATGACGACCCATACCACCATAGGTATCAACAATAATCTTTCTACCGGTAAGTCCTGTGTCTCCCATAGGTCCACCAACAACAAAGCGGCCAGTTGGGTTGACGTAAATGTCTGCGTTATCCCAAGCAATGTTGACCTCACCCATAACAGGTGCAATAACGTGGTCGATCATATCCTGCTTGATGACGGACATGTCTTCAATCTCTGGAGCATGCTGCGTGGAAACAACAATAGCTGTGACCTCAACGGGTTTCTCGTCCTCATAGCGAACGGTAACCTGAGTCTTACCATCTGGACGCAAATACTCGACCTCGCCAGACTTACGCACCTCTGAGAGGCGCTGAGCAAGGCGTTGAGCCAGGTAAGCTGGCATTGGCATAAGAACATCAGTCTCGTCAGAGGCAAAGCCAAACATCATACCCTGATCGCCTGCGCCGATAAGATCAAGCGGATCTGTAGTGCGTCCTGCCTGCGTGTCATAGGACTGATCAACGCCCTGAGCAATATCGGGGCTCTGTTCGTGAATGAGGCTTAAAACGCCGCAGGTCTCACAGTCAAAACCATACTTAGCGCGGTCGTAGCCAATATTTCTGAGGGTATTACGAACAATCTCCTGGACATCAACGTAGGATTGAGTGCGGATCTCTCCAGCTACCACAATAGTTCCTGTAGTAGCAAAGGTCTCACATGCACAACGAACGTTATCCAGGCAAGCTGGAACACCACTTGGAGAAACGTATCCACGCTCTTCAAGCTCTGCCTCTTTTGCCAGAATCGCATCAAGAATTGCGTCAGAAATCTGATCACAAACCTTGTCTGGATGTCCCTCAGTAACACTCTCTGAGGTAAACAAATAGTTTTTGTGTGCCATGAACTATCCTTTCACGCATGGCTTCTCTGCGTATGCAGAATATTTGCGTTCTTCTACGCGCAACCACTCTTACTATACCCGCCAAAGACACTTTTGAGCAGGATCAGTCAAGAAAATTGTAAAAAGAGCACCACAAGGGCGCTCTTTAAATAGCATAGTTAAACTGGCATTATGCAAAAATCGCATGAGTACTTGTCTATTACTCGTCTATTCCAATGCCGGCAAGTGTCATATCGAGCAGATTCTGTGCAAGCTCGTCCGAACCCTCCGCGCCATGACGCTCTCCCATCAGACCAATAGCCGAGAGGACCAATGCACCCGTAATAGAACAGGCAGCAAGTCTTGAATCAACGCTCTGGCGAATAAAGCCTTGCAATTTTCCCATCTCAAGCTGATTAGCAAGAAGAACAACCACGCGAGAAAGTGGGCCCTCAATGTTGGTAATAAGTGCCTGCTCAGAGCTTGCAAGCTTGTTAATTAAAGCCAAAACCAAAGGTGAGTCAGGCAGAATATGAGCAGCAAGTTGAGCGATGATTGCATGAAGCGTCTCTTTTGAGGCGGGCTTATTACCAATGGTATGCGCAATATCTTTTGCAAGCTCATCAACACTCTCGTCAAAGATTGCCTGCAAAAGGGCCTCTCTATCAGAAAAGTAGTAATATAGCGCGCCCTTTGAAAGACGAGCACGATCTGAAATCTCACTCATTTTGAAGTTGGTATTTCCACGAGCAAGCATGAGCTTGGTTGTCTCGTGCATAATACGCTTACGTGTAGCTGCGCTTTTCTTAGTACGAGCTTCGGCACGAATATGAGAAATGGAAGGCGCTGGAGCTTCAGGTTCTTCTGTAGGCTGTTGTTCATAAGCATTATGGTGTATGACTTCTAACGTAATATAATCGCGCTTCTCGCCCATGAACTCCCCCATACGACACTATCCGTCATATAAAATGACGCCTCTCTGATAATTTTTTATGCCTACTATACCGTTTTACCGAACCTATAAAAATACAAAGGCCTTACTTTTTTATTGATTAAATCTGGCACTCTTTATTATTTTTACCAATTACCCCTAGAAAGAATGGCGAGAAGATCTTCTTTTCTATTCTCCACTTGACCTGCTAAATAAAGCTCAAAAAGCCTACGTTGGCACACACCAACAGCAGGTCCTGGCTGAAGAGAAAGTGCTTCCATAATTTCTGCGCCCGAAACGCACAGCTCTTGCGGATGCTGAGCAATTTCTTGTTTTACCTCATGTAAGAGAAGGGTCCTCATAGCCTCAAGCGTTACCGCATAGCTACGATAAGGATTCGCCTTTGCCAGAGCATCTGCCTGCTTTAACGTCAAAAGGTCATACGCAAGAGCAATGCCGTCCGATTTACTTGCCTCGGCTAACAAGGCAACCATATGCCTAAGCGACGAGGTTGTAACGTCCACATCATAGTCATGCAATGCCACAAGAGCACAAACTTCATTACTCAAATGCTGTGATAGAGCTAAGCGCTTAAGCAAGGCTTTTGCTACGATTGCACCTTTTTCTGGATGGCCATAAAAATGACCTCTACCATCTGCGTCAACGCTAAACATTTCTGGCTTTGAAATATCATGCAGAAGCGCCGCCCACCTAAGAGCGGGAGTAGCACACCCTGCTGTAAGAGCCTCTGCTGCAGAGCATACCCGAGCAGTATGCTCCAGCACATCATAGGCGTGATACGGACTTCTTTGATCAAAATTTTGCAACGGTAAAAGCTCTGGAATTGCTACCGCTAAAACAGGAAAACCCAGCTTGATAGCATGGGCAATATGGCCAGCCTCAACAATTTGAGCCACTTCCGAGCCAATGCGCTCAGATGCAACCTGAGAGAGTAGCGGCGCACACTCAGTAAGTGCCTGATGTGTCTTCTCCTCAATTGAAAACGAGAGCCTGCATGCAAACCTTATTGCCCGAAGCATGCGAAGCGCGTCCTCAGTAAAGCGAACCTTAGGCTTCCCAACAGCGCGAATTACACGTGCAGATAAATCTTCTTGACCGCCATAAAGATCAAGCAATCCCCTCTTTGGGTGATATGCCATTGCATTAATAGTGAAGTCTCTACGAGCAAGATCTTCCTCTATACGAGAGACAAACTGCACAGAATCAGGACGACGACCATCAAGATATTCTCCGTCACAGCGATACGTTGTGACCTCAATAGGGTGCTTCTCGACAACAGCAGTAACGGTTCCATATGCAATACCTGTTTCATGCACAGGAATGTCTGCAGCTACAAAAGCTGCTTTACTCTGCTGCCACGTAGCTGAAGTTGTGATGTCAATATCATGGGCAAATGAGCCGCGTAGGGCGTCTCGTACCCAGCCTCCTACAATCCACGCCTCAAATCCGGCATCTTCAAGAACTTCTAATGCACGCAAGGCATACGTGGGAACTTGTAAATTCACGGGGCGAGAAAGGCATGGTGAAGAGCTGTTTTTCTGTATGCTCATAGCCATTCCTTCCGCAGTTACTGATAAAAAAAGTATACATCCTTCACACGTCATTCACATCCTTTCTGCGGTTTTAAAATGACAAACATTTGTTCTAGATTTTTCTTTACTTCTTCCCCATTCGTGATAGTCTAAGTATACGAACAGACGTTCTATTTTCAAGTAGAAAGTTGCTGCCATGGATACTCTTGATAAACTCGCCATACTTGCAGATGCAGCCAAATTTGACGCGGCGTGCACTTCTTCTGGTGTAGACAGAGATCCGCAGGCAGGAAAGGTAGGAATGGCCTCAGCGGCCGGCTGTTGCCACTCATTTACCCCTGATGGTCGTTGCATTACGCTGCTAAAAGTTTTACTTTCTAATGCTTGTTGTTATGACTGTGCTTACTGCGTCAATAGATCTTCTGCACAAACCAAGCGGGCTACCTTTACACCACAGGAGTTAGCAGAGCTTACCGTAGATTTCTATAAAAGAAATTACATAGAGGGGCTCTTTCTTTCCTCAGGTGTTATAGGATCGCCAGACCACACCACAGAACTCATGATTGAATGCCTCTCCTACCTTAGGAATGAGTTGCTGTTTAACGGCTATGTTCATGCAAAAGTAATTCCCGGAACAGATCCAGATCTTATTGATGCTATTGGCCGCTTAGCAGATAGACTCTCCGTCAATCTGGAATTACCTAGCTCAACCTCACTTACTAAACTTTGCCCTCACAAAAATGCAGAAACGGTTACTAAACCCATGTCTTTCATTCACCGCCTACGCGTCTCTGAAGAAAGGCAACTGCTTGAAGCTAAAAATGCATCAAAGGACATTGTGAAGTCTGCTGGCAAATCTAAGGGCATTGTTATTCCTACTCAGAAGCAGATCATAAAAGAAGGTTTAGCTCTTCGTTCAAACTGCTTGAAAAATACCTTTATGCGCTCATCAAGGGTGTCTTCAGACAAGAGGTCCTTCTCGCCTGCTGGGCAATCAACGCAAATTATCATTGGGGCTTCTCCAGAATCAGACAATCAAATATTGCACTTATCGCAGGCGCTTTATCAGCAATTTGAATTGAAACGAGTATTCTTCTCTGCCTATATTCCTGTTATTGAAGACCATCGCCTTCCTGAGTTGGACACTCCTGTTCCCCTGCGTAGAGAACACCGTCTTTACCAGGCTGATTGG
>ENA-OWLC01000299-OWLC01000299.1-metagenome-genome-assembly--contig:-NODE-299-length-13246-cov-4.180578_pt1 | contig 13246 bp, 13 predicted proteins | sample MGYA00245344_ERZ651092 | MGnify/ENA primary metagenome ERZ651092 (study PRJEB26857, sample SAMEA4031755) | metagenome | biome: human; feature: oral; material: saliva | place: Philippines | collected 2014... | reverse complement strand
TCATCGGTATTCTTGGATTGGTATGCCATGGGAGGAGTATTATGCTGTTTTTAATACTCAAATATACAAAATAACTCCCTATTATACAATGAATTAACAAACAAAATACACGCCAATCGCCGTGCAAAGGTCTCAAAACTTCTTTCGGCTGATAAATCGGAACTGAAGAGTGATAGGGAGCGGCATAGGACAATCCGAATTGCTTCAACAGAGAGTTATACCCGAACTCTCGTCCTATCTCCGAAGCCTTGAACGTCTGCCCTTCAAAAAGAAATTTCAGACCATAGATTCCACCTTTCTTGTTTATCATCTGTTCAACGGTTACTCCTTGTCGTCTTAAATCATATCGAAAGGAAGCATAGCCATTCACTCCGCCATTCGTATATTTCCCTAACAAGCCGTAAGCCATTGTACGCAGTTTCTCCTTGCTCGCGTCTCGCGTCTGATTGGCCCTCGGCTTTTGATACCGCTTCTCTGCCCATATCTCATTGGCAATCGTCAGACCGTGCTTGCGACTCAACTCTTCTGCCACCCGTGCTGCCTTGTTGCTCACAAAGGTCGTATCATAAACTGCCCCGCTCATACTCATCCGATTGGCAATAATATGAATGTGCAGATTGTCGGTGTCCTTATGCGTAACGGCTACCACCTGATGCTCCTGCAATTTCATTGCTTGGACAAACTCACAGACTATCCCTTGGAGCCTCTTCCAATTCATCCCTGCTTCATCTTTCGGAGCAATACCGATTTCTATCCGCAGAAACTTGTTCCGACAACGGCTATTGAACTGATTGACAAGGCTCATCTCTTTGTATATTCTTTCTGCCGTATCTCCACAAAGGTTCTGAATCAAGAGTTTATTCTTGAGCTTTGTTTCTCGGAAGATATACTCCAACGCCGTCTTTCCGTGCGCTATGGCTTTGCACTTAGCTATCATTGCGCTTGATATTCAGAACATCATATACCTCGTCCGTAATCCGATACCGAGGGCTGTAAAATCGCTCGAATGCGTGTAGTGAAATACAAGAGAGGTTCTTGGCAATGGGAACCCAAGAGGGGTCTTTCGTCTTAATCAAGTTGGAAATATGACTGAAGAAGTAGCTCACCCGTTGTAACACTCGAAAGGCTTCCCGTTCGTGTTCTCCCAATTGGGGAACGGCAACAATCTCTCCCGTAAGCAACGCCTCCCGACAGAACTCGGAGAGTTTCTTGCCCGTCCGCTCTGCTCGCTTTTGTATCCTTATTTTCTCCTCCTCGGAGCAACGTACTCGAAGAAGGCAGGTCTTATTCGACTTCTTATTCCTTTTCTCTTTATTTGTTTTTGGTTTCATCTTTGCTTGTTTATTAGGACATTCCAGCCGATGAGAACGAAGTGATTACGGCTCTCCCCCGAGTGCAGCGGTAAAGGGGGTAAGTGCAGTTTGTAGCTACAAACTGACGTCTTGCAATGTTACCGATGGAATACCTGCGCATATACTATGATTGGCTTTCATTCCTTGTTCTTCTTGCCTTCTGAGAATGCCGATTATCCATTTCATCACTGATGGCTCGGAATGCTGTGATTAGAGTTTGCGCCAGCGTTCTATATCCTCGCTGTATTCTTCCAAATGTCGGAGAGCTATGCACTCCAAGAAACTCGAAACATTCGCCCCGTAATCACCCAAGCGACGGACAACGAACTCCAAGTGTTCCCACGTGGAGCGACTGAGATAGGTTGCCTTTCTGTCGATGATTTTATGGGGCGAGAGAAAGGCTTCCCGATAGTTCTCCAAGCTCTTTTGCCATTGCTTGTGGCTGATGCGTCTCGGAGTGCTTGACGCCACTTGTTGCTTCTCCTGTTCGGAAAGCTCGGCTTTCTCGGCTTCCTTTACTTTATTCAAAGGCTCGGAAGGCATTTTCTGCTCGGAAACAGGGGGATGCAGAGAGCTTTCAGATTGTTCTGATTGCTCTGCTTGTATTCTCTCTTGTTGCTCAGAGAGTGCTCTCGTGATATTTCTTGAAAGTATCTGAGAACTTTCACTGTTTAGATAGTGTGATATATCAAATCCTTCTTTCATAGCTTATCTTATTTTGTGTTTGACAATAACGGGCTTTCGCTGTTGTACTTCTTGTTGTTGCTTACATTGGACAACGTGATACTCGTTGAGGTCTTTGTATCGGGAATAGTGTCGGCTCAGATCCTCTACCTTGATGCCTGCTGAGCAAAGAGTTTGGAGAGCTTTTCGTCCTGCTTGGTCGTTGTCAAGGAAAGCTCGAACGGAATCGATACCTTTCTCGTGGAGATAGGCAATGGCTCGCGGGAGATTGCTGACGGAGTTCAGTACAAGGCAGGGAGCAGTTTCTTTTCCTTTCATCGTGAGATGAGAAAGGAAGTCGATAAAGCCCTCGAAGAGACACAGCTTTTCGGAAGCACCTCTTTTAATAAGGCTTATATCCTTTGGAGCGATTGCCCCTTTGAATGTCTTGTCGTCTCGAAGTTCATACCCTCCTGCACGATTGCGGAAGCCGATGGCAGAATATTCCCTTCCTCCTACCTCGTAGCGAATATGACGGAGATAGGGACTTGCCACGGCAAGGTCTATCCTGCGTACCTCTCGAAGATAGTTTTGCAGATATAGGGGCAACTCTCCGCTGATGAAGAGAATACGCCTTGCATTACTTGTTACATTACTTGGTTGCTGTTCATCTCTTATCTGTTCTATGTGAGCCTCTCGATGAAAGGAAGAGGAAGCGAGGGTTATCGCTTTCCCTTCGGCAAGATGCGCCATTGCTTCGTAGGCACTGCATCCTTGCATCCGCATTACAAGGTCGATGATGCTTCCACCTTGGCTCGTGCCGTAGTCGTGCCACAGGTTTTGCCGAAAGTCCACTTTCAAGCTGGCGTTGGAGTCTTCTCGGTAGGGTGCGTGATAAAGGGCATAGCCGTTGTAACGCTTGGCAGGCTTGATACCGCAGGCGTGCAGATAGTCTGCTATCGGTATCGCCTTGATGTATTGTAGATCGTAAAATCTTGATTTCATAAGTTGATTCGATGATTATTGAGTGAATAAAAAGAGTGGTTCAAACGGTGAAAGGAAAAAGCTTTTTTCTTACGGAGGACGGACTTTCTTGCACTCAAAGCAAAAAGTCTTTCTCTGCTTTTTCTCTTTCACTGTATATCTCCTTTCACAGTGAAAGAGGAAAGTATCTATGGCGTTTCTTATTCGCTTGGTTCTTTTCATTGTTCGTACTTCTTCCGTTTGCTTGATTTTGAACTTTCACCCGAAAACGGATGCTGAAACCAAGTTACAGAGGCGAACACAGAGTCCCAAGGTTAGTGTGTCTGTTGCTTCGAGGTACAGAGAAATGCTCCGAGAATGGACGACACAAGCAGGGGAAATCGGAACGAAAAGGCTCAAAAGGAGAGAACAGCGAGAAGAACGGTTCGGAAAGTGACTTCATCGGATTGCCAAAGCCTGCATCCTTTTTCTTCGGATGAAAATGGAGTGTCTGTTTTCATTGGCAATAGTGCCACTTCATACCATATCGGAGCCACAAGTACGCACTTAGAGAAAAGGGGGTGGAACAGGCGGTTTGTGCTTGTACATTTGCCTCGGACTTCCTGCTATTTCCATTGCTTTCATAAGGTCTGGGAACAAGGATTTCGACTGCATACATTTACATCAAAAAGAGAAAATAACAACAATTAAAACGATATTGATATGAGATTTACAGCCATCGACTCCTCCGCTTGGGAGGAACTGAAAAAGAGCATCGAAGAGTTGGCTCTTTGTATGAGAGAACATTTCGGCACGAAGCCCGAAGTCCCCGACCTGTTGCACAATGGAGACGTGTGCCGAATCCTGAACATCAGCAAACGGACACTCCAGCACTATCGGGGCACGTCCGTGCTGCCCTTTATTCAAATCGGGCATAAGTGCTATTACAAACGTGAGGATGTGGAAGCACTCCTTGAAAAGTCGAACCGAAAAATACAATGACTATGGAACACGAAATCGTAAACAAAGAAACGCCCGAGATGAAGCAACTCATCTCGGGTATTCAGGAAGTAAGCAGACGCATTCGGGAGATTGCCCAAACGCACCGTCCGCTCTTCGGGGGAGAAATCTACCTTACGGGGCGAGAAGTCTGCGAACGGCTTTTCGTCAGTCCTCGTACCTTGCAGGACTATCGGGACAAGGGCATTATTCCCTACACCCAAATCGCAGGGAAAATCCTCTATCGCCTATCCGACATCAACCGATTACTGCAAGAGAATTATCGGAGATAAAGTATCCTTTGTATAGTAATGCCTAATGAGTCGTTCTCTTGTATTTTATATACTATAAATAGAATACCTCTAACACCATAGTAGAGCTAAGGATACAATTTAATGTGGAAAAATAGCAGGGCAACCGCATCAAAAATTTCGAGAAAATACAAGTTGCTAATTTTCAAATGATTGCATTTCGGAGATTATACTAAAGATAAAGAATGCACTCAAAACTATGATTGATAATCAGGCACTTACATTTTGATGCGGTTGTCCTGGGAAAATAGTGTGAGTTCAAGAAAATCACTAACTTTGCGCATAAATCAACTTTATGTTCTATGAAAGATATTAATAGATTGAAGATAATCCTTGTGGAAAAGAAAAAGACGAGCAAATGGTTAGCAGGAAAATTGGGAAAAGCTCCTTCTACTGTTTCGAAATGGTGTACTAATACGCAACAACCAGACTTGGTCACACTTACTCGTATAGCAGAACTCTTAGAAGTTGATCGTCGTGAATTAATCAATCCAAGTAAATAACCGCCAACATAATGCATAAAAAAGTATTAGATATTTCGGAACTTCAAATTGCAGCAAAAAAGTTCTGTGACAGAGAGAGTGGCTTTTATCGCTCTGAATTATTTGGAGTGACTGATGGTAAAGCTGTTGGGACATTCGTTGAACATCAATTTCAGAAATACTTAGAACAACAGTACGAGATGACTGTTGGAAGTTCTGCTAATGGGCTTGATTTGCCTTCTGTGAATACAGATATCAAAGTTACTTCAATTAAACAGCCTCAGTCTAGTTGCCCTTTTAAGGACAGCAAACAAAAAATCTATGGACTTGGCTATAACCTTATAGTATTTGTCTACCAAAAGTTTGATGATACTCAAGTAAAAAAAGGGTATTTGAATTTCCTCTCCTGTACTTTTATAGAATCTTCTAGAACGGCAGATTATCAAACAACAACAGGTATCCTCAATATAATTGCTAATAGTGGAAATACAGATGATATATTTGCATTTCTTGTTGACCATAAAATACCCTCTGATGAAGTGTCTTTAATGAATATGGCAGAGGACATACTTAAGAATCCTCCCAAAATTGGCTATTTGACGATCTCTAACGCTTTGCAGTGGAGGCTACAATATAGTAGAATTGTAAATCTACCAGAGTCCATTGACGGAATAACTCAAATTGTAAAACATTTAGACAAGAATGATTGACGGATGAATGTGTCTTCTCCTATATCAGATACCTTTTCTCCAAAAGGAAAAGGTATAATCCGTGAAGATTATGGTGATTGGCAGACCAGTTATGAGTTTGCCAAAAGCGTATGCTTATATCTAAAAAGTAGAGGCGTTACTCCTGAAGTTATTGTGGAACCTACTTGTGGTGTCGGGAATTTCATTACCGCTGCTATTGATGTGTTTGATACTATACAAAAGGTGTACGGAGTAGAAATCTTCAAAGGGCATATTTGTCAGACAGAACAAAGACTTCAAGATTATCGAAATAGAAATCGTATTGTTTATTACAAATTATACAACACAACTGTCTTTGCTTTTGACTTTAAAGAAATAGCCCGTGAGAACACTAATAAAAGCATTTTAGTATTAGGCAATCCTCCCTGGGTAACAAATAGCAATTTGGGAAAAAATAACAGCACCAATTTACCTGCAAAAGGCAATATTGACAAAACAAGAGGAATAGAAGCTATAACAGGAAAGGGAAACTTTGACATTGCAGAAAGTATCTGCAATTTAGTAATTGATGCGTTTTCTGATCATGATAATACTCACATTGCAATGCTTGTCAAAAGTTCTGTTATTAGAAATATTTTATATCGACAACACTTTCATCCACGTCGTATACAGGATATCAGACAGCTTTGCTTTGATGCCCAAAAAGAGTTTAAAGTTTCTGTTTCAGCATCTTTGTTTGAATGTCATATTGGGGGGGATTGTCAAAAACAATGCCTATCGTATGATTTTTACTCAAAGAAATACTCTCATAAGTTCGGGTGGGTGAACGAGGCGTTTGTTTCACATATCCAAGATTATGAGCAGACCTGTTTCCTTGATGGTCAATCTCCGTTAATTTGGCGCTCTGGTATAAAGCATGACTGTGCGAAAGTCATGGAACTATCATTAAAAGACACCTTGTACTATAATGGACTAAAAGAGATTGTCGATATCGATGACAAAACGATTTTTCCTTTGCTTAAGAGTTCTGATATTGGCAGAGGAATAAAGGGGGTAAGAAAATACTTAGTATTACCTCAAACAAATATTTCAGAAGACACCTCTATTTTGAAAAAAAGAGCATCAAAAACATACTCATATCTTCTATCACACGCCGTACATCTTGATGCTAGAAAAAGTATTATATACCGAAATAAACCAAGATTTAGTGTTTTTGGCTTAGGAGATTATTCATTTGCTCCTTACAAGGTGGTAATTTCTTCCTTATATCCAGACTTGATTTTCTCTTTGGTGAAACCCATTGCAGGTAAACCCGTAATGGTTGATGATACATGTTATTTGCTTGGTTTTAAGGATCTTGAATACGCAAAACTTACTCTTTTTATTCTGCAAAGCGAACTTCTTAAGAGATTTATCCGAAACATCTCGTTTAAAGGAACAAAGCGTATCATAAATAAGGATTTGTTAATGAGGATTGATCTTTACAAGCTTTCCATGACTATAGATTATAAAGGTGTCGATATTGCACAAGAAAAGATTATTGAATATCAAAACTGGCTATATTTGCAGACTCAGCTAAGCTTATTCGACTATTAATGCAACAAATCAAAACAAACAAGGAAGAAAATGATTTGCAAATTACCTGATCCAATCATAAATGATGTAAACCCTTTTGAGAATTGCAAACTTGATCGTCAACTGTATGCAGATATTCTGACAAAAGTAATTTGTCAGAATCAGGGTTGTGTATTTGCAATCGATGGAGAATGGGGAAGTGGGAAAACCACATTTGTAAAGATGTGGAAGCAAAGCCTTGTGAATAAAGGTTTTCATGTTCTATTCTTTAATGTTTGGGAACATGACTTTGTCACAGACCCTATAGTAGGGCTGGTTAGCCAATTCCGAGATATGGAAAATGGAGATAGAGAAAAAGCTACACTCGCAAAGATTACAGCTGCAGCAGGGAAAATTGCAACGGGTGTATTACCGGCCATAGTTAAAGGATTATCAAAAAAGCACTTAGGAGAAGAAGTCGTAGATGTCTTTGAAGCTGCGACTCACACTATAGCAAACTCGTTCGATAAGGTTATTGATAAGTATATTGAACAATGTCAGTCTATGGATGAGTTTCGCAATTCTCTTGAAAACCTTGTAAAAATCACATCAAAAACAGAAAGACCATTAATTTTCATTATTGATGAATTAGATCGCTGTAATCCACATTTCGCTGTCAAGGTTCTAGAACGTATAAAACACTTGTTTAATGTTTGCAACATTGTATTTGTGCTTTCAATAGATAAAAAACAATTATGCCATTCAATATGCGGATACTATGGTAGTGAGAACTTAAATGCCGAAGAATATCTAAAACGATTTATTGATATTGAGTATAAACTTCCAGAGCCTGATGCTAAAAAGTTTTCGGCTTATCTATATGATGTGTACGGATTTGATGAATTCTTTGCCTCTAAGTCAAGATCTGAATATTTTCATTGCGGTGCAGAAAAAGAGGAGTTTTTAAGAATGGCTCACATCTTATTTGAGTATATGCACCTTAATCTGAGACAGATGGAAAAGATTTGTGCACATATTAGATTAGCCCTTCTAACTTTTAAAGAGAATCAATATGTAAATCCAGGTATTGTTCTAATGCTAATGTGTTTCCGCGTGACAGATGCAAATTTCTATAGTCAGATAGTTACTAAACGCCTAACAGTACAAGAACTGCTTAGTCACATAGAAGAAACATTGCCAAGCAATATATTCATAGAAAATGAATATAACAGATATACTACCTTTCGATATGCTGTCTGGGAGACTGCTAGATTGATTGTTGCTTACAATTTAGACATCAATGGGCAGCAATCTTGGAATTTAATAAAAAGGGACCAGGACCTAGATGATGCTTCAAAAGAAACTTTTAAGCTACTACTTACCCCTAAAATAATTCCACAAGAGGTTTTACTCGAATCGATGAAATGGTATTGTGAAAATACTCATCGTAACGACAGAATACTTCCACTTAGCTATATAACGCAGCATATTGAACTTCTCACATCATTTCAATAATAACGAGAGGAAGTTTATTTACGAGCTTTCAAAGAAGCAATGTACTATACTTACATACATTTCTTTGTATCAATACTGTGGGGAAGAAGTATTCTGTTCCTTTCCAAAAACTGTTTGAAGCTGTAGCGTTTTGTTGCATAGAATAGTGCATATAATAACATATAGCACAATAAAGTAATGGTATAAGTCATGCATTTCTTGGTGTAAACAGGCTTAAAATACAAATATTCTTAAATCTGTCTATAAGCGTCAATATGCTTTTTCTGCATCATATTGTTGCATCAGCCTTTCCATATCCCTTGCAATCTTTTGGTCGGTGATTTGGGCGTAGATTTGCGTGCTGGCAATGGACGAATGTCCCATCATCTTGGCGATGCTCTCTATCGGAATGCCTGCCTCCAAGGTCAGCGTGCCGAAACTATGCCTTCCAACGTGATAGCCCAGCGGAGTACGAACGCCACACGCCAAGCCCACGGCTTTGAGATGGGTAAGCAGTTTGCCCTTGCTCAAGGTATCGGGAAATATCTTGTAATCCTCTTTGCTATTCTCCTTCGTGTAGAGCGAAAGTATCTGCTCCGCTATCGGGTGTAGAGGTATCAAACTCTCCACTTCCGTTTTCTGTCTTGCCTTGCGGATATACCGCTTCCCTTCGCTGTTCGTTTCGATTTGCGAAGCTCGCAGGCTCTGCAAGTCGGCAAAAGCCAACCCCGTAAAGACAGAGAAAAGAAACATCCTTCGGCTCAATTCTGCCCCTTCCTCCTGCAACGGGAATGCCAAGAGCTTTGCCACATCGCCCTTGCTCAGGAAACGAGGCTTACGCTCCACGGCTTCGTACTTCACCTCTTCAAACGGATTGAAGCGTATTGTTCCCTGACTGACGGCTCGATACATCAGCCGACTTAACCAACACAAATGCCTGTTTATCGTTGCAGGGGCATAGCCCTCTTTCTTCAAATAGAAACGATAATCATCAAAGAAATCTATCGCAAGAGCCGTTAGGGGAACATCCTCCTCTCCAAAACTTTGCACAAAGGCGTTAAGCTGTCTGTCGGAACACCGATTGTTACTATACGTTCCCTCGCTCTTGCTTTCTCGTTGGGCTTTGAGTTCTTCCCCACTAAGGGCAAGAAGTGTCGTTGGAGTTCTCCCAATACCTTGCAGGTGATTCTTCAGAAGCTCGGCACTCACCGCTCCATATTTGTAGAGCAAGGTATTGTACCCTTGTTCGATTTCCTCCCGAAAGGCTTGCAGGCGTTGGTTGGTCTTCTTGTCCGTTGTTTCTCCTTGTTTCACGCTCCAATCGTGGGGATTTGTGTTTTCTCCTGTGGTTATCACTACGTTCGCCCCGTCAATGGTGATACGGCAAAGGATTGCCGTTGTGCCGTCCGCCTTGGTCTTGTTCTTATTGATATAGAATAGGATTTTGAATGTACTGCGCATAGCTCTTACAAGGTTAAGGTTAGCTTTTCAGTGAAAGAGAGAAATCGCTCGAACTCATCGAAGAGCTTCTTCGGGGTAACGTGGGCGTATCGCTCTGTCGTTTGGATGTTGCTATGCCCCAACATTCGGCTCACTGTTTCGATGGGAACGCCACGTTCCAAAGTAATCAAGGTTGCAAAAGTGTGCCTTCCAACGTGTGCCGAAAGAGGAATGGAGATACCTGCCCGAAGTTGTAAGGCTTTGAGTTGGGTAAGGTAAGCCGAATAAGCAATGGGAGCAAAGAGTGTGCTGCGCTCCTCGGACTGATACCGCTCTATCAAACGCACCGCTTCGGATAGGAGCTTCACACGGCAAAGGGTATTGGTCTTTTGTCTGCGGAACTTCAGCCACAAAGCTCCCTCATCATCTGTAAAGAGGTGCTCCCGATTCAGAGCAACCATATCGCAATAGGCAACGCCCGTATAACAGGAGAAGAGAAAGAGATTGCGAGTGGTCTCCAACTCCACCTCATACGGCTCAAAGGTCAAACTCTGCAACTTATCCAACGAAGCCCTATCCAATGCCCGAGGCAATTTCTTATTTCCCCGTTCCACCTTACTGTTCTCGAAAAGGAGTCTATCGGCAAAGCCTTTACGATATGCCAAACGACAAGCCTTCTTCAAACAAATGGAGAGGGTATGGAAATAGCTTTGTGAGAAACCTAATTCACCTTTGATATACTGCTCAAAGAGAAGAAGAAAATCCTCCGTGATTTGACCGAAGGTAATATCGTCTGTTCTGAATTGTCGATGAACGAACGCCACAAAGTGCTGACGAGCCGAATAATAAATTCTCATTGATATAGGTTTTAGGTCAATCCCGACACGCATCTCCAACTCTTCCAACATCAGGTCATAGCACGCCAAGAAGGAGGTCTGGCTCTGCATACTTCCTTGAAACTGCTCCTTGATGTCTGTTGCCGTAAAGACCGCACCTCGCTCACAAAGGGCTCGATAAGCCGACTGTACCGAGAGAAGCAAGCGTTCCAACTTGCCATTCGTTGCCACTGCTTCACGGCTCTTGCCGTTCAGTCTGCTCTCACGAGCATTCCACAACTTCGGGTCGCACGAGAGTTTACAACTGAATTGGGCGATGGTTCGCCCATAGGTTATACGCCCCATTATTGGAGCTTGCCCCGACTTGTCCAATCCGCTCTTTTTGAGGTAGAGCAACACCTTGAATTTGTCTGTTTGCATACGCTTCTTTTTTATGGGCAAAGTTACCCGTTACCGAAGCGTTTTCAGCTACGCAAAACATTGTGGTACAAAGCGTAAGCACCGAAACGACAGAAAGGTGAGTTACCGAACACTCTTCTGTCGGTTACCTTCTCCTGCCTCCTCGTTACCAATAGGAGAATGGACTAACGATTTGGTAACGGAACTTCTGCACAAATCCACATCTTCTGCACTTTACCCCTCTGTGCAAACCACCGAGACATAGTGCAAACCCCTCTCATTTCCATTCACTTACCTTCAATCCTCTCCCTAAGACCCTTTCCCCTAATAGTTGCGTGGGAACGGAAAAATTTACGCGCCGCAACGAAATTTTTTTGGTTCCGTTTTTCCCGAAAAGCGGTTTGAGTTTTTCCCGAAAAATGGTTCGTAATTTTGTTTCTTCTATTCTTCTCTCTTTCGGACGGTTTCGAGGACGAGAGGAAGATCTTTACTCCTTGCTTTGGATTCTATCGATCTCGATTATTGGATTTTCGTTCTTTTACATTGTATTCTATATCAATAAGAAATGCTATCTTTGCGGTCGATATTCCTATGTATGGTCATAAAAGTGACCCGAATATGTGTGTCCACCATACGGGGCTAACAAGTTTAGTAGAAAGAAAGTAATGTACGTTATCGTAGACATTCAGGGACAGCAGATGAAGGTAGAACAAGGCCGTCGGCTGTTCGTGCATCACATCAAAGATGTAGAGAGTGGTGCAAGCGTAGAATTCGACAAGGTTCTCCTCGTCGATAATAATGGTGCTATCACCGTGGGTTCTCCTTTGGTGGAAGGCGCTAAGGTGGTATGTGAAGTATTGACTCCTCTTGTGAAAGGGGATAAGGTGCTGATCTTCCACAAGAAGAGAAGAAAAGGATACCGCAAGCTGAATGGCCATCGCCAGCAGTTTACGGAAATTCTGGTGAAAGAAGTCGTTGCATAATCAAATCCACAAAACAGAAACACAATCATGGCACATAAAAAAGGTGTAGGTAGTTCCAAGAACGGTCGTGAATCGGAAAGCAAACGTCTTGGCGTGAAAGTTTATGGTGGAGAAATGGCTAAGGCCGGCAACATATTGGTTCGTCAGCGTGGCACCGTTCACCACCCGGGTGAAAACGTAGGTATCGGTAAGGATCATACTTTGTATGCACTGAAGTCGGGTGTGGTAGTATTTACTCGCAAGAAAAACGACCGTTCATACGTTTCGATCAAGACCGAATCATAAAGAAAGCAGGACGCTAATAAACAGTTAGGTAAATAGGGGGCGAATCTCTACAGGCTGTAACCGCCTTGGAGATTTGCCTTTTGTTTTTTTCGATATACTATGCTGACACTCAAGCAAATCATAGAAAATAAGGAAGAAGTGATCCGTCGCTTGGCGGTGAAGCACTTCGATGCAGCTGCTATTCTCGACGAAGTCATCTCTCTCGACAGACAGCGACGCGAAACTCAACAGAGTCTGGATGCTCGCTTGGCGGAGCAAAACGCCATTGCCAAGGACATCGGAGCTTTGATGAAAGCCGGCAAGAAAGACGAGGCAGAGGCCATCCGTGCGAAAGTAGCCGATATGAAAGCCGAGAGCCACCATCTGGAAGAGCGGAAAGCTGATCTGGAGAATGCTATACGCCAACAGCTTCTGCTTATCCCGAATCTGCCGCATGAGTCTGTCCCTGCAGGCAAGACCGCAGAGGAGAATGTCTGTGTGAAGACAGGCGGCACAGTGCCGGAGCTTGGAACGCACAAGCTCCCACATTGGGATCTGGCCAAAAAATACGATCTGATCGACTTCGAACTCGGCGTCAAGATAACCGGAGCAGGCTTCCCTGTCTATAAGGGCAAAGGAGCACGCCTGCAGCGAGCTTTGGTCAACTTCTTCTTGGACGAAGCCCGCAACGCCGGCTTCACGGAGATAGAGCCGCCCTATGTGGTCAATGAAGATTCCGGCTATGGTACGGGACAGCTCCCCGACAAGGAAGGGCAGATGTACCATGTCACGGCGGACAACCTGTATCTGATCAGAT
>ENA-OWLC01000284-OWLC01000284.1-metagenome-genome-assembly--contig:-NODE-284-length-13516-cov-5.677661_pt1 | contig 13516 bp, 13 predicted proteins | sample MGYA00245344_ERZ651092 | MGnify/ENA primary metagenome ERZ651092 (study PRJEB26857, sample SAMEA4031755) | metagenome | biome: human; feature: oral; material: saliva | place: Philippines | collected 2014... | reverse complement strand
GCGTTGCAGTTTGAAATTGAAAAAGCTGAGTCCTGTCGCATACAGAACCCAGCTTACACAGAGTGCCTGAATAGGCTTTTATGAGTGTCCAAGATTTGGGGGCCAGTTCAGTATTCAGACGACCTTTTGAAGTTTGAGGATGTTAATTGGGCAAGTATGGCATAGGATTGACGGCTTTGCCGTTCAGACGGACTTCGAAATGCAGCTTTACGCTGTCGGTGTCTGTGCTGCCCATCGTTGCAATCTGCTGACCGGCTGCAACCTGCTGGTCTTTTTGTACCAGTAAGGCATCATTATGTGCATAAGCTGTAATCGCATAATCATTGTGGCTAATTAAAATCAGTTTGCCGTAACCCCGTACTTCTTCTCCGACATACAATACTTTCCCCGCAGCTGCAGATTTTACAGGCTCTCCGGATGTACCTGCTATATCGATGCCTTTGTTGGTTGTTCCGTTGTACTGCTTGATAACGGAGTTGCGTCCGTTTTCGACAGGCCATAGTAAGTTCAGGCGGTTGATCGGTGCGACAGCCTGAGTTGCTTGGTTTGATTGGGAAATAGGGCGCGTATTGCGTCGGATACGTAATACTTGACCTACTTCGATTTTAGAAGTGTCTTGCAAGTTGTTCCAAGATGCCAAGGTATGGATGCTTTGGCCGTGGCGTTTAGCAATCTGGGATAGCGTATCGCCAGGCTTGACTCTGTAATAGCCATCGGGAACCGCACCCGTCGGTGAACCACTTTCGGCGCAGGCAGCCAGAAAAAGTGTCAGACAGAAAGGGCTTAATCGTTTGAAGGTCGTCTGAAAAAAGGGAATGGTATTCATCATATGTCTATTTAATAAAAATCAGCGAATGAATTGTCTTCAGACGCTTTATCTGGGTGAAGGTTCATCGGCTTTCGAGATGTTTTATGTGCGCTAAATGGCGGCGGAATTTTATCTTTTTGATTAGAAGCATATTTTACTCAGCGTAAAATATAGTGGATTAACTTTAAACCAGTACGGCGTTGCCTCGCCTTGCCGTACTATCTGTACTGTCTGCGACTTCGTCGCCTTGTCCTGATTTAAATTTAATCCACTATAAAGTCAAATTATATCTGCCGTTAGATGGCTAAAACAAATCCCCCGTCCGCTTTAGGGATGGGGGATTTTTAGATTTTATAAAAAATCTTATTTATTCAACTCATTAGCCAAATACAGCCAAGTTTCGATGACGGTATCCGGATTCAGGGAAACGCTTTCGATGCCTTCTTGAACCAGCCATTTGGCGAAGTCCGGATGGTCTGACGGGCCTTGACCGCAGATACCGACGTATTTGTTTTGTTTGCGGCAGGCAGAGATTGCCAAATGCAGCATCACTTTGACGGCAGGGTTGCGTTCGTCAAACGATTCGGACACCAAGCCGCTGTCGCGGTCGAGGCCGAGGGTCAGCTGGGTCATGTCGTTGGAACCGATAGAGAAGCCGTCGAAGTATTGCAGGAATTGTTCTGCCAATACCGCGTTGCTCGGCAGTTCGCACATCATGATCAGGCGCAGGCCGTTTTTGCCGCGTTCTAAACCGTTTTCTTTCAAGGCTTTGACGACGGCTTCGGCTTCGCCCAACGTGCGGACGAACGGAATCATGATTTCGACGTTGGTCAGACCCATTTCGTCTCGGACGCGTTTAAGGGCTTTGCATTCGAGCGCGAAGCAGTCTTTGAAGCTTTCGGCAACGTAACGCGCTGCACCGCGGAAGCCTAGCATCGGGTTTTCTTCGTGCGGTTCGTAAATGCTGCCGCCGACCAAGTTGGCGTATTCGTTGGATTTGAAATCGGACATACGGACGATGGTTTTACGCGGATAAACCGATGCGGCCAATGTTGCCACGCCTTCGGCGATTTTATCGACGTAGAAGTCGACAGGGGAGGCGTAGCCGGCGATGCGGCGGGTAATTTCCGCTTTCAATTCATCGTCTTGTTTGTCAAATTCCAACAAGGCTTTCGGGTGGATGCCGATTTGGCGGTTGATGATGAATTCCATGCGTGCCAAGCCGATGCCTTCGCTCGGCAGGTTGGCGAAGCTGAATGCCAGTTCGGGGTTGCCGACATTCATCATCACTTTAACCGGCGCTTTGGGCATATTGTCCAAGGCAACGTCGGTGATTTGTACGTCCAGCAGGTCGGAGTAGATAAAGCCTGTATCGCCTTCGGCACAGGATACGGTAACTTCTTGACCGTTGCTCAGCAATTCGGTTGCGTCGCCGCAGCCGACTACGGCAGGAATACCCAGTTCGCGCGCGATAATCGCTGCGTGGCAGGTACGGCCACCGCGGTTGGTCACGATGGCGGAAGCACGTTTCATCACCGGTTCCCAATCCGGGTCGGTCATGTCGGTAACGAGTACGTCGCCTGCTTCAACGGAATCCATCTCGGAAGCATCTTTCACCAGGCGTACTTTGCCTTGGCCGACTCTTTGACCGATGGCACGGCCTTCGCACAAGACAACTTTTTCGCCGTTGATGGAGAAGCGGCGCAGGTTGCGGCTGCTGTCTTCTTGGGATTTTACAGTCTCAGGACGGGCTTGCAGGATGTAGAGTTTGCCGTCCAAACCGTCGCGGCCCCATTCGATGTCCATTGGGCGGCCGTAGTGTTTTTCGATGGTCAGCGCGTAATGGGCCAACTCGGTAACTTCGGCGTCGGTAATGGAGAAGCGTTGACGGTCTTCTTCAGGTACATCGATGTTGGTTACAGATTTACCGGCTTCGGCTTTGTCGGTAAAGATCATTTTGATTTGTTTCGAACCCATGGTTTTACGCAGGATAGCCGGTTTGCCTGCTTTCAAAGTAGGTTTGAATACATAGAATTCGTCAGGGTTGACCGCGCCTTGTACGACGTTTTCGCCCAGGCCGTAAGAAGAGGTAACGAAAACGACTTGGTCGTAACCGGACTCGGTATCGATGGTGAACATCACACCGGACGCGCCGCTGTCGGAGCGCACCATGCGTTGTACGCCTGCGGAAAGGGCAACGATGTCGTGTTCGAAGCCTTTGTGGACACGGTAAGAAATGGCACGGTCGTTGTACAGGGAAGCGAATACATGGCGCATGGCTTCTTTAACGTTTTCCAAGCCGTTGATGTTCAAGAAGGTTTCTTGTTGGCCGGCGAAAGAAGCGTCCGGCAGGTCTTCTGCTGTTGCGGAAGAACGTACGGCAACGGAAATGTCCGCACCGCCGGCATCGGCAACCATTTTGTTCCAAGCTGTTTCGATTTCAGCATCCAGCTGCTCAGGGAACGGAGTATCCAAAATCCATTGACGGATTTCTTTACCCACGCGCGCCAACTCGGCAACGTCTTCAACATCCAGTTGTTTCAGGGCTTCGGAAATACGCTCGCTCAGACCATTGTGAGCCAGGAAAGCGCGATAGGCTTCGGCAGTGGTCGCAAAACCACCGGGAACGCGTACGCCTTTTTCAGTCAGTTGGCTGATCATTTCGCCCAAAGAGGCATTTTTACCGCCCACTCGCTCAACGTCAGTCATACGCAGGTTTTCAAACCAAATAACGTAGTTTTCGGCCATTTGTGTGTCCAATCCAATCCAAAAATGTTAAAAAAGAAACAAATCCGCCTGCTTATTGTAGCCATTCGTTTGATGGCTGTCATGTGTTTTATCTTTTTTAAAATCACAAATTCGTCTGTGATACTGTGCTTTTCAAGCGTGTAGTCTTCTGAAATGTGAATATCAGATTCATGTTTTTGTGAGTTATCCTATTGTTAAATATGGAAAACAAAATAAGTTAATAAATTTAAGAATCGAAATTTATTTCGCAAACTTGGAATAAAATTCTAATAAATCTAAAAAAATAAAATTTTGTGCCAATTTAAAATTTGTTCAAATTTGTTGTAATCCTGTGTAATCTGCCGGGAATCGCTTTATTGCAAAGGCTGTAACTGCTATGATTGCCGTCTGAAACGTTACCCTCTGAAGGATTCATTATGACTGCTCCACGCCAAGTCTTCTATATTTCCGACCGCACTGGTCTGACCGCCGAAAATATCGGTGAAGCCCTGTTGAACCAATTCGGCAATGTCGAGTTCAAACGCCATACCTATCCATTTATTGATACGACTGAAAAAGCGTTGGCCGTAGTGGATAAAGTCAATAAGACAGCCGAGCAGTTTGGCGATCGTCCGATTGCTTTTGTCAGCGTGGTAAACGATGAAATCCGTGAAATCATCAAAAAATCCAATGCGTTCCATATTAATTTCTTTGAAACGTTCTTGGGTTTGCTGGAAAAAGAATTGAATGTTGAAGCGACGATTGCCGAACGAGGCCATCATGGTATCGGCAATACCAAGCGTTACGATGCGCGTATGGAAGCAGTGAACTTCTCGCTCAGCCATGATGACGGCGTCAGCGATAAAAACCTGCAGGAAGCGGATGTAATTTTGATGGGCGTGTCCCGTTCGGGCAAAACGCCGACCTGTCTCTATCTGGCCTTGCAATACGGTATCCGTGCCGCCAACTATCCATTGATTCCCGATGACTTGGAATCGACCGATTTGCCGCGTATGGTCAAACCTTATAAAGACAAGCTGTTTGGCTTGACCATTCAGCCTGAGCGTTTGCAGGCTATCCGTCAGGAACGCCGCCCTAATTCGACTTATGCCAAAATTGATACTTGCCGCAGCGAGATTGCCGATGCGCAAAATATGTTCAAACGCCACGGTATTCCGTTTACCAATACTACGGACAAATCTGTGGAAGAACTCGCCGTGCATATCTTGCAGGCTTGCAAGTTGAAACGCCGTTTTTAACTGAAATGATAAAAGGCCGTCTGAAAGTTTCAGACGGCCTTTTTTTGTTTGGCGCATTAGGTTTTAGGCAGGGTAACACCGGTTTGCCCCATGTATTTGCCGTTGCGGTCTTTGTATGAGGTTTCGCAGACTTCATCGCTTTCAAAGAATAAGACTTGGGCCACGCCTTCGCCTGCGTAGATTTTTGCCGGTAGCGGCGTGGTGTTGGAAAATTCAAGCGTAACGTAGCCTTCCCACTCCGGCTCGAACGGGGTAACGTTGACGATGATGCCGCAGCGTGCGTAGGTGGACTTGCCCAAGCAGACGGTCAGGACGTTGCGCGGGATGCGGAAATATTCGACTGTGCGCGCCAGTGCAAAGGAGTTGGGCGGAATGATGCAGCAGTCGTCTTCGACGGTAACGAAGTTTTTCGGGTCGAAGTTTTTTGGGTCAACGATGGTGCTGTTGATGTTGGTGAAAATTTTAAATTCGTTGGCACAACGGATGTCGTAGCCGTAGCTGGACGTGCCGTAGGAAATGATGCGTTGGCCGTTGGCCTCTTTGATTTGGTTGGGCTCGAACGGCTCAATCATGCCGTGTTCTTCGGCCATGCGGCGTATCCATTTGTCGGATTTAATGCTCATGGTGGTTGTCCTGGGGTAAGGGTTGTTTGGAAATTCTTTGAAATCAACACAACAGCCTTTAGACAGGCTTGTCAATTGATGTTTCAGACGGCCTAAAATATAGATAAGGCCGTCTGAAAGGCTGTTTATTTGGTTTTGGAAGCAGATTTCTTAGCCAGTTTAACTTCTTTAATCATACCGTCTTCGCATTTCATGATGAAGACGGGTGTGCCGTTTTGGGAGGCGGTAAAGTTTCCGTGCGCCCTGCCTTTTTTGAACACGCCCTCCAGCGTCATATTGCGTAATTTGGCGCTGTTGGAAGAGAAAGGTTCGATAAAGGTTTCGCTGTTGCCGGAAACGGTATATACGCCTTTGCCGTCAAATTTGCCGTTTTTAAAGGCGCCGACATAGCTGCGACCGTCTTGGCATTTCCATGTGCCTTTGCCGGATGGTTTGCCGTCTTTGCCGACATCGCCATCGTAAACGCAACCTTTTTCCTGATAAGGATTGATGGTTTCGGCAATGGCAGGCGTACCCAGCATGAAGGCGACGGGAAGTAGGGCGAGGTATTTCATCATGATTGTTCCTTTTTGCAGGCGGTTTCAGACGGCCTGATATTGGGATTCAAAAGTCAGCAGGGTTTCAGCAATGCGGCGTGGCAATATGGCTAAAGCGTGTTCGCGCATGGATGCAGGGATACCGTAGTAGGCTTCGGCAATGCTGCCGGTAATAGCCGCCAAGGTATCGCTGTCTCCGCCCAGGGAAACCGCCAGTCGGATGGCGTGTTCAAAATCATCGCTTTCAAGAAAGGCGGTAACTGCTTGAGGTACGGTTTCCTGACAGCTTTCATTGAAATGATAATGCGGGCGGATTTGGTCGCAACTTTGGCTCAAATCGTAGCCGAATTGTCGCGTAATGTTTTCTTTGATTTGCGCTTTGCCCATGCCGGTGCGCGCCCAAAAGACGGCGGCGGCTACGGCTTGTGCGCCTTTAATGCCTTCCGGGTGGTTGTGCGTTACGGCGGCGGATTGTTCGGCAAAATGCAGGGTTTCTTCCAATGTAGCAAATGCCCAGCCAACGGCAGAAACACGCATGGCCGAGCCGTTGCCCCAGCTATTATAAGGTGCAGGATCTTTCCATTCTATCCATTGTGAAAAGCGGCTGCCATATGCTCCTTTGGGACAGGGATATGCCCTACACCAGCCTTGTAAAATAGAGGCTAAATGATCGTTGCAGCCTTGTAAAACCCAGTCGGCAATGGCAATAGTGCAAATCGTGTCATCGGTAAAGTCGCTGTCGGGGCTGAAAATATCGAAATCGGTATGACGGTAGTTGTCAAACTCGAATCGTGATCCGGCAATATCGCCGATGACTGCGCCCAACATCGTGACATCCTTTCTGATACTTCTATTTATATTTCAGACGGCCTTTGATATTTCCCAATCAAAAGGCCGTCTGAAAAATTACTCTTGCCAGCCGCCTAAATAAGAAACCAGTTCTTCCAACATGGTGCTGATGGCTTCGGTCATCAGGATTTGCGAGGCAAAGGCGAGGCTGGCGGCATCGTCGCCGTTGCTTTCCGCTTCTTCTTGCAAAACGTCCAGATACTGGATGCGTTTGAGCGTAAAGTCTTGGGTTAGGATGAACGCGATTTGTTCGCGCCATACCAAGCCCAGCTGGGTAACGGTTTTGCCGTTTTTGACGTGTTGTACCACTTCGTCGGCGGTCAGGTCTTGTTTGGAAACTTTGACGACCGGAACAACATCGCCTACGCCTTTGAGTTCACAATCGCTGTCCAATTCAAAACCGCCTTCGCAATGGCCTTGCAGCAGCCAGCTGGTCATCAGGGAAGAGGGCGATTGTTTGGTGTTGGGCAGCGAGGCTTCCAAACCGCCCAACGCTTCGCGCAGTTTGGTCAGGATGTTTTCCGCTTTGGCAGATGCGGCATTGTTGACCAAAAGATACCCGTGGCGCGTGTCGAAAATAGCTTGCGTGCGGCTGCTGCGCGTAAAAGCACGGGGCAACAGGTCGTCGGTAATCTGCTCTTTCAGCTCTTGTTTTTCCTTGCGGCCGACATTGCGCGCTTCATTGTTTTGGATTTCCAAAACCTTTTCATCCAAAATATCGCGGATCACGCCGGCGGGCAGGACTTTTTCTTCTTTTTTCAGGGCCACGCGCCAAGTGTAATCGGCAGGGAAAACCAGCTCGGGTGAAAAGGAAACCGGTGTGGCAAAGCCTTCGCTAAACCAGTCCAAACCCTGACAATGGGCAAATTCGGATTGCGCCAATTTGTCGGCAAGGACTTCCAATTCGGGCAATTTGTCTTTGTTGAGCGGATAAAAACTGATTTGCTTAAACCACATGGCGAGTTTTCCTTTTTATTAAAACCGGCATTATACAGGGAAAATAACATACGGAAATCGGCAACATCTTTAAAAATGCAGTAAAAGCGTTGACAGAAGAAAAGGCTTTCTGTATAGTTCGCGCTTCGGTTACGCGCCCATCGTCTAGAGGCCTAGGACACTGCCCTTTCACGGCGGCAACCGGGGTTCGAATCCCCGTGGGCGTGCCAGAATTCTTAAAAAACGCTCCTGCTTTTTGCAGGGGCGTTTTTTGTTTTCAGACGGCCTGTCGCTGTGAAAATATCTTTAAATTGGTTTACAATAATGCCATTCTGAATCTTAACGAGAGAAAACAATGTTAGACATCCAATTGCTCCGCAGCAATACCGCCGCAGTTGCCGAACGTTTGGCCGCACGCGGTTATGAGTTTGATAGCGCGCGTTTCAACGCTTTGGAAGAGCAACGCAAAGCCGTTCAAGTGAAAACAGAAGAATTGCAGGCTTCGCGCAACAGTATTTCCAAACAAATCGGTGCGTTGAAAGGTCAAGGCAAACACGAAGAGGCTCAAGCTGCGATGGATCAGGTTACCCAAATCAAAGCAGATTTGGAGCAGGCTGCCGCTGATTTGGATGCCGTTCAGAAGGAATTGGATGCTTGGTTGCTGAGTATTCCGAACCTGCCGCACGAAAGCGTGCCTGTCGGTAAAGATGAAACTGAAAACGTTGAAGTCCGCAAAGTTGGCACGCCGCGCGAATTTGATTTTGAAATCAAAGACCATGTGGATTTGGGCGAGCCTTTGGGCTTGGATTTTGAAGGCGGTGCGAAACTGTCCGGCGCACGCTTTACCGTCATGAAAGGCCAAATCGCCCGTCTGCACCGTGCGCTGGCTCAGTTCATGCTGGACACGCACACGCTGAAACACGGTTATACCGAACATTACACGCCTTATATCGTGGATGACACCACCCTGCAAGGCACGGGCCAACTGCCTAAATTTGCAGAAGATTTGTTCCACGTTACTCGTGGCGGCGACGAGAGCAAAAAAACGCAATATCTGATTCCGACCGCCGAGGTAACGCTGACCAATACCGTTGCCGACAGCATCGTGGCAGGCAGCGATTTGCCGCTAAAACTGACCGCCCATTCCCCATGTTTCCGCTCCGAAGCGGGCGCATACGGCAAAGACGTGCGCGGTTTGATTCGCCAACACCAATTCGACAAAGTGGAAATGGTGCAAATCGTTCATCCGGAAAAATCATACGAAGCGCTGGAAGAAATGGTCGGCCATGCTGAAAATATTTTAAAAGCGTTGGAACTGCCATACCGTGTGATTACTTTGTGTACCGGCGACATGGGTTTCGGCGCAACCAAAACCTACGACTTGGAAGTTTGGGTTCCTGCGCAAAACACCTACCGCGAAATTTCCAGCTGCTCCAACTGCGAAGATTTCCAAGCACGTCGCATGAAAGCGCGTTTCAAAGATGAAAACGGCAAAAACCGCTTGGTACACACTTTGAACGGCTCAGGCTTGGCAGTCGGCCGTACTTTGGTGGCTGTTTTGGAAAACCATCAAAATGCCGACGGCAGCATTAATGTTCCTGCCGCGTTGCAACCGTATATGGGCGGCGTGACCAAACTGGAAGTAAAATAATCGCTGTTTAAATAAAAAGGCCGTCTGAAACTTGGGTTCAGACGGCCTTTTATATGATTGGGCAATTATTTGTTGTGTTGACGGAAATATTCCCATTCTTCAACGACTTTACCGTCAGGTAAGTGGCACACGCCGTATTCGTTGCCATCTTTGTCTTTTTTGATTTCGGATTTACCGCCTTGTTTGACGCAGAATTCGGAAGCCGGATTGGCTACGTTGACGTTGGAGGGTTCTGGTTTTTCAGAAGCGGAGCAGGCGGCCAAAGCAGTGGCGGCAGCGAGGCTGAGGATAAGGGGTTTGATCATGGCGTGTCTTTCATTTGAAGGATAAAAACAAGCGGATTATAGGGGAGGCTTGCGCTTAATGGCGTTAACCAGATTAAAGGCCGTCTGAAAACTTTTCAGACGGCCTTGAGTTTAAGAAGTCAAACCGGATTATTTGGCTGCTTCGGCTTTTTCTGCTTTTTCGCCTTCTTTAGCAAAGTATTTGGCGTAAATTTTGTCGTATTCGCCACTTTCGCGTACTTTTTTCAGCGCATCGTTCAACATTTTGATGGTGGCTTCGTCGCCTTTGCGTGCAGCGATGCCGTAGTTTTCGATGGTGAAGTCAGGCAGGGAGATGAAATCCAAGCCCTTGGTCGGGTTGTTTTTCACATAGTTGGCAATGACCGCGCTGTCGCTGACGACGGAGTCCAGACCGCCGTTTTCCAACTCTTTGATAATCAGGGGAACGCTTTCAAAGCGGGCGATTTTCGGATTGTCGTTGCCCAAGAGTTTAGAAACGGAGAAGTCGCCGGTGTAGCCGGTTACCACGCCGACTTTGGCCATGTTTTTCAGATCTTCGGAAGAAGCTACTTTTTTGCCTTTTGGAACGAGGACAACTTGGGTGATTTCAAAGTATGGATCGCTGAAGAGCATGCTTTGTTTGCGGTCGTCAGTGATGGTTACGCCGGACATAACGATGTCCACGTCGCCGTTGTTCAGAGAAGGGAAGAGGCTTTCCCATGGCTGGTGTTTGAATTCGACTTTGAAGTTGCCGGCTTTGGCCATGGCATTCATCAAATCTACGTCAAAACCTTCTACTTTGCCGGCAGAATCCAAAGATTCAAATGGGGCAAACTCGGCGTTGGAGCCGACACGGTACACTTTATCGGCAGGAGCAGAGGCATTGTTGCTTTGACCGCCGCAGGCAGTCAGGGCAAGGGCGGAACAAGCGAGGGCAGTGGCCAGCCATTTTTTCATATTCATGATATGTGCTTTCTTAATAAAATGTTAACGGATAAAATCTTAGTTTAGCATAATTTTGTGAACAAACTAGCCGAAATCAGTGGTCTTTTTCTCGGAAAAATGCGTAGGTTACGTCATGGAAAAGGTCGGTGTGCGGGCTGTCTTCGTAGCTCAATTCCGCCAACGCGTCTTCAAAGGCAAGCTGGATGGATTCTACGGCATCGTTGGCCATGTCGGAGGGCAGGGAGCGGATAAGGCCTTTGAGTGCGGTGGCGAGGACGTGGTTTTGCATACGCAAAGCGTCGTTGGCCTCTTCCAGATATTCGAGGCGTTGTTCGATGCTGCTCATGATGTATCCTTGAGTATTAAATAAAATAGTGATTATATAGTGAATTAATATTAAAATGTGACGCTTGCGCCGGCTTGCCGGATATGTCCAACCATCGGCCGCAGTTCAAGCGTTTTTTGTTTGAATGCGGTTCACAATAAAAATGAAAAAACGAGATTATTATGGAAAACAACCGTCTTGACCCCACAGCCCTCGAGGAAGAAGATCTGAATTGGGAAAAACGCTTGGAAAGATTGCGTCAGGCACGACAATTCAATACCGCGCCGACTCATGCGCCATTGGTCAAAAAATCGGAAGAGGCTGTTGATGTCGCGCCTAAAAAAGAATATAAACTGGATGCCGACAATCGCGAAAAAGTGCTGCAGGAGTATTTGTACCGCTGGCAGCTGGAACACAATACCGCCCTTGCCGAAGATGGCGAAGTAGTGGAAACCGATGCGATGGTGGTCTTGCAGGACAACTGGTTGAGCGCGCAATCGGCATTGCAGGCTGCGGCTTCAGACCGTCATATCGAATCGACGCGCACCGTCAGACTGAATCCGAAATCGGGTGCCGTAGATTTTGATGTGGCTGAAGTGGAAGAAACTGAAAAATCGGAAAATGATGATGCGCAAGCGGCTGAAGGGGCGGTTTCAGACGGCCTTGAACCTGAAAAAGAACCGGCCGTCAACGTCCATATCAATGTTTTGAACCCGCAGGCGATCGGCCGTCGGGAAGTATTCTGCGTTTCTGAAAAAGATTTGACCGAGCGTCTGATTAAACGTTTGCGCCCCCATGTGGCCGATGCGGTCAACGGCATGATTCGGATTGCCGTGCAAAAGCAAATGGCCGTGTTCACTTACCAGTTGCAGCAAATGCTGAACGAGCAGGCGCCGGGTTTGGTGGAAGATGTATTGGAACACAATGTCAAACGTATTTTGGACGATATGAAGGTTGAAATGAAATACCGCCGCTGAGCATCCGGGCCGTCTGAAAAGTTTCAGACGGCCTTTGGCATAAATTTCCCTTAAAATTTTGCGAAGCGTGTATAATGGCGGCTCACGTTTTCGTGATAAATATCCTTTCTAAATAGTTGATATGCCCGATGCAGAATCGGGCATTTTTTTTGAGATTGTTATGAATAAAAACAAAATCATTGTATTGCTGATTGCTTTGGTTGCCGTATTTGCCTATCAAAAAATGCAAAACAAGCAGCCGCTACAATCGCAGAATCAGCAGAAAATAGAAGCCGTTCAAAAACAAAACAATGCGGGCGGAGAAAATGCCGATACGGCTCAACAGCAAACCGGTTCGGGCAAACAATCGGCAGAAGCGGTTTTGAAACAGGCGTTTGAAAACGAACAAAGCGATATTCAGGTTGAGGGCGAGGGCACGGTATGGAAAACCCTGCCGGATGACAACAAAGGCACGCGCCACCAACGCTTTATCTTGAAGCTCTCCAGCGGCCAGACGCTTTTGGTGGCACACAATATCGACCTTGCCGATAAGATTAAAGGCTTGAAAAAAGGCGATAAAGTAGCGTTTTACGGCGAATACGAATGGTCGGAGCAGGGCGGCGTTATCCATTGGACGCACCATGACCCGTCAGGCCGGCATACTGACGGCTGGTTGAAACACGACGGCCGCCTTTATCAGTAAAAACGGTTTTCCTGTTTTTTCAGACGGCCTGAAACACGGCCTTCGGCTTGAAAGATGGTAGAAATCGGCGCAAAATGTTAACAAGTTAAACAGACGGAAAAATATTGTTCCGTCCATTGGAATACACAGTAGATTGGAGAATAAATGAACAAAAAACTTCATCCGCAAACGTTGGCCATCCGGGGCGGCAAAGAGCAGACCGAATATCGCGAACACAATCAGGCGCTGTTTTTGACCAGCAGCTTCATGTGGGAAAGTGCGCAACATGCGGCAGATTTGTTTTCCAAAAAAATTAAAGGCTTTACCTATACCCGTACAGCCAATCCGACTACTGCCGCTTTTGAAAAACGCATTGCCGCATTGGAAGGCGCGGAACGCGCGGTAGCCACTTCGACCGGTATGTCCGCAATTCAGGCAGCGTTTTTTACCTTCTTGCAAGCAGGCGACCACGTTGTTTCCAGCCGCAGCCTGTTCGGCACGACCGTCGGTTTCATCAACAACATCGTTACCAAGTTCGGCATCGAAGTCAGCCATGTATCGCCGGTTGATGTAGATGAATGGAAAGCGGCCATCAAGCCCAATACCAAACTGTTTTTCTTGGAAACCCCGTCCAACCCATTGGGCGAAGTTGCCGATTTGGAAGCGCTGGCTGAACTGGCGCACAGCATCGGCGCGCTTTTGGTGGTGGACAACAGCCTCTTGTCGCCCGTCGGTTCGCAGCCTTTGAAACACGGTGCGGATATTTCCGTTTCTTCCGCAACCAAAGCCATCGACGGCCACGGCCGCGTGATGGGCGGCGTATTGGCCGGTTCGGAAGAGCTGATGACGCAAGTTGCCATATATTGCAACTCTTGCGGTTTGGCGATGTCGCCGTTTAACGCATGGCAGTTGTTGAGCGGCGTGGAAACCCTGTC
>ENA-OWLC01000282-OWLC01000282.1-metagenome-genome-assembly--contig:-NODE-282-length-13543-cov-3.046041_pt1 | contig 13543 bp, 22 predicted proteins | sample MGYA00245344_ERZ651092 | MGnify/ENA primary metagenome ERZ651092 (study PRJEB26857, sample SAMEA4031755) | metagenome | biome: human; feature: oral; material: saliva | place: Philippines | collected 2014... | reverse complement strand
CAGCTCTTCGCAAGGATAAACCTGTCCTTCTCTATGAAAACCAACGTGCGCAACGTGTCACAAATGCAGCACTTTTCTTGAAAAAACAAGGTTTCTCAGAAATTTATATCCTTTCTTATGGACTGGATTCTTGGACAGGAAAGGTCAAGACTAGCTAATCTTATGTAAAAATCTGTCGAATGATAGATAAAGCTAGCGTATTATGGTATAATTAATTTGTAATAAATTTAAGGAGTTTTATAATATGGATACACAAGAAAAGAAAAAACACCCACTTATTTTAGGTATTCTATCTATCGTCCTTGGCTTGCTATCTCCAATAGTAGGACTGATTCTAGGTATCGTTGGACTAGTCATGGCTAATTCAAGTCAAAAAGAATCTGGTTTAGACTTTAAAAGAGAAAGAATCCTAAGTATTGTCGGGATTGTAGTTTCTGTCCTTAACTGGATTGCGGGTATCGCTTTATTTTATAGCTAAGTAAGAATTTAAAAAAGCTTTATATTTAAAGCTTTTTTATTTTATCCAATCTTCTCGAAGTAGGTATCAATCATTTCTAATATTTCCTGGCTCAAGGGAAAGGTTATTTATTGCACATTAGATAAAATCTCTTTGTGTGGTATAATGAATCTGTAATAAATTTAAGGAGTTTTTATAATATGAATACACAAGAAAAGAAAAAAGCGCCAATTGTTTTGAGTATCCTATCTATCATATTTGCCTTTGGATTTCCAGTGTTCAGTATTATTTTTGGTATTTTTGGTTTGGTCTTGACTAATTCATATCAAAAAGAAATAGAAGAAGACGACATTTAAATTGTTGTATAATAATAAATGTAAGTGGTTCGAGAGCATGTAAAAGAGTAAAATATATTCTTAGGTTGCAATACCTTCTCTATGAAACATGACTGCTAGAAAAAGATAGTGCTGGAGTGAGTTACCGGGGCTGTATCTTACCATTATATATTGTCGGTGTCGTATAACAGTAGTATCTCTGTCTTCCAAACAGATGGCGTGGGAGCATCACCCACCACCGGCTCCATGTGGGTATTGCATAATGGTAGTGTTCGTGTTTTGGGGACATGAGGCGAGTGTTCGATTCACTCTACCCGCACTAAAAACTGATATAAAATAAGTAAACACAAAAAGAAAAGGAGAAAACGTTATGTTATTAAATTCAAATCTTGAACAAATGAATATTACATCAACAAGACGAGATGATGTCGTAGCGTTTTGGTATTGCACGGAAGGAAGGCCCTGTATTAGGAGTTAATTAGTTAGTTAAAGCTAAATTAAAATATCTTAATATGGGACAATTCTTGAACGTATGATATACATAAAAAGAGTTGTCCTTTGTTGCATATTTGGGGGATGGAGTTGCTTGGGGTGACTATTTGTTTTGCAAACAAAACATCAGATGGGTTCGAATCCCATATCCTCCACTTAAAATACCCTTATAGTACAATGGATAGTGCACGAGTCTTCTAAACTTGCAATCTCAGTTCGATTCTGAGTAAGGGTGCTAAAAATAAGTGAGTTTGAAATCTCACAGACAAAATTCAAATTTGGTTGTATAGGAGAGTGGTTAATCCGCCAAGTTGTCGCCTCGGAGATTGGGGGTTCAATTCCCCCTACAACCGCCATTTGTGAGTATAGATTAAGTGGTTAAATCGTAAGGGTCAACGTTCGATTCATAGTATTCACACTAGAGTTTCTAACATATTCTCTTCAAAAATATGTGGTCTTATCTACGTATGGCAGAGGTATTGTCTCTCGTTACACCAAAGATATTGAGGATACTTATATATGGAGCAATGTATTAAAACTAAAGAAGTGTGGAAACAATTTCCAGATTTATCAATCTTATATGTGTCTAATTTTGGAAACGTTTATATTGATGAATATTCGTTTGCAGATGGTTTAGGAAGGGTAAAATATTTTCCAAAAAGGGAACTAACTAAATATGGTGATAGAGGAGAATATCCTTACATAAAGATTAGTTATAAAGGAGAATTGTATCGTTACAAAGTGCATAGATTAGTTGCAATGACATTTATTCCGAATCCAGACAATAAATTAGAAGTAAATCATATTGATGGTGATAAAACTAATAATAATGTTTGGAATTTAGAATGGGTAACAAGATTAGAAAACCAGATGCATGCACGGAATATTGGTTTAATAAGAAAGAAAAAATGTTTTGAGAGAATTTGTTGTACTTGTGGTAAGAAATTCCTTGGTGGTAGAAATCAAATGTTTTGCTCTCACGGATGTTATAAACAACTTCGTACTTATGATATGATTGCATTTCAAAAAACCAATGAACCTTGTGAGAAACGTAAACCAAAACATACAGCGGAAGAATTATATTGGCATAAAGATGAAGAAAGATGTAAACAAAAATTAGATTTAATTCTTAATTCCGGAGTAGATTTAATGAAGTTTGGTTATAACACTAAGTTATGTAGAATGTTTCCAGAACTTAGTAAGAAAATGATTTTGTTTTTGTTAAGAAAGTATAACATTTCACATTTTGAAAGAAAGGGAACAGCGTTAAACCCATAGGTATTTAACATAGATACCACATGTTCGAATACTGTTGCCCTCGCCATGCTGGTTTAGTATAGTGGTAGTACAGGTGCTTTGTAACCATCTGACATGTGTTCGATTCACATAACCAGCACTTGAGTTAATAAGTTCTCATTCAAAACTTAAAATCTTATGGAGCAATACAGCGTAATTGGTAGCGTCCCTGACTGTAAATCAGGTGCCTCTGGTGTTGGAGGTTCGAGTCCTTCTTGCTCCACCATGCTCTCATCGACTAATAGTCTAGGTCGCCACCCTTTCAAGGTGGAAATACGAGTGCAATTCTCGTTGGGAGTACCATATATGCCCACATACTCAAGTGGCTGAAGAGAGCAGTCTTGAAAACTGCGAGGTCGGTGAAAGCCGGCGCGGGAGTCCGAATCTTCCTGTGGGCGCCATATACCAGCATAGTTTAATTAGAGAAAACATGCGGCTGATAACCGCAAGAGTTCAGGGGCAGTTCCTGATGTTGGTACTAAGTTAGAGAGTTCTTTAAAAACTCTAAATACCCTAGTAGTTCAGTGGGAGAACACTAGTCTTACAAACTAGATGTCAGTGGTTCAACTCCACTCTAGGGTACCATACCTCTGTAGCGAAGTGGTACTGCAATGGTCTTTTAAACCATGAGTCGCTGGTCCGATTCCAGTCAAAGGTACTACGAGTTTGAAATCTCCTTAAAAATTCATTAGTATGGGGATGTGGCTCAAAGGTTGAGTTGAATGTTGTTGGTTGAGGTGTAAAATGGGTATCATTTATTGTCATAAAAACAAAATTACTGGAAAATGTTATATTGGACAAACACATTATACGTTAGAAGGTAGAATTGGAACAAAACCAGAATTGTCATATCAGAACAATAAATCATTTAGTTCTGATATTATAAAATATGGATGGGATAACTTTGAGAGTTCGATTTTAGAAAATATTGATGATGACAGTTCATTAAATGATAGAGAAACGTATTGGATAAGTGAATTAAAGAAAAAAGATGTTCAATTATACAATAAATACTCTACTGGAACAAACAATGCAAAATCAACACCTTTAGTATCAAATAGGATTTCTTCAAAAGATATTGAAATAGTTGTGAAGAAATTTAATGAAGGATTATCAATTCGTGAGATTCAACAATACGTTGGATTATCTATTTTGAGTATTAAAAAGATTTTACTAGATTTTGGTTATAAAATACCAGATGTTGGAAATTTAGGTAGTTTTACAAAATTTCTAAAGGAAGAACGAGAGAAGTTTATGACATCTATTAGGTGTCCAGTTTGTGGTAAACATTATTCTCCATCACATGATATGAGGCGTTTCACTTGTAGCATCGATTGTCAAGATAAGTACTCTGCACTTAGTCAAGAGCAGAAGAACGAAGTTAAAAAGACAGTTTCAAGGAATCATTATTTATATAAGGATTTTATGACTGAATTAAATGAAAGAAGACGTCAACATCGAAAATATGTTGACAATAAAATTCAAGAATTAAAAAATAGTAGAACGAAATTTGTTGTTAATTCAATTAAGATAAATAAAAAATTACCTAAACATACTGCAGAAGAATTACAATGGAAAAAAGATGATATTCGTTGTAAACAGAAATTAGATTTAATTCTTAATTCTGGTATTGATTTAACGAAATTTGGCTACAACACGAAGTTATGTAAAAAATTCCCAGAACTTAATAAGGGAATCATATTATTTTTGTTAAGAAAATATAATATTCCACATTTCGAAAGAAAAAGAAATGTCTAAAATTTAATTTGAGTTTGAAATCTCCTTAAAAATTCATTTACATGGGGGTATAGCTCAGTTGGTTAGAGCAGAAACCTGTTAAGTTTAAGGTCGTACGTTCGAGTCGTACTATCCCCGCCATATACTCCCGTAACTTAATAGAAGAGTAGCGGCCTCTTAAGCCGAAGGTTGCTGGTGCAGGTCCAGTCGGGAGTACTCTTAATCGCTAGGTAATTCAATGGCAGAAAGTATGTTTCATAGGCATGCAGTTGTGAGTTCGAATCTCACCCTAGCGTCCATGCTCCTATCGAATAGTGGTTAGTTCGTTACCCTCTCAAGGTAAAAACATGAGTTCAATTCTCATTAGGAGTACTTATAGGAGAAAATATGATTAAAGGTAATATATTTTTCAAAAATAAATCAGGCTTATATGACTTCCAATCTGTAATAAATTATTTGTACAATGTTATTTCAGAAGAAAATCCAATTATTGTTAGTTTAGAAAATAAGAATGATAAAGGATTTAACTTAGTAATAAGTTGTAGTAAGATAAGGTTTACTAAGTGGTTTAATTATGGAAAATCTTGTGATAAATTTAACTATGAAGGAGATTTAATCATGGATATTCTATTTCGTATTAAAGATGGTTTAAAAGCGAATGGTATTACAACGTTTGTATGTTTCCCGGTAGAAAATTATCCTGCTAAGTTAACATGTTTCTCTTTATAAAATCTTGTCCTGTAGTTTAGCGGTAGAACATGTGGCTCTGAACCACAAAGCAGGTGTTCGATTCACTTCAGGACAGCCATACCTTTGTGATGGAAGTGGTAGACATGACAGATTCAAAATCTGTTGCTGAAAAGCGTGTCAGTTCGAGTCTGACCAGGGGTACCTATTAAAAATTGTCTGGTGATGAAATTGGTAGCCATATACGACTTTGACTCGTAGCATTGTGAGTTCGACTCTCACCCAGACAGCCATGCTCTTGTGACGGAAATGGTAGACGTAGCGGACTTAAAATCCGCTGTTTGAAAAGACGTGCTGGTTCGAGTCCAGTCGGGAGCACTATTTGAGTTTGAAATCTCGTAAAAAATTCATAATGAACTTCTAAAACTCTATTTTCTGAATATGGCAAGGAGTTTGCTAGGGTAATAGAGATAACAGAGGAAGTTAATATGTTGAGATTAGTGTTAGTGGTAGCATGCAAGATTGTGGCTCTTGTAGGATGGGTTCAAATCCCATATCTCAACCCTTATGCCCTTGTGAATGGAATTGGCAGACATGTCGGTCTTAGAAACCGATGCCTCGCAGCGTGTGAGTTCGAGTCTCACCAAGGGCACTTAATATTTCCTCTTCGTATAATGGATAGTATATTGGTCTACGAAACCAATGATAAGAGTTCGACTCTCTTAGAGGAAGCCTAGTTTAAAAATAGAAAGGAACGGTCTATGAATACAAAAGACTTTGAGGTGACAAAAGACTTACAACTGAATAGTATTACCCATGGTAAGGTGAGCCTGGAAGAAACAGTCAAACATATCGTAGGCTACCTTTCAGCAGATACTAAAGCAAAGTATGAGATAGCAGTCGGTACAGACTCCATGACTAGAAGTCAAACAAAATTTGCTCTTGCGATTGTGGTTCACAGAAATACGAATGGTGCAATCTTTTTCTCTCGTACTTTCACTCATTCAAAGTTTACAAAGAATATGCTACACGAAAAGTTGGTGAGAGAAACATCTATGTCTATTGACACGGCTGTATTTATCACAGAGGAGTTAAAGAAGTATGGTATCGATGTGTTAGATAAGAGTAGCAATATTGATTTCCAAGTCCACATGGATATTGGTACAAAGGGTGCTACGGCTGAATTTATTTCAGAGTTAGAGGGATGGGTAACTGCTTATAGTTTTAAGTACAAGATTAAACCTGAATCTTATGCATCTTCAACGATTGCAGATAAGTTAAGTAAGTGAGTTTTTGGGTATTCTCAATTAACAAAAATACCTAATATGGTTCGGTGGACAAGAGGTTAAGTCAGTGGTCCGCAACACCACTAATCGTGAGTTCAACTCTCACCCGAATCTCCATTATGGTTCTTGAGCAAGCATGGTTGTTGCGACTGGTTGAAGCCCAGAGGAACTTGGTTCGATTCCAAGAGGAACCACTTTTAAAATCTATCCCTATGGTGTAATGGTTTAGCATGTCGGTCTCCAAAACCGTTGATGAAAGTTCGAGTCTTTCTAGGGGTGCTTTTTATTTAAAAATCTATTTACAAATATTTCTCTTTATATTATAATGTATCTGTAAACAAAGAAGAGGTACTAGACTATGGAAACTATGCAACAAATTACAGACACGGTATTAAACCAATTATCAATCATATTTGTTAGAGATAAAGAAGAAGGTCACTATCGTGGTATTGAACTTATGGGTGACTATAGACTAAAAATAGAACTTATTTTAGACAACTATGACGAAATGGTGCAAATTAGTGCCGAATTGTATAGTGGTCCTATCAAGTTTGAGTTTGGAACATTTGCAAGTGTTAATAGTGTATCTGTTTTAAAGGAAGTTGACGCTATCATAGAAAACGCCAAGAGTTTAGTTAAGTCTATTGAAACTTTCACTAATAAGAAAGGTGTATATTCATATTAGAATTATGACGGTTAAAGACTTGTTAAGTGTTTTAGACACTGAAAGTATAGATGGTGTAGTCATCATTAAAGATAACGAAATTCTATGGAGTGATACAGAATTAACAACTATCCCGCAAAATTTTCTTGATTGTGTAATTAAATTAGTATCACCTCAACATGATACCGAATATTATGAAGATTATAACTGTGAGATGTGCGAATGGGGCAGCGAATTAAGTGTAGTAATTGAAATAGTGTAAATAGGAGATTAGACATGTTAGAAAGAAAGACATTAGAAAATGTAGTAAAGATTTCAAGATTGTTCGACAAAAGAATTACCAGTCGTATGTTTTTTGCCCACACTGATGACTCGGTGCACGATAAAATGTTTAACATGATTTCTATTTGTGCTGAAGGTGTTTTCTTAGTTCATGATGAATGGGGAGAGTGCCAGACTTGTGTAGAGATTGAAAAAGTCAAATCAATCTATGAAGTGCTGGACACTAGAAAGAAAACCGTAGGCAAGAAGTTGTTTAACTTGTCATGGTAGATAAAATCATATTCACTGTTTAGTGGTGAATAAAAATTGCTGTTATACTCAAACTGGTGAAGAGGACTGTTTGCTAAACAGTTAGTCCGCCTAAAAACGGAGTGCAGGTTCGAGTCCTGCTGACAGCGCCTAAATTATAAAAGTGAGGTATGTTAAAATATCTCACTTTTTTCTATTTACAAATACAATAAAGTGTGATAATATATACATGTACAAGAAAGAGGCGCACACTTATGAAATTCACAGTCAAAACAGATTTAAGAACGTTCACATTTACAGAACACGATGTAATTATGTTCAATGGTGCAAGATACATTCTAATTACACAGTCACCAAGACCAGGTTATGGATTTGGCGATGTGAATATTCCTGTTAAGTACGCAGAAGAATGGATTAAAAGCGGTGCATTAGTAAAGTATGGAACATACAACAATACAGCATTACCACTATATAAATTTGTGAAAGAGGTGTAGACTATGATAAACGAAAAAACTATGGAAAAGGTCACTAAAATTAAAGAAATTTTAGATAATAGAACAGATGGTCAATTAGTCGCTAAGTTTGGTGATGAAGAGTTTGAATTTGATGACCTTTTAGTAAATGAAAATGGAATATTTGTTCACGGTTTTGATGGTGGACTCAATGTAGATAAGATTGACGCTGTTTTTCTAAAGGAATGCAAAGTAACAAAATTAATGTAATATTGAGATACCAAAAATATCTCATTTTTTTGTTTACAAACTTTGTGAAATATGTTAATATATATCTATACAGTTGAGGTGAAATAGATATGGATATTGAAACACTTATAGATATTTGTAATAAATTTCCTGATGTAAGAATTAAGGCCATTAAGGATGAACAGTTAACTGAACATTACAATACTGGATATGGAAGTTGGCGAGGAGAATACGCTGAGCCATCCTTATTCTTTAATGGTAAAGGATATATGACACTTGAAGATTTAATTCCGTGTTTAGATAGATTAGCAAGTGGTGATGAGTTTGAAGGATATAAAGGTGGTTTATTCTCATATATATACAGTTCTCCTATTCATTTTGAGTATGCTAATTATTGTTATGCAGACCGTAATTTGATTGAATTTATCCATCAAGATGATATGACTGATGATTTAGTTGAATATTTAAAATGGAAATAAGTTTAAATGATAGTTAGAGAATTTTTAGATAGATTAAATATTAAAGAAGAAGATGTAGTACAAATTGGTGACAACTCATATTCAAGAAATGAACTATATTCACTACCTAAGAATGAATTAATTTTTGATAAAGAAGTAAGTGAAATTTATATTAATGTTTATGATGGGTGGCAATATGATGATACTGGTAAGGAATTTCTTGTAGGTTTTACAACAGTAATTTGTATTGAAGTTGAGGAAGAATAATCATGTTAGTGAAAGAATTACTTGAAAAACTAGACACAAGTTCAGAAATTGATTTGATTGAGATTATTTGTAATGGTGAAAGTGAACTTCTTGGCTCATGCAATCTTAATAAAGAATGCTTTGATAAAGAGGTTAATAGAATTAGTTTAAGAACAAAAGATGAGTATACTGAAAACATGAATGGAACTTTCTATGTATCAGACACGACTAAAGTTATAGTAATTGAGGTGGAGTAGATATGACAGTTAGAGATTTGTTAACAGCGGCAGAAGATTATTTTGAAGTTAAAATTATAAAAGATGATAAAACATTATTTTGGAATGAAGTTGATGGTCTATATGATGTAGATGAAGAAATCTTGAATATGGAAGTATTAAAGTACGATTACAAAACCGTTACAGTGTTAGATTCTATCATGAGTGCAAGTTATGATATTATAGTAATTGAGGTTGAATAAAATATGAAAAAGAAACAAACAGTGAGAGATGTATTAGGGCAACATTCTTGTGATATGTTAACCATCTCATCAAATGGTCGAGTGCTAGATAGCAGAACGATGGATGGTGAGGCTCAAATTTTCGATGGACTACTTGATTTAAAGGTAAAGAACGTTAACATTGATACTCATAAAGAATATTGTTCTTGGGATGACAGTGCAGGATTCCGTTACAAGACAGTATTGGCTATTGAAGTAGAATACAAAAGTAAGTAAGATAAAAAGAAAGATAGTTAAGAGGTGTTTAACATGGAATTGATTAAGATTGAAAAAGAATTAAATAATTTTGGGTGTAACACATTCAGATTTGATAAAATTGGATTGGTTTCATTTCATCAACATTTTGGTGATGTATATTTGCATGGTGAATTTCAGAAAAACGAAGAGTCATATCTAGTAACAGTTTTCGTTGAGTTCCTCGTTAATGTATCTTTCTCTAAAGATTCTTATAACAAAGAAAAACTATTAGAATTAAAAGTATCAAAACAAGGTATTAATGAAGCACTTTGTAGAATTGAACACATTATTGATTTTTTCAAAGAAAAACTTACTCGAGAAGAAAGTACGTTGTTCTCTCTTCCATTAAATATCGAAATTGTTGATAATAAGGAGAGATTTGGTGTGTGTAAAAAATTATTCGACACATTCTCAAATCTCGGAATTGTTTTCGGTTATAATGGAGGTGTTCTAAGCAGAAGAGGTATGATTAATCTTTATGTAACGTTAGAAACTACAAATAATGACCACGCTACAGTTAAAATCTCTTATGGTGAACTATTAAAATACCAACAATACATCACTATGACCAATGTAAACAAAGAGATTAGGAACATTGAAAAATGTGTAGAGACGTTTAAAGAGAATTTCGTTGATAGTCAAACATTATTAAGAGAATTAGAGAATTTCTAATTGATGATGGAGGTAGAGTATGAGTAATAAAGAATTTTTAGGTGTCTTAGATACAGATAGTATAAACAACCTAGATAATATGATTAATGAATTGGTTGACATTTTAGTATCTTATGGTGTATCTGTAAGATATAATGATGGCACGGTATATGCTCGTAAAGATATTGGAAAAGATGCATTGGTTTTCGATATTTTAAAATTTGATGATACTTTCTTGGTTAGAATATTCTTAGAAGATTGTGCTGGAGATTCAACTGAGATTTGGGAACATGATGTTCTACGTTCTGATGAGAAACAGTTGTATAAAATTGTTGAGAAAATGGAGAAAGTATTTAAAGCATTTGAATGTCATGTTTTAGAAAATGGTTCTGTTAACGAACTTGTTTTGTTTAAAAATACTTTAGATATTGTTGATTAATTTAATATTTAAAGTAGAATAGGAGACAATCTGATGGATAGTTTTGATTTAGTGTTTGGTTGTGTTGCATTATTTTTCATTGTCATGTTGATTAAAAATGCATTTAAGTATGTAATTGGAGAGGCATCTTTAGTCAGTATATTTGTTTGTATGATTGGGTTGCTTTCAGTTGCATCTCTCCGTGTTGATAAAGACAAAACAATAGAGGCATATAACATATTTAAAGATATGTTTGTTAAGAGTGTAGAGTCTAAGTCGTCATTAGAACTAGCAATATGGTTTCTGATATTGGTTTTAATTATATTGTTACCAGCAAGGAGAAATTCTTAGTTTACAATAATTTGTAGTTGGTATATAATATAGATGTAATCAATAGGGCGAGGTATAAGATGATGTCAAAGGTTGAAACATTTTTGGAAGTAGTTAAAGAAGCAGACACACTATTAGAAGACGGTTTTGAATTAGTTGAGGATGTTGATAGAAAGAGTGTGCTTTTAAAGGTTTATAAAAAGGGTGTTGGTTCCAAAAATTGTTCTCAATATTTTACTGTTTCTGTTTTGTGTAACTACACATTATTCGTGGTTAAGGCAGAGGTAGACATAAACGGGTTAGAGTTAGAAAATGAGATTCAGTTCACTTTAGATTCATATCCAAGTGTGGAAGATAAAATCAAAAATTCCATTAAAGTGATAAGTGACTGGTCTAACGGGTACTTTTAATAAAATTAATATTTGGTTAGAAATTACAATATACTAAAGTCAATACATAATATTTAAAGAAAGAGGTAATGTATGTCGCATTTTACAGTATTAGTGGTAGACACAAATAATGAGAAGTCAGTAGATGAATGGATGGAACCATTCTATGAAGGTTTAGAACAAGATAGATTACTTGATTGGAGTGTACAAGATGTGCTAAAGTATTTCAAGGAACACAATGTTGATTTTCCTTATGACCACGTAGATGAAACAAATCTTGAAGAATATTTAGTTGCCGCACAAAATGAGGATTTTAACATTGATGAACATGATAATGAGGGCAACCTATATTACTTAGGCAATAATAATGCTAAGTGGGACTGGTACGAAATTGGTGGTAGATGGTCTGGTATGTTGAAGAAGTTAGACGGTACCAGATGTGATGAGTGCGAAGTTAAAGACTTAGACTTATCATTAGATAAAGATATGTACGAAAAAGCAAAACGTTTCTGGGAAGTTGTTGTTGACAAGCAACCATTAAAAGATGGTGAATATGCTGACGGTTTCGTTTCGTGGTATAAAGATAGTTATTACAAAGACACATTTGGTGACAAGGAAACGTTTGCAAAAGATAAAGCATCGCTTAGCACACTCGCAATGTTGTTAGATGGTAAGTGGTATGAACAAGGAAAGATGGGTTGGTTTGGGATGTCGGATACGACAAGTGACTCCTTAAAAGAATACACAAAGTTTTTCAATAAAACGTTAGAAGAATTAAAACAGACACATCCGCACGCAACTGTAACGCTTGTAGACTGTCATATCTAAAAATTGTTGTATAATAAATAATGTAATCGGAATGTTGTGAAACGTACCGAAAAGAAAATTTTGAAAAATGGGTAAAAAATAAACACAAAATCTCATCTTATAGATTATTGTCATGGGTGCTGACGTTAACTACACTTCGGAAAGGCATAACCGTGGTAAATTAGTTTAGGGATGGTAGTGGTGTTAGAGCCACGAGAGCAACCTGAACGTTCCCAAGAAACTGCTTGGCTTTAGACGAGCAGAGCGTCATTTAAAAACTTTTAAAAGAAAATAAATAAAAATAACCCATTGGTGGTCGTCAAAATTTTCTAGTGGCTCCATGATAGGAGTAGCCAAACAATTATCCCAGTTGAATCTATCTAAAGGCGGTATGTGGTGTATAGCAGGTTGTTCAAGCACTGGGCGAAGAACAGCTTACTATCTTCATGATAAATCCGATGAGAACAAAGTCCTGTATTTCGAGGTGGAATACCTCAAGGTGAATGATGAAAGAACGGTTTAGAATAATCCAAAGTATAACTTCGAAAAATATTCCTGTGGGCAGAAGTTATATAAAACTCTACATATTTTTGAGAAAATAAAGGTTATTGACAATAATTAATTTTTATAGAAAAGAGAGTCACGAGAGTCACGACATGTACGAAGAGAAAAATCGTAAAATTAAAGAGAACAGTAAAGCAACTAGAGAAAGACGTTCTAACATGGATTGTCGTGTATGCTCAGTTAAGATTCAGGAAAATAGACTGTCTAAAGCTAAGAAAGAAAGGTTGACTCGTTGCTTTCTCGAAGCGAAGTGGTTTTATAACGCAATTCTTTCAGCTGAAAATCTAACTCTTGATAATACTAAAATCATTCAAGTCAAAGTTAAAGACTCTTTTGAAATTAGACAAATTAATACACTTTCAGCACAGATGAAGCAGTCAGTTATTGATAGCGTTAAAACTAATGTGTCTAATTTATCTAAAGCCAAAAAGAAAGGATTAAAAATTGGTAGACTTCAATTTAAGAAAGAGTGCAACGAAATCAACTTGAAGCAATTCGGACAGACCTATGCTATTAAAGGCAAAAATAAGATTAGAGTTCAGAATATTGGTATTGTGGTTGTGAATGGTTTAGAGCAAATCAACCTAGATGAAGTCGAGTTCGCCAACGCTAAACTTATTCAAAGACCATCAGGTTTCTATATTAACATAACAGTCTATTCTAATAAACAGACTCAACAAGAGGCCGAAAAAGAAGTTCTTGGTTTAGACATGGGAATCAAAGACCAATTGACATTCTCT
>ENA-OWLC01000279-OWLC01000279.1-metagenome-genome-assembly--contig:-NODE-279-length-13644-cov-3.667157_pt1 | contig 13644 bp, 10 predicted proteins | sample MGYA00245344_ERZ651092 | MGnify/ENA primary metagenome ERZ651092 (study PRJEB26857, sample SAMEA4031755) | metagenome | biome: human; feature: oral; material: saliva | place: Philippines | collected 2014... | reverse complement strand
ACACTATCTAAACTATTACTCCAACTTGAAAAGACGGAGCGAAGCGGAGTACATAGTATTACATCAACCCAGCGTAACTTGGAGCGAAGCGACAACGAGCGGAGCGAGTAACCTAATCCAAAAAGAAGAAAGGGAGCGTAGCGAAGCGGAGCGCATACCAAACTAAACACATCACCAAACTAAGTAAGGAAGAGAAGGAAGCTGAGCGAAGCGAAGCGCACCACCCTCACCATAACTTTCCCTCACCATAACATACCTAAGAAAGAAGGAACGCTGAGCGAAGCGAAGCGGAACTGATGGATATACTTTTTATATCAATAGGTAGGTAATAATACTTTTTTCTTTTAGCGGAGCGAAGCGAAGCTGAGGAGGAAGGAAGAGGAAGAAAGAAGATAGCGAAGCGGAGCGGAGCGCAGGTCATCCACCATAACAAACAAGAAAAGATATAAAGGAGCTGAGCGAAGCGAAGCGCATAGGTTGGAATACTTTTTATATACATTCCGTAGGTGTAATAACTTTTTTCTTTGGGCGAAGCGAAGCGTAGCATTCCTCATCATTCCTCCCTAAACTAACCATAAGAAAGGTATGATGTGTTTAACGGCACATGGAATACTTATTAAAGATAATAAGGATTAACGTCTACATACCATTATAATTATATTGGCATACTATAATGATAGTAGAAAAATAATTGTTATATTTGCACCGCTAAGGGTAGCAGTTCAGAAGACGGGACTACACCCAAATACATTAAGGAAGTATGCAGACAAAGGAATCATCAAGTAAGTCAGGATGTCAGAGAAATGAAAATGTTTCTCTGAAGACGACTCGTTCCTTGAATCAAGAGAGGAGAGTTTATTGCCCTACTCTCTCGTCTGATACTGCCGAGTGTCAAGGAGAACATTCCTCCGTAAAGAAGAAATCATCCAAGACGTTGTTTCATGTCTCAGCCACAAACAGCCAATTCTACGATGACATCTGCAAAACGATAAGCTCACACTTGCTGTCTCCCAATGAGATAGAGTCTGCCGTTTCGGATTTGAGTTGTTTGACTACTTCTTCTCGTGGGGCGGAGGTAAAGTCTTGGTTCTCTACAAGTCAGAAGACAGTTCATAGTGTGAACTCACTGAGAATTTGCTCTCAATACTTCAAGCCTCCTCATGAAGAAGGAACGGATTTATCATTCACTCAAATCAAAACGAGGAGGATACGCATCTATCCAACAAAGGAACAGAGAACACTACTCCGTAGGTGGTTTGGAGTTCAAAGGTTAGTATACAACCAAGCCATTCAGCACTACAACGACAAGGAGTTTGATGTCAGGAATTGGATGAAGTTGTATCCCATAGTTTTCTCGGAACTTGATATGGACTACGTCAAAGAAGTCCCATGCCTAATCAAGGTGATTGCAGTCAAAGATGCTTATACTTCGTGGCGTACAAACTGCAAGAAGACCAAGGAGAGTGGAAAGCCATTTTCCTTGAAATTCAAGAGTAGGAAAGACAAAGTTCAATCCTGCGGCATCCCAAAGACTGCCGTTTCAGCCATTGGAATATATCACACCAAGTCAGGTCGGATGAAGTTCTCAGAGACCGATTGGTTTGCCAACTCCGAGATTTCGGACAGCCGACTTATATGTGACCATGGTAGATGGTTCATTTCTATCCCGAAGAAAATCACTACGCAACAAACTTTCGAGACACAAGGAGGTGCGGTTGCTGTAGACCCAGGGATAAGGAACTTTGGCACATACTTCTCTACTGATGGTCGCTTCGGATGGGTCGGACAAAGAGCGTTTGAAAGGATTCTAAAGCTCAACCTGAGAATAGACAAGATAAAGTCTATCATCGCTACAACAGAGGATAAGCTGTTCAAGTTTAGGCTCAAAAGAGTCTTGGATAGATTGTATCATAAGATACGAGACCTCGTGGATGAATTGCATTGGAAATTCATGAACTTCCTGACAAAGGAGTTCTCCGTTGTAATCTTCCCGCCATTCAATGTTTCTGAAATGAGCAAGGTTTCTAACAGAAAAATTCGTAAGGTGGTTGTCAGGTCTATGATGGCGTTGAGGTTTCATGAGTTCAAGGAACGCTTGAAGAACAAATGCAAAGAACGTCACGTTCTCTTCATTGAGCAGAACGAGGCTTGGACATCCAAGACCAATTCATTCAACGGAGAGGTGATGACAAACCTTGGCGGTAGAGAGTTCTTTAACTACCAAGGTTTGATAATCAATCGTGACGTTAATGGGTCTCGCAACATTCTGTTGCGAGCAATGAGAGATAGCTCCGCCAACAGCTGAAATGCTGTTGGATGTTTTGTGACATGCTAATGTCCTTCGGATATTAGAAGTTGTCAGCGAAAATCTATCGTCTATAATAATGTAGGCAGTGAAGTGCCCTCAAAAGCACTCCCAACTGCCGATACTGAATTATTAACAAGATTAGCTACAATAGCACATCATAAAAACTACTTTCTCTTATGAGCAAGAAGCGATTAGAGGACAATCTCTCCTTCACTCCGATTGGCGAAGGAGGTTACAACGACAGAAAGGTGTATGCACCTACTGCCACCAAATGCTCTCAGCGTATAATCCCTGAGGGTGAAACACTCAACCCAAGGACGAATATCACCATCCGCTGTTCGTTCTCCCGTGATGGATTTGAAATCTACAACAAGGAGGACAAGCAGAAGAAGGGTGGTCTCTCTGCAATGCAGTTTGAGCGCACCATCATCAACAAACCTTGGAAGGAAGCTATCAGCGAGTTCGCATCCCTTATCCTTGACAAGCAGAAGACGTTCTGCCACCTCTTCACGGATAAGAATGAGGACGTGTTTATGATTTCGGCTAAGAGGTCTAAGAACTTCCGCTGTGCCGATGTTATGCTCCTTGACTTTGACGATGTAGGTGCTATCGGTATTGACGACTTCGTGGACAATATCAAGTCCACGGGGAACGTCCCATTCCTCGTTCACGAATCGCTCTCCTCCTCAGAGAACAGAAGAAAGTACCATTGCTATTTCCTCCTCACGGACTCCATCAAGGATGAGTTCGTCTATATGTCCACGGCAAAGCGTTTGGCTTCGTTCATCAAGGCGATGTGCAATATGCAGGCTGACAGACGAGTTCTCAATGCCTCTCAGTGCGCATTCCCAGGACGTGTAGGTGGTGAGTTCCGTATCATTGAAGAAGGTGCTATCATCCGTGTTAAGCCTGCAACTCAAGGGCAGATTACGACACAGAATGTCCACCTTATGGATGAAGGGAAGAAGCGTAAGGGGCAGATTGTATTCACCACGGCTACGCTCGCAGGGCAGGCGTATGATGCTAAGGGCGATATGCCTCAATGGGCACTTGGTCGTATGCGTCAGATGGATATGCCTGACCTCGTCCTCAAGGGTTTCCGTAAGGAAGATAATGACCCCAATGTAAAGGAGGAAGACAAGGTTGTATCTATCTATGATGCCCATCGTATCGGTGAGATTTGGTCTGAGCAACTCTGCACACTCGCTATGATGGCAATCTTCAAAGACCGCATCACGCATAACGTGACCGAGGACTTCTGCCTTATGATTACGGGGCAGGCTGAAAAGGACTTCATCTTCAACCTTGACAGAGCTAATCGTCTTGGCGAAGAGGTTGAGTATCAGCGACTTTCAGGTCACGAACCACGTCACTACCACCTTGCACGATACATTTGGAATGATGGGTTTGTAGAAGGAAGTCAGACCGCTTACACTCGTTCCGATGGTAAGCGCATGGTGCCGCTCCATACTGATAGCCAGCTTGAAATCCTCAGGAGAGCCGCTCTCGCATCATACCAAAGTCGTAATGAAGATACGCTGAATAAGGAACGTGTTAAGGCTAAGCTGAGCCTCTATAAGGAGCAGGAAGGTTTCGGAGATAGTAAGGAAGCAGAAGCCCGTATTGAGCTGGCTATGAAGATTTACGACTCTCTGAGGAACATCTACACCATCAACTCTCTGAGTGATATTGTCGGGGTAGACAAGCGTTTCATCTTCACCAAGGATAGCGGTTGGATGGGGCTTACCATCCCTATGAAGTATGATGCTTCAATCGGTTCTGTCGTAGGTCCAAAGAGACGTGACGGGCAGGGTAGACGTAGATGGCTGATTAAGCGTGTCATTGAGAGACGAATCATTGCTCAGCAGTTGGATGCTTTCATCCCTGACTTCTCGCATTACATCCCCGAAGACGTGTACTTCCGTGGTATCGTAAACGACCTCAACTATATTGATACCGACTTTGATGGGGAAGACCTCATTGAAATCGTTATGAATGTCCTTATGATGGGGATGAATGCCGACATCACGAAGGAGGTCTTTGATAACTTCAAGAAGGAGAACACTGCGTTTTGGTATAAGAATGCCGACTACGTAATCAACAACAACTTCGTGAAGTACTACGGAGCGGTAGAGTCCAAGAACGTCCTTATCAAGGGTGCTAAGTACATCTACACGACTGCCGTTGAAGTTCCCAACAACTACGAACGCTTCTCCTCACTCCTTGAGATGAAGACCTTCGGTGTTGTAGAACGCCTCATCAAGAAGTCTGAGATGCTGGTATTCCGTAAGGAACACTTGGAACGCCTCAAGGAGAAGAGCGAGGTTCTTGGTATTGACTACGAAAAGGCATTCACCATAACCGATGACGTGCATTCAGAGGACTTCGTGCATATCGCAATTAACTACGATAGCAACGACACGTCAATGGCAGGTCTCAAGCAGACGCTGTCACGCATCATCGTGTTCGGTCTTGCTATGCGTATGTACATTGAGCCTGATAGCTCAATCTACATATCCACAACGGGTATCGGGATGGATGAAATCGGGAAGAAGAACAAGTTCCTGATGAACCTCCTCCGTAGAGTGTCTGACGAAGACCGCTCTCGTTCCAAGGAATACAACCTTCCACGAATGAAGGCTGAGGAGATGGCTGATATTGCTCTTACCATTATCACCGAAGAAGGGGATACCATCACCCGTCTTTACGACCGAGTGTTTGAGCTGAACGGCATTCCCAAGCAGGAAGAGGTTGCCCTTTACCCTGAGATGGTTGATGTCCTGACGGAACAGATGGCTCAGCTGGATTACCTTCGTACGGCATATTGCTACGAAAGCCTCTCTCAGATTGTAAATGAATACCTTGAGTGGGTGAAGAGCGATGAAAAGCGTGGCGGTCTCTCGTTCTCCTATGTAACGAAGAGTGGCGCACGTGGCTATTCTAAGCTCACCGACCAGCACTATGGGAAGATTTACTCCAACAGCCTGAAGACGAGTGGCGTTATCAAGCACGATGATAAGCATATCATTGGTATTGATACATATACCGACTTCATCACTATGCGTATCGCCTCCTCTCTTGAAAGTAAGAAGGGCTATGGGCTGTGGCAGAACATCCGAGACAATGTCGCTCGTTACGGAAAGATGAAGGAGTACGCTCCATACACAGAAATGGAACTTGCAAAGTATGTCGCAGAGAACTTCGCCCCATCCTCTCGTGCATACCTGAAGAGTGTCGTTCCTGGGTATAACGAGCAGACCTATATGAATCAAATCATCAAGAAGGTGATGGCAGGTCTGTGGTATGCGTTCCTTCTCAACAGAGAAAACGACCCTACAAGAAAGGATTATGACTTCGTCACGTTCTACACGGAGCTGTGGCATCTCCTTTCCGTAGACCCCGCAGGAGAACACCTCGCTGAGGAAATTGGTAAGGTAAAGAGATATTGGAAGGAAATACCAATGGAGAACCTTCTTGACCATACGCTCTCCCCAAGCGTAGCATCTAAGATTGTTCTTGCCAATGGTGTCCTCAGTGTCTCCGAGCTGAAGAAGCTCACGATGTCAAAGGTCATTGAAGCCCTTACGATTATCTCTCGCTGTATGCTTCAGCAGGGAGGGTATGAACGCTCCCTGCACGATGATGACGAGGTGCGTAAGATGATTGAGAACAAAATCCTACGTGCGCCAAAGGAGATTATGGATGTCATTGCTCAGGAGCAGATTATGCTTGACAACATCCCTTCGGCTATCAAAGAAAAGGTAGAGCGTTCGTCAGACCCTATGACGCTCCTTATGAATGGCATTAAGGAGCAAGAAGAACAAGTTATGAACGAGGTCTCTTGTTTTTTCGATGAAACGGGGATTAAAGTCGTAAAGAAGAATAAGGTAAGTCCGTATAAGCTCTCGGCATCAGAGAAAGAAGCTAAGAAGCGTGAGGTTTTCAATGGTATGACGGAAGGCGAGCTTGACGAGTTCCTTGACGAACTTCCTAACTCGCTGGGCTATGCTTATGGTACGCTCACGGATGTTCTTGAACGTGTACGCAAGGGTCGTGCGGAATACAACAGACACGAGTACGAAGACCTCAACAACGCTCTCTCAAGCGTAGGTCTGTATGCTATTGACAAGTTCAACAAGCAGGTTCGCCCCGCTGTTGTTGAAGTGACCAAGGCTCTACGTTCGGCTCTCCGTGAAGGTCTGTTCACGGGGCGTGTGGATTGGAAGGATTACAGCTGGGCTGAGAACCCTCGTTGCTCCGTACCTCTCCTCTCTGCCGACATCCGACAGATGAACTACAAGGACGAGACATACGATGTGATGGATATGTTCACCCTGGGTCGTCCTTCGTTTGCGTCTCCTTTGCTCTCCCTTTACAATGAGCATGCAGGTCGTGCATTGGAAGATGTTACGATTAACCACGTCTCTCCTATCCTTGAAACTATCATCAAGTCACATATGGATGACCCCTATATGTACGATGTTATTGATGATGTAGAAATCTCAAAGATTGTTAAGAGTGTAATCGCTTCGGGAGCTAATGCTATAAGCTCAAGCATGGCAATGAAGTTCGGGTATTTCCTCGCAGACCGTACGCTTAATCGTGACATCTTTAACGTTGATAGTCTCAACGAGGAAATCCTCAGAGCGAGGAATACTCCACATATTTTCTTCGGTGATGTTATCTTCCGTGCCGTGACGGACATCTTCGCAATGGCACGTGTAGGTGGTGCAAAGATGCGCTCTGTCGTTCAGAAGTCAGTAGAGCTATGGGTGACAAAGACCTCTTCTTCTGATATTGACGTAGACGTAGTTGCACACGGGGTGGTCAATGTCCTCTCGGAAATCTTCTCCAAGTACTTCCTTGAAGAGGACTACCGAGCAGATGTTGACGAAATTAAGGATGTCATTTTTTTACCATCCCCACAAGAAGACATGATGAGCCTTTGTGATGTTGCTAAGTCTTGCTTCCTCATCCTTTACCGAGACTACTGCGATATGGAGCGTGCGAAGAAGAGCCTGCGCTCAGCGGTACGTGATATTATCTTCCGTGATGCTCACGTTGCTAAGAAGGTTTACCATACCCTCAAGCACGTTTCAGGTCGTGTGTTTAAGATTGTGTCTCAGTTCAATATCGCACTCGCTACGATTGCTTGCGCTCGTAATGGACACGGGAACATCCGAACCCATATCAAGGCTGATACGTCTATCGGTTTCCTCAGTGATATTGAGCTGGCTGCGTTTGACAAGATTCCAATGCTCTCTCCCGACATCAACGATGAAGATGTCCTCCTCGGGGTTGGCGCACGTGGTCTCGATGGTGTGTATGCAGATTACTTCCGTCCTCGTTCCGTCATTCCTAACTACGAAGTCTTTGCGAGCTTCATCACTTCTTCTGCAATGATGGATGAAGTGGTCACACGCCTGAGCGTGCTTGACGAAGCAGACGAAAAGAGACACGCAGAGTTCAGAAGCAACGTAGGTGTGCATATCGCAATCTCCGAAACAATGTCCGTCTTCGGCTGTGGGCAAAAGGATATTGCCGACAACCTCATCCGTGTGGCAAACAACATCACGTTCTTCACGAACAAGTTTGACCGCAAGGAAGAAGCCCTATCGGGTGAACCATACAAGCTCGTGGGCAACCCACGCTTAGCTTCTATGATACTTCAGAGAGCAATGCTTTACTCCGACAAGATGAAGCAGTCTAAGCTCAGCTTTGAAGTAGACAACCACGAAGCATTCAACAGAGAGCATGCAAACGCTTAAAAGTCTGTTAGTAGAACAATTCCGCCCCAAACAGATGGGAGAGGTTCTCTTGGTTAAGAGACTGAGGGAACAGCTGGAGCAGTATCAAGATACGAATATCCTCCTGCACTCTCCCCCTGGGATGGGGAAGACATCGGTAGCCAAGATACTTGTAGCGGGTCACGAAGATGACCTGCTACTTATCAACGGCTCAAAGGAGAATGGTATTGACGTGATACGAACGGAGGTCTCCAACTTCTGTATGACGATGAGCGTCTACGGAGGAAAGAAGTTCATACTTATTGAAGAGTGTGATGGGCTGACCGAACAAGCGTGGAATGCCCTCCGTGCCGTGATGGAAGAGTGTAGCGAACACGTGCGCTTTATCGCCACCTGCAACTACATTCAGAAGATACCACCCCCAATACTTAGTCGCTTCACCTGCATAAACTTTGAACCTGCAAACAATGCAGAAAGAGAGGAGTTGCGTTCTTTGTATGAAGGGAGGGTGCTGTGGGTACTCAACCAGCTTGGCGTGCAGGCAAGTGATGACACGATTAGGGAAATCGTTAATCGCAAGTTCCCCGATATGCGTAGCATCTACAACGACATAGAGTTGCAGGTAAATGCTATCAAGGAAGGAGAGAACAGAGTTATACGAGTAAGCACCTACGAGAGTGCTACCTACAACCATCTCTTCGCCATAGCTATGTCAGGAGACCCTGACCCAATAAGAAACTATAAGTACACCCTTGTAGAAGAACCGCAGGTTGAACACGTCATCCTTGCGTTCTCTAAACACTTCCCCGACTACTTCATCAAGTATGCTCGTAGTTCGGAAGACCTCGCTAAGCTACCTATGCTCATCATGACCATAGCCGATAGCCAACGAGATATAAAGAGTGTTCCCGACAAAGTGATTGCCCTGAGTGCGATGATTCTTAGGTTGCAGAAAATTTTGGGAGGAGAAAAATAGCGGTTCTATAATACGAAGTAAGCATTTAATGTTTCATTTAACAAGAAGAATAGAAATGAAGAAGTTTATTCTGCCCATCGTGGCTATCGCAGGTATGACCTTTGTCGCCTGCAATGAACAGAACGGGGAAAGCACCATGGGTGCTTCAAGTGATACGACAGAAGTTGTAGCAACTGACTCCCTCGCAACCGAAGCTAACGTTGAAGCTCTCGGTGATGATACGATTAACAACGAAGTAGTAAACGAAAACGAAGAAAACAATGGCATCTAACACTATCGCTCGCAAGGAAATTGCGGAAAAGGTCGCAGAAAAGGTTGGTCTTAGCAAGACGAAGGCTGACGAAGTAGTATCAATCTTCATTGAAGAGATTCAGGAACAGCTTCGACTTGGTCAGGTTGTAAACCTCCCAGGTTTCGCTAAGTTCACTCCTGCTCTTCGCCCCGAACGTAAGGGTAAGAACCCTGCTACGGGCAATGAGATTATCATCCCTGCGAAGAAGGTTGTTAAGGTTAAGGTCTCTAAGACCACCGAAGACATCCTGAACAAGTAAAATTCAGTCAGATTTTATACACCTCGGTAGGGGGCGGAGATTAAGTTCTTCGTCCCCTACTACTTTATTGGAGCTTGAGTTTGTCAATGACCTTCTCGGTGACAACGACAAACTCGCAGTCTATGCCAAGAGCACGACTGCAATCCTCAGCGTATTTCTTGGCACTATTCCATTTGGCTTGGTTCACTGCATAGGTCTCGGCAATCTTTCGGTACTTCATGAGCTGGGCACGTTTAGCACCAGCAGGAGGAGGGGTAGGTCTTATCGTCTGAGAGTGCGGTTTGATTTCAACGAAGACCTTCTTTATCCCACCATCTGACTTTTTCACCTCCATCCAAAAGTCAGGGTAGTAGTTGCTTGTGGCTCTCGCCATTGCTTCATGAAGGTTGAAATTGACTTTCTCCTTTTCCGCCTTTAGCTTTAAGTCCCTCAGTTTCAGAGGGTGAACGTATTTTATGGCGATAGGTTCAGAACTCCAACGAAGTATAGTAGGGTTGATACAGCAATACTTACACCACTTATATTCCCACGATGAACGATATACAATAAGCTCAGGGTCTCCGATATACTTATGTAAGTACTGAGGTGATATGGTGAAGTTACCCTGCTTGTATCTCGTCTGCCCCTCGGATAGAGGCTTGTGCCATCGCTTGTAAGAGGATGTGCTCATATCCATTAAATACCTTATATCAGATATTTAAGGTTAGAGATGCCACTTAATCTACGTACACTGAACGTTGATACCCCCATAGCTACAATAGTTCCCGTTGTTAATCACAATAACAAGGAACTTGAAGCCCTACACGAAAGGGTCTTCAAGGAAGACGAGGACGGCATTGCAGTTAAGATTGGTATCAGTACCGATAAAGACATTAAGGCTAACAAAGGGGTCTTTGATTCCATTGAAGCCCGCACGCTCTCCATTGAGGAAGATAGCGCACTTGTATCGTCACTTGCCGAGTATGTTAGAACTACACTCCTCGCTCCCATTCAGAATGAGATGAGGGAGAAGAACGAGGTCTACACGGCAAGCATCACCTCCATCAACGCCTTGTCGCTGAAGATGGAGAAGGCTGAACAGAATGCTGATGAGGCTCTTCGTATAGCCAAGTCAAACAGAGAAGAGGCTGAGGAGATAAAGAAAATCCTTCAGGCTGTTCTCTCCGATATTAACACGATAAAGGAGTACCTGAAACTTTAGTATATGGCAATAGAACGCAAATATAAGACCCCTCTTATAAAGAACTTCCGTGAGAATGGGGAGACAATGGTTGTCTTCCCTTCTGCTATGGAGGATATTGGTCTCAACCTGAATGAAAGAAGAAACAGAGTTGCTCTGACGCACTACGCTCTTCTTGAAATCCCTTCAACTCAGCCAACGGGTAATCCTGACTCAGACCAGCTTAATGGGAACAGAATTGACTTCAACCGAATCCAAGGTGTCAAGACTGCACTCTCGGATAATGAGATGACCCCCAATCAGTTGCTCTCCGTGTCGCTTAGGAACTACGTCATGAACTTTGAGACGACACTGAGGAACGCCCCTGAGTACAATGCTAATATCCTTGACTCCGTTTCCGAAAGAGTGTTCTTTAAGTGGCTGAAGGAACTTGGGGCTATTCGCTTTAAGTATGACGAAGATACCGACACTTGGCTTGAGCCTACGTTTGACAATTACAGACGTGTCGTCCACTGCATCGGTGAGATTAACGCCTACTCAAACAATCGTAACGAGTTCGGTATGTTCAACGAGACCTATATCTCCTGCCCATCATCTTATGGTTCTAACCCAATGAGGTTTATCTCTAAGTTTGATACGAATTACAAGGCAGGCTATCAGTATGGTGCTTCGTCAAGAACTATTGAGGGGCAGACTAATGTAGAGGGTAGCAATATCAACCTTGAAGCCCTCGGTGACTTCCAATCAATCTCCAAGGGTGACGATAGCTATATGGTTGTCGGGAGTGACGACAAGACCATCAGTGCAGACTTCTTTGAGCAAAATCAGGTCAGCTGGTGGCAGATGGAGAAGAAGGACTATGGTGCTGATATGGAGTGGAGCGTATCTGATGTCCCCGTATATATCACCGATGACAAGATTTCTCGTGAGCGTCTCGTTGCTTCAGGTAGCTTCCTTGACGATACTATCCAATACCCAGCGCACGGGGGCGAGAAGAAGAAGTTTAAGAGAAGTCGCCTTGATGGTATCTCGCTCGTCAAAGACCTTGAATCACTCAAGCGCATCCATAAGGACGAGACGATGACCTACGACAAGCTCGCTATGACGGGGTCTATTGACACGGAGCTGTCCGCTACTGCCGATAGGAGCTTTGACTTCAACACCATACTTATATACTACACCATCTACAACAGCGATGGCACGGAAGCCCTTGCTACCAATCTGTATGGGGTGGTATTCATTGATGGTGCTAAGTCGGTTGTCGGAAGTAACGCACCGCTACCTATTGACCAACTCACACTGAAGATACCAACCATCAAGAAGAGGATGTCTTCGGTAAACTCGTTCGGTAATAGCTACTCGTTTAAGATTAACGTCAAGACGCTTGACTCAGTGGACGATACGTCTACTACCATCATTGACCAAACGACCTCATCACATCTTGCGATGGATGAAATGAGGGACGTGTTCTTTGCTTTGAATACGGCTGTTGAGACGATGATGGAAAACAACAAGGCTCTTGTCGCTATCAACGAGAGATACCGAAAGATTGAGAAGGACTACGAGAGCATCCTTGAAAGCCACGAGAAGCTGAGAGAAGACATTAAAGTGCTGAGAGCTATGAAGTTATCAAAGGTTCAGCAGGAGATGGTGGACTCTATCATAAGCAGGCTCGGTGGTGATGTCCCCTCTATGGTGGAAGACGTGAAACTCCTTACGACTAAAATGTCTAAGGTGGAGACAGAGAATGAAAGGCTGTCCAGCGTTGTAGACAAAGACGTTCCAAACCTCGCTAAGAGGCTGGCGAATGTTGAAAGCAAGATTAAGTAATTATGCTCAGGGATATATACATACGAAATCCTCAGGACGAAAGCTACAAAGGCTCTGACGTGATTGAGTTCTCCGATGTTTATGAGGAGATTATCACTCAGATTAGAGTGCTTTTGTCCACACGAAAGGGAGAGGTTATCGGGAACTACAACTTTGGCGTTGGTGTTGAAGATTTGGTGTTCTCCACCAACTTGGACACCTCAGCGGTTGAGTCGGAGATAAACTCACAGATAGCATTGTACATATCACCTGCTTTCCCAGACTACCCTATTTCCTGCAAGGTCGGATTTGGTCATCATCCCGAAGGATGGGATTATGCCATCATTGACCTATATATAAATGGTCAGAGACAAGTGGGTATAGGTGTCGTATAATAAGAAAAAGAAAAGAAACTATATGGCAGACGAAAAAAATAAAGGTTCATTCGCAGAGACCCAAAGGAGACTTATAGAGTCTACCAATGCGGCTTTGAGTGGAATGACGCTGGTGACAAAGTCTCTGACTTCTGACGAGGATTCAGTGACGATGAATTTGGGGGAAGATAGGCTGATTACGATGCCGTCTTATGCCAAGGTTACAAGGGATTTGGACTCTCTCAAGAAAGCCCTGAACGCACTCCTCTCGGGTGAGGGTGTCGTCACGCTTTCCGATGGGACGAGGAGAAAGATTAAAGCCACGGCAGTATCCGTACCACCCGAAGTAATTTCGGAGCTTCCTACCCCAAAGACATTCATCGTTGATGCAAACTACTTCTTTGAGGATATGATGTTCCCACGTATCAAGGTGGCATATAACCTTGAAGGCGTGGTGGACGGGTTTGCTGATAGGGTGCTTGTATCAAGGATTATCCTTGATGCCAAGTCAAAGGAGGTGATGGACTTTTATAACAATGTCCTTCCTACGCTCTCGGGTGACGATAAGAAGTACATCCCAATGAAGCACCTCCTGAGCGATAAGGGGATTGCTTTCTATGAGGATAAGGAGGATGTCGCCTTCCCCCTGCATATCTCAAAGGTGGATGGGGCTTTCAATGTCACCAACGTTGCTACCAT
>ENA-OWLC01000271-OWLC01000271.1-metagenome-genome-assembly--contig:-NODE-271-length-13763-cov-4.371608_pt1 | contig 13763 bp, 10 predicted proteins | sample MGYA00245344_ERZ651092 | MGnify/ENA primary metagenome ERZ651092 (study PRJEB26857, sample SAMEA4031755) | metagenome | biome: human; feature: oral; material: saliva | place: Philippines | collected 2014... | reverse complement strand
CATACTGCTTCTTTGAGAACAAGCCAGAGGCACTGCCGGTGTATGTGGAAAAGTCAAGGCAGTTGGAATTCTTTTCATGCTAAACTTATCCCGAACTCAAGTTTTAGGTAGTGACAGTAGTGACAGGAAATTAAGTCTATACTCTCATTGAGTTAAAGCTATACGAAGAATGTCTACGCTTTTAACGGAAGAATTCTATTTTACGTAATCAGTGTTTACTGATAGGCATTTTCTCTTTGGCAGACAGAATCTATAGCGTAATGAGTTTCGCTTTGTTATTTTCTGTATATTGAAGTGCGTAAAGGCTGCTTTGCTCTGTTACGCCAGCAAATAGAATCTTTTCTGCAAGATAACAAATGTATTTATTTCTTTCCAATGCTGTTGCCTTTGATTGTCGAGTAGAATTACTGATAGAGATAATTAACAGACGGTTTTGCTTCAAGGCTGTTTGTAGATATGTAGGAATCGTTTTATACATCCTTCTCGCTATTACGAGAATAATGGGTTGATCTCCTTTTAACAAGAAATGCAGAACATCTTGTTCTAATTTACTATTAAATCCACTGATAACGCATACTTTACGGTTGCGCATATCCGTAGCCCAATCATATACTTGCAACACCGTTTCGGTAGCGATGTTGCTTGATGCGAGGAAAGCTGTCTTTTGTAGTTTCAGCAGTTCCTGATTGCCAATATATTCTGTGGTGACTATCATCGATTATTCTCTCTGTCGTCTTTTTTCGTTTTATTGCTCTTTCGTGGTGCAATACGTTTTAGATCTTGATCGAGTTGTTTAATACTATCAAAGTGTTCTATTTGCCGTTGTTGTTCTTTGTAAACAACATATTCCTTTGTAGTTTTATCTACAGCCACCTTGTGTGAAATCTTGCCTGCGTGTTCAAGAATATTCTTCTCATTCATAGTGAGTACAAGTCGCAGTTTCTGTATCCAGTCGTGCATGAACATTGGTTTCTCCGCTAATGCCTGTGCCTCAGCATAGGCAAGGAACTGTTCTACGATAAGTTTTAGTTGGCTAATCTCTTTCTCATTCAGGTAGTTCTTACCAATCAAGACATCATTCTTGGTAACTTTTCCTTCTTTTTCCGTAGAAGTAAGTCCCATCATAGGCTGTGAAGCGTTGGCACGATAATACATAAGTTCAGCAGTAGTCTTTCCGCTGACAGCCCAGAGTAGTTTGTTCTGTATTTCCTTGAAGAAAGCCAATGTCATTTCAGCAGATGGGTTATAGTCGATACTTGTTTTGTATATATCCTTTATCTGCTGATAAAAAACCTTCTCAGAAAGGCGTATGTCACGAATGCGGTCTAAGAGTTCTTTGAAATAATTGTAAGATGAACCGGTTTTGAACCGCTCATCGTTCAGTGCAAAGCCTTTGATGATATATTCCTTTAGTCGCTGAGTAGCCCAAATGCGGAACTGCGTGCCTTGCTGTGACTTCACCCGATAACCTACAGAGATGATTACATCAAGGTTATAGAACTTTACAGGTTTATCGGAACTTGCAATGTGCAAATTTTGCACATTGCTATTCTCATCAAGCTCTCCTTCTTCAAAAATATTGTTTATATGCTTGGTGATAACACTACGCTCACGACCAAAAAGTACGCACATCTGTGCCTGTGACAGCCACACCGTCTCATTTTCAAACCGAACATCTATCTTTATATTTCCATCTGCCGACTGGTAGATGAGCATATTGTCGTTGTTGTCTGCTTCCATTATTCTTTTATTAAATTATTGTTCCTCTCAGTAAACACTTTACCCTCATTAAATAGGAGTGTTGGATCTTCTGTTACTATTCTTGGACATTTTTAACCAATTCATTGCCAATAAGTTATATAAAAAAAACGCTTCGTAAATGACAAAATAAAGTAGAAGATTGGACCACTTTTGGACATTTTACTTATCATATCTCCCCGCGTTTTTTCATTTCTTTTAGTCCTAAATCAAAGGCACGAGCAACCAAAGCTGAGTTTTTAATATATTTTTCTGCTATCTTATATGTGGTAGAAGCCCCCTCTCCTTCTTTGATTAAGAGTTGAGAAGCAACTAATTTATCAATAACAGTCCTTACTTGACGACGTGTCAGATGACCATCTAATAACTTTGCAAAATCCTTCATTTTGGCTTTACCAAACTTTGTAAGATGAGGCATGATTACCGACATTACTTGATTTATTCCCCAGTCGTCTTTTTGGGTGTATTCTCCTTCTTGACCGCTAAATTCGTAATAGCTTTTAGATAAAATATAGTATGTACCTCTTGTCCTGCCACGTTTCTCTATTAGTCCGCAACTTAATAATTTCTCTATACTATCTTTTTCAACGCTCTGCGATTTTCCTTGTCTTACTTCATTTAAGGATATCACGTCAAAAACAGATAGTCTATCTTCTTCTGCTAAATCTCTTTGTTCCGATTCTAAAAACATTGCAAAAGCCTTATCCTTGATGACCGCTGAAAGATGCAACTCCACCTGGAAAGAGTCACTATGAGAATAATCTGGGCTATCTTTTCCTTCTGACAATGTGTTCTTAAATATTTTATCTATACCTTGCCCCGATCGTTCCACAACACCTGTTTTTTCTAACACGTCTGCCAACAGTCTGTTTCTTTGAGTACTTTGAACTCTTAATAAATTATCAATACTTACACCTAAAGGGAAACCTCCAGCATTCATTACAATTAATTTTTGTGGGTATTGCTTAATTACAGTTTCGCTTGTACGCCTGTAGTCTCTATGAGCAATAGCATTATTAATGGCTTCACGAATCACATCTTCATTAAAGAAGGGAATATTGAATATATAGGAATTATCATTCACATCAATCTTGTCATTCCTCAAATTAATATCATGCCATAGCATGTCTATCATTTTATAGAATGGTTCACAGTAAGTATACCTATTGTCATATGGAACCAAGTTCTCGGATTTACGATATTCCAATATTACGGAGGCCTGGGGTAATAATTCAATGAGTTTCTCTCGTTTGCCAACAAGAATCAATGCAGCATAAGTAACTTTACCTTCTTTCATAAGTTGTAAGTCACTTAAGACCTGCTCGTCAGGTAGTGTTAAGAAATTAGGATTTTTCTGTTTTGTTGCATACTTCTGTTTCAGAATCCGAATCGCTTCTGTATCCAAATCATTTATGGAAACCGTGCTACATATCTCGGAAGAAAAGTCTGGTTCTTGTTCCTGTAGAATCTTAAAGATTTCCTCATCAGACATAGGCTTCAATTCTTCTCCGACTCGCATCAATGGGACATCTTCAAATCTAAAAAGCTTTCCGATAGGTCGTCCCGGAACATCTATCACTAATACACGTCCTTCCTTCGTAGTTTCATCTTCATAGAGTTCATAAATACTCGGGCGGATTGATGTATCTCTATAAATATTGCTTTCCAATTCTCCAATAGCCCCTTTATTCTGTTTTGTACCCACCACCTGATGTGGATAGGCATCTTCCATTCCAAGCACTAAATATCCACCACCTTCATTACAAAGAGCAGTAACATAACCTAAGATACACTTTCTTCTGTCCTTAGGATTGGGTTTAGAGCCACCATCATAAGCGAAATTGCCTTGTGCAGCCCGCTTAAATTCAACCTTATCTTCAGACTCTCTCAGAGTTTTCAAGTGTTCTATTGTGAGTTTACTCATAATTTACTTATCTCTTTTAGTTATGGATTCTTTCACCGTTTCGGGGAGTCCATCGTATAAGGACTCTATCTCTTTTGGTTCGGTAATCATGCGCTCGGTAATGATATTCAGAAGGCGCATAAGCATGGTTGCTGTTCCTTTATCATCAACATCAAATGAAATAACACCCGGGTGGACAGCCTTGTTACCTACAACGCGTACAACGTCTAACGCTTGCTGAACTGCTTGTGGTAGCCCTTTCTTAACAAGGACACCTATATTTTTATTTATATCCCGATCTGTTTCTCCCAATTCATTACACAATCTGTCTATTGCCAATCGCAATAGTGCGCAGGCTGCCCTTGGAGACTTATTGTAAATCGTTCCTGCTTCGTTATATAGCTGCTTCACGCTTTCTGGCATATCAGCGTTAGGATCCTCTGCAACGATATCTGGATAAATGTAATCATCATTTATCCAGATTATCTTCTTTCCACAGTTCACACATCTTGCAATGAAAAGTTCGTTTAAGTATTCATTATAGAACCCTCTTTGAGCGACAAACTGATTATCTTCATCATGTCTATGCTAACTAAATTTCATTAAAGATAGCGTATGACAATGCGGACACGTAAATGCGTCCTTATCACGTGCCGGAGTTAAATATTTCTGATTCATATTCCTTTGTATTAGTTATTCTGCGTTTAATTCATCACCCATACGATATTTAATGTCGTAGTTGATGATGAAATCTAACTCTTCTTCTGTAAAACCATAATGAGAGGCAAGGAGTTTATCTATTTCATTAATGATAGGTTTAGAGAGCTTCATATAGAACTCATCATATTCAACTCGTCCCGTTGTTTTGTAATTATATATGCGTCGTATGCATTTCTTCTTCATGTCTATAGCTAACCTATCAGCAACAGAGCATATTGCTTTTTCAATACCTTTGTCATATTGGTATCTAAAATTAACAATTTCAGGTTTGTTGAGATGATAGCAATCAGAATTAGTAATCCACCATATAAAGAATAGTGAACTATTCAAAATACAACTTCCTACCTTTACTTGTTTTGTATTATCAAATGATACAGATTTAAGTTGCGTTGTTATACCTTCGCCATCCCTATCACTGCAAAAGTAAGGAACAAAAGTATGTGAACGAATCCAGTTTACGGGGGCATTATGATACAAGCACTGCTCATTCCCAATACCAACAAAATATTGCACCTTTTCTTCCTTTATCTTTCTTGCAATGCTGATAAATAGCGGACTTGCTATTTTTGGAATAATATTTTGATAAGTATAATCTTCAATGCTGTTATAACGTACTAAAGCGTTAAAAAGGTTCTTGCGTTCATCAGCCAACCAACGTGTATATTTGGTTGAATATTTCCCAACTCCATTATTGGTTGCAGTAAATATAACCAAACGGAACTTCACACCCTCAAAAAGTTTTTGAGGGTTTGCATCTGCACTTAAGTTTAAGTGCAGATGCAAACGGAATTTCTCATAGAAATTCGTTACAAGTGGAGCCATTCGCTCTGTGCTGTGCCCACTCAATGGAACAATCATACTGATGTAGCCTTCTTGCCTCATTATATTTTTAGACCGCTCAAGTACATAAGCATATAAGTTTCCGCATGAAAGAGTTTTGTATCCAACTAATTTGTAAAGGTCAGATACAGCTACTCCTTTAACTTTTTTATTGTACTCCACATACGGAGGATTACCAATAATTACGTCGAATCCTCCGTGTTCATTGATAATTTCGTAGAATTCTGCAAGCCAGTGGAAAGGTTGGTGAGTTTGGTACCAAGCGTCATAACCCTTGGCTGATTCTACCGCACCATACATCTTGTGGTTTAATAAGTCGTTAAGTGTGTTAAGGCGTTGATATAGTTCACTCTTTGCTTTCTTAAAGCCAGCCATATCTTCAGCTTGATGGAGCTGAACATCTTTAAAGATTTCGTAGGTACGTGACACCTTGTCCATCTCATCGTTTACTTTTTCCTTGAATTCTTCACGAGCATACATATCTCCTTCTATCAAGTCGCGTTCTAATTCCTCTTGCGTTGCATAGCCCACAAGCGTATTGCCACAGCGAATATTGAAGTCAATATCTGGTAGTGGGTCGAGTCCTAAATTTGGGTCATGTTTGTCTACTTCAACTACTGCTACCATCTTTAGGAACAAACGTAGCTTGGCTATCTCTGTCGCTTCGACCATAATGTCGACACCATAGAGATTGCGGAGAATGATGCTCTTATAGATGAAGTATTGTATGTTAGAACGATATTTATGTTCAATCTCCTGTAGCTCTTGTTTGAAGAGTAGAGGGTTCTTTGCATTGAATTCCTGCATACGATTGATGCACACCTCATAGAGCGGCTCAAGGATGTTGAGCGCAGCAAAGAGGAAAGCCCCCGATCCGCAGGTAGGGTCGAGTATTGTAACATGCTGCAATGCATGATAGAAATGCTTTACAAACAGATGATCTTGTGTGTTTGCAAGATAATCAGTTACAAACTGCCGTATGTTGAGGTTGTAAGTGATAAAGTCATTGACGTTAGTGATTTCTCCCTTTGTGATTTTCTCTTTAATGTTATTGTAACGTTGTAGTCGCTCAATGGTCTCACGCCAAATCTCTGTAGGCAGAGCAAATGCTTCAGGTGTGCGCTCGTTCCAATGGCAACGACGTTCCAGAAGGTTCGGCTTTGTGGTGTCAAGTCCTGTTGCTATTTCCTCAGGAATAGTTTGGTCAACTCCTTTCTTCATAGCATCGAAGATATACTTATCACCGCTCTCTTTCAGATACAGCCATAGTTTGCTGTTTGCACGGAAATGCTTTTCGTCTTTACGTTTCACAGCGTCCATTAGGTATGGAACAATAGTGTTACGCCCGATATATTCAGTAATATCCTCCTTTGTGTAGTAAGCTCCCATTTGCGCACGATCGTTGATATATTGTTCAAAAATATATCCTAAGACATCAGGATTGATATCACGTCCAGAGGCTGTCATACGATCGTCTAAATGCCAATGCCATTTATCAAAGAAGTCGAAGAGACTGATAAAAGCCTCATCAGCAATATCTAAATTAGCATATTCTCTTTCTATTTGGTGCACATCAAACATTCCGCCATTCAGATAAGGGATGCGTCCATAAATCTTTTCAAATTCATGATTGTGTTTTGGAGTGTTAAGTCCATCGTGGAAAAGGTTGACGAGGAAGCCCTTATAAAATTTATTAAAGAAGCGGTCTTCTCCTTCCTGATTGCGAGTCCACTCTAATTTGTGTCGTAGATAATCCACGTCGCCATCGAGAAACTCTTTCTTCTGAATGAAGTAACAGAACATCAATCGGTTGAGCATGACAGAAGCATACCACTGTTTATTCTTATTCTCCTTTTCATCAATATGGTCATCAATGCCAGTAATAAATTTAGCAAAGTTGCTATGCTCTTTTTTGAATCCGGCATAGAAGTCTTTTGTTATTTTCTCTGAATTGATAAGGAAGGCAGCTTGTACCTTTTCAATGATGTCGAGAATTGTAAGGTTATCATCAAGCGAGAACGAGAGGCTTTCCATCTTTTCAAATAAGAAAGCCGCTTTATCAAGCGAGTCATACTCAATTAAGACAACATCTCTTTTCTCTACTTTCTTTACAGGAGCTACCCAAAGATGATGTAGCGTTTCTGGCAGTATGAAGATACAAATATAGTTCTCTGCATTTTTACGAATTTTATGGTCAATCTTCTTGCAGATGGCAGATGATGGTATTTGTTCGACGTGGCAATGCAAGATTTGAAATCCCTTTCGTTCAGCAATCTGCTCTATGTGAAAGGTTGTGTTGTCTATATTTATCTCAGGTAATTGTGTGGCACCTGTAGGATTGTTCCAAAGCATTTCGCTGACGAACAATCCTTTAAAGTCGGAAGCAGTGATGTACTGATTAAATATATTTCTTTTCATTTTTTAGGCTTTTAATCCCATGGAACAGATGATAACAGGGTCTTTATGTTTAATTTTATCTTCGTCTACACGACAAAGGTTTGCATTCTCATACATTTCAATGACTGTATCGACAATATCGTCATGTGTATTGCCTGTACGCATCATTCTACCAAGGATGAATTTAGAGTTTTCCAATAACGGATAGTTGTATACTTGGTCGATAGCAAACTTTAATATATCTTTCTTCTCTTGTGTGTTAAAAAGATTTAAAGGCTGCTCGTAATAGTGATTTAGCAACTCATAGATTTTACGCTTAGTGCTGAATCGACTACCAAGGATACCTCCAACATTAGTGTTCTCGTTCTTAATACTTTTTACCGCTTTCTCAACCAATGACAGATGAACATTCTGTGCAGGTAGACAAGGCTCTTTAATGGTGCATGCCATTGTTTGTAGGATACGCTTTTGCGACTGACTAACAATATCTCCTTTGGAATTATACCACGTAAGTACGTCAAAGTCATTATAAGTGCGGGCGTAGGTAATAACACCATCCTCGTTTATATTATTTGCAGCCTTTGTAGAATAAGCGATGTTTGGTATAGCTGGAATAATACGTTTTAAGTCAGGATTGGCATCAGTTGCATTTTTCCATATCTGATAAGCTTGTGAGCCAAGGTCGACCTCTATATCATCTTCATCTTCGTCTAAGCTACTACTATTCTCATTATACATATCACGTAGGTTCTGTTCGTTGCCTTCAAAGAAGACCTCGTCACTACCTACGATACCTGCATTTTCGTTAATTCGTTCGTTAAGGCGTGTGCGTAAGCGAATAATTTCCTCTACTTTGTCGGCAGGGAAGAAAGAATAACAATAGATTTGCTCAGAACTCTGGTCAATACGGTCAACACGTCCTGCACGTTGGATGAGTCGAATGATAGCCCATGGTAAATCATAGTTGATGATGATATGAGCATCTTGGAGATTCTGTCCTTCACTCAACACGTCAGTTGCTATCAGTATGCGTAGTTCGTTCTCTTTTGTTATATCTGCTCTGTTACTGATTGGTGAAAAGCGTTCGACAATAGCGGTTGGATTCTTCGTATCACCAGTTACTTTCTCAATATTCTTGATTCCTCTCTTTTGTAGCTGCTTGTACACATACACAGCTGTGTCAGAGTATTGAGTGAATATGATTATTTTATCATCTTTGTGAGTATTACTTAATAGCTTTTCTAATTCGTTGAGTTTCTGGTCAGTCTGTGGATTCCAATCATCACATAGATTAATCATTGCAATGAGTTGGTCACAGTCCTTTTTTAACCCTTGTTTTAGTGTGCGTTTGAAGTATTTAGAGTCAATCCATTGTACATTGTTCTTTCCTATCAGACTATTGTAATATGTTTCAGCTCTTTCCATGTAGTCCTTCATTTTTTTAGGAATAGTCAGAAGACTTTTATTTGAAAGAAGCTCTTTATTATCATCTGAATCGGCAGTAATTTTGTTGATATCGGCATCTTCAATAAAATCCTCAGGGAATGTATTCTCGTCACTAACAGGCAATTTTAGTTTATTGTCAATGGCATAGAGATACACTGCATTGCGTAGGATATGGCGATACAGAGTCAATAGGAAAGCATAACCACTGCTATCCACACGTTTGAAGAAGGTGCTCTTACAGAAACCCATCATTCGTTCACCTGCGCGTGAAAGATTATCAATCAAGTTGCCTTCATATTTAGAAGCTGTTTCTGCTTTCTTTTCATCTAAATAATGTATCAGACCATAACGAGGTAATTTTAGTGATTCCATAAGAGATACCATTTCCTCTGAATAGAGCCGACTATATTGGTCGCCTTCTGTAGTCTGAAACTTGATAGCCTTAGGAATACGGTCTGGGAAATAAGACTTATGTCCGTCTTTGAATTCCAGATATTTCCGTCCATTCTTAGAATCTGTTTTAGCATAATTCTCTTTAATGAATGTACGTGTACGGCGAATTAAAAAAAGTTTCATCAGCTCTTGCCAATCTTCTTGAAATTCGCTACGTTCAAACGCTTTGATACTTCTAATAAAGTCTTCGTGCTTTTCTGCAAATTTCCGCTCACCCCCGATAGAGCGAATATAAGCTTCAGGTCGAATGCCTAAGTCTGTATCGTCATCGATAAAGAGGCGTAGCTGACTGCTAAGGTCTTTGTATTGTTTATTGTAAGGAGTTGCAGTCAATAGTAATACCTTACAATCTTGTTTCTGAATGAGGTCTCTTATGTTACGATAACGAACACCTTGGCTATTACGTAGGTTATGACTTTCATCCACAATAATAAGCTTGTAATAGCGAGCATTGTCAACGTCGATGGGTTTTGCCATGGACATAATATCTGCCTTCATGTCATATTGCTTGCGGTATTTTTCCCACATATCTTGTAAGTTGGCAGGACAAATAATCAACGTATTACTACCAAAGGTGTTTTCATACATCTTTGCAATAGCACAAGCTGTTATGGTTTTTCCTAATCCAACGACATCTCCTATCATTGCTCCACCGCGTTTCTCATTGTTAAGATGGCGGGCTGCAATCTTTACAGCTGTCTGTTGAAAGTCAAAAAGACAATTCTTAAATTCTGCAGGAATCGTAAACTCTTTAATTCCTGAACGTGCTTCTTCACTTAAGTGATATGCTGTTTTGAGATAGATGTAGTAAGGTGGAATGTCTTTATCACCAGCCCAGCTATTATCAATAATTTCTATTAACTCTTTAGTTATGTCGAGACAAAACTTATCTTCCCAACGTTCATCAAACCAATATGCTAATTTTTCAGCACTATCACTATCTCCAAATTCAGCATTCAACTCTCCTTGTTTGGTTAATCCTGAATAAGTGAGGTTACTACTACCCATTATAGCTTGAATCTTGTTAAAATTATCGTCAGGGCGATAAGCAAGATATAGCTTTGCATGAAGTGGTTCGCGTAGATATAATTTAACACATACTTTTTCCTCTTTCATTTGTGCAGAAAGACGTCGAAGTGTAAACTCATCCTGTTTTGTAGGGAAGCCTAATTGTAATTGGCGTCTAAAATCACGGGCAATTTCCAATTTACATTGACTGACATAATTTGCATCTGGCAAAGGTTGGTCTGTATACAATTGACGTATTAATTCCTCTGTTGGGCGATGCATACCTATTAATAACCTACATTTACGAAATGTATGTTTATCATTCTCATAAACATAGTCACCTGTAAGTGTATCCATTTGGTCAACGACAAGATTCCAACCGCGTAGGTTGAAGTATCCTACGCAGAAGTCTACTCGTTTTACTCCAACATTGGTAATGATACCTTGTAGCCCTTCTGTAAATTTTGTTTTTATATTATCGTATATGCGTGCCATATAGATGTCTTGTTGTTTGATGATATTTGACGCTATAAAATTACTCATTATTTCTTAAACTATATGTGTTATATGTGAAAAATTGTTTGTTTATAATCAAAAATAATATCTTCAGTTTAAAATCTTTTCGGGAAAGGAGTAGAGTATGAGGGGGATGATTCTTTAAGTTGTAGTTTGTTTAGGCAATTCCATAGTATGATGAGTTTGCTAATAAGATTTGAACCATAGGGGGAGAATCTTATGGCTGGTAGAGAGACGACTGAGCTGAAAATTGTTTATGCTTTATATCTGTAAGGTATGGTTTTACTATCATTTTGGAATTACTTTTACGATAAGAAGAAATTATTCTCACGAACACAATACGAGATAAGAGAAGCGGTAGAGGGCGGGAAAGAGGCGAAAGTGTCTGATGAAAGACATAAGCTTGTACAAGAAATGGCTATGTTTTAAAAAAAAGACTTATCTTTGTCCTTCAGATATTGTATAAAATAGAATTGCAAAATGATAGATAAAACGAAACTGACGCTTGTTCTGTTGGTAGTGATTGTGACGGTCATTACTTGTATTCATCCAATCTATCCGAATGAACAGACGCTGCAGCATATCGGTACTGTGCTGTTATTGATACCACTGACGATGGATGTTTTTAGAAAACAACTTCCAATGTCGGCATTTATTGGTATCGTTGGTTTTACGTTGCTTCATGTTATTGGCGCGCGTTATATTTATTCATACGTGCCTTATAAAGAGTGGGCAGTATCATTAGGTTTGGTTGAAAAAGGTTTCTTCCATGACCCACGCAATCATTATGATCGGTTAGTACATTTTTCTTTTGGTGCGTTGATGTTCCCTTACTTCGTCTATCTTTGTAGGAAATGGGTAAAACAGCAATCGTTTGTAGCTGTTGTGATGGCATGGATGATGATTCAAACGGGTAGTTTAATTTACGAACTGTTTGAATGGTTACTGACGATAGTTATGACAGCAGAGGAAGCTGACTATTATAATGGCCAGCAAGGTGATATGTGGGATGCACAGAAGGATATGGCTTTGGCACTGGTTGGCTCTACTGGAATGTTCATGGTATATGCGGTTCGTAGCCTTATTAGAAGGGGCAAATAGGACAAACTGAGATAAAAGGTTACATAGCTGCATAGGCTTGTGAGCATAAAATAAAATATATTTTACGCCTTGAATTAATTAGAAAGCATTGCAGTGCAACTACAGATAATTATTACTTCGGAATTATTTTCACGACAAGAAGAATTTATTTTCATGAAAAGAAATATTTATGTTCATGAAGAAAAATAATTATTTTCATGAAAATAATTTGAGAAAGGATAATTCTGATGATGAAAAAAGGGGATAGTCTTTTGAATATTGATAGTTCCGAGAAGTTGAAAATAGGCTTAGGATAGTTTGAAAAGAGGGTGATGTGTTTTGCTTAGTTCGGCTTGTGAGGGAATGTGAAAAGGTGCAAATTGTCACTTGTGGATAGCATTTAGATGTAAATTATGTGTAATTTCTTGGTAAATCAACCTTTTTTGTTTACCTTTACACCAAATTTGAATAACGAACATTATGAGTTACAACTTATTAAAAGGTAAAAGAGGTATTATTTTTGGAGCCCTCAACGAGATGTCTATCGCATGGAAAGTTGCTGAAAGAGCAGTTGAGGAAGGTGCAACAATCACTTTGTCAAATACTCCTATCGCAGTAAGAATGGGTACAGTAAATGCACTGTCTGAGAAGTTGAACTGCGAGGTTATTCCAGCTGATGCAACTAACGTTGAGGATTTGGAGAACGTATTTAAGCGCTCAATGGAGGTTTTGGGTGGTAAGATCGACTTCGTTCTGCACTCTATCGGTATGTCACCAAACGTGCGTAAGCACCGTACATACGATGACTTGGACTACAAGATGCTTGATACAACACTTGATATCTCAGCTGTTTCATTCCACAAGATGATTCAGAGTGCTAAGAAACTTGATGCTATCAACGACTATGGTTCAATCCTTGCACTCTCTTACGTAGCTGCTCAGCGTACCTTCTACGGTTACAATGATATGGCTGATGCTAAGGCATTGTTGGAGAGTATCGGTCGTAGCTTTGGTTATATTTATGGTCGTGAGAAGCACGTACGTATCAATACTATTTCTCAGTCACCTACAATGACAACTGCTGGTTCAGGTGTGAAGGGTATGGATAAGCTCTTCGACTTCGCTGACCGTATGTCTCCATTGGGCAATGCAAGTGCTGCTGAGTGTGCTGACTATTGTATCGTAATGTTCTCTGACCTCACCCGTAAGGTGACAATGCAGAACCTCTACCACGATGGTGGTTTCTCAAATGTAGGTATGAGTCTCCGTGCTATGGCTACATACGAGAAGGGTCTCGATGAGTATAAGGACGAGAACGGTAATATTATCTACGGATAAGGAAAGCCCCACCCCGACCCTCCCCGAAGGGGGAGGGAGGCAAATAGGGGAGGGGTAGGATAAAGGGGATTGTCTTTATAGATTAAATTCTCTACAGCTATCTAATGTAACTCCTCTTTATACGCTTGTTGAGGAAGGTTATAAGAGAAATAATAAAAAACTCCAGTAAGTTTTTACTTACTGGAGTTTTTTATTTCTATTGTTATTCTCGAAATAACTTATTGTACCAAATCTTAAGCAAGTTTGCCTCCCTCAAATCATTTTCCATACCAAACCATACGCAAATTTGTCTCCCTCCCCCTTC
>ENA-OWLC01000269-OWLC01000269.1-metagenome-genome-assembly--contig:-NODE-269-length-13792-cov-5.128849_pt1 | contig 13792 bp, 9 predicted proteins | sample MGYA00245344_ERZ651092 | MGnify/ENA primary metagenome ERZ651092 (study PRJEB26857, sample SAMEA4031755) | metagenome | biome: human; feature: oral; material: saliva | place: Philippines | collected 2014 | study... | reverse complement strand
TGTAGAATGGGGCAGTAGATATTTAGTGGAGATAGGCATATACTTTGCTATTAATGGATAAAATCAGAACTCACTTTCATCTTTAATCATACTATTAAGTTTAAAATTTATTTCCTGTCATTTTAACATTGTTTGTAAAGGCTTTGATAATGAATAACTTGTGTCTCTTTTGGTATTGACAGGAGTGACAGGAATTTAAATAATTGTGTCTATACAAAGTGATAAGTTGCTGTTAATAGGAATATAAAAGTTGCAGAAATTTAAAAGAATACCAAGAACTTGTCTTTTTTCTCCGCAGCTGCTGAATCCTTTAATGCGAATATAAAACTACTTAAAGATAACTTGAGGGGTGTTGTTTTTTGCTTGAAAATAATTCGAGATAAGAGAAAGTGGATGATAGAAAGGCGAAAGTGTCTGATGATAGGTTGAAGGGGAGATGGCTTGAAGGGAGGTGTTTCCTATTGGAAATTGAACCAAAGCTCATTAGATGAATTTATTTGCTTCTTCTGTTGAATGCGTAGACTCCTATCATGCAATGCATAAAGCCTTAATGTGAAGTATTCCTTATTTCTGAATCCGTATATCTGTCTTTTCAGAACCTTTATTTTCTGATTCGTAAATGTACTGAGGATATTTTGGTTGTTTGTGTAATCCATTTATTTTCATGTGATTAGTTTTAGATATAAAATAATACCAGTGTCCACTAAAAGTGGTCATATTCAAATTAAACTATAGTGGTTCATTTGAACCAGTTCGTTCTTTGTCATTATTGAATATAGTTTTGTCAAAAAGTTCTCTCAAAGGAGTCTTGTCAGTTAATGAGATACTAAGTATCTGTATCACCTGCGTATTTACGTACGAGATAATTGAAGTGGTTTCTGTCAAGAAATGAGACTAACTGAGCGAAAACGTATTTGTCTTTGTGCATATTCAGAATCTGATGATACCCTGCAAAGGTACAAATTCAAATCCGTTAACTCAGAAAAACTTTGCAACTATCTATATTTCAACTATCTCAAAGAATAATTACTAATTTTAAGTGAGTAGCGGTGAAAAAACAAGATGAAATGTGATAGATTGTAAAAGAATATGTATATATTTGCATCGCTAAGCAATATTAAGTACTAATCAATCTATCTCCAAAAATAGTAATTTAAATGGCTAATTAGTATGAGTGAGAAGTGTTGGATTACTTCGAAGATAAACAAGTTCAATCGCAATGGAAGAGATTTATGACAAGTGGGTAATGCAGTTGAGGGAAGGCTCTTATGAGACTTTCTCAGAAATCTATATGCATTACTCAAATAAGTTATATAGCTTCACATTGGCACAGACAAAGAATGTTTCGCTTTCAGAAGATATCGTTCAAGAAACTTTTATGAAATTGTGGAATATGCGTGAACAATTAGATTGCTATGGCAATGTAAACGCCTTGATATTTACCATTGCTCGTAATTTAATTATTGATAGTTTTAGGAAACAGGTGGTACAGCTTGATTTTGAGGACTATCGTCAAGCATGCGATAAAGTATCTTCATTTGCAACACCAGAAGAACAGCTTGATTACTATGAGTCGGTTGATCGAATTCGGCAGGTAAAGAAACTGTTGTCAAAGCGTGCTTGTCAGATTTACGAGATGAGTCGTGAAAAGAATATGCCCATTCAAGAGATTGCAGAGGCCCTGAACTTATCTTCACAGACTGTAAAAAACTATCTTACATCTACTTTAAAAATATTCAGAAGAGAGTTGTCAAGATAGCATTCAAAACTAAAAGATAAAATGCAGAGAATGAAAATATATATTATTTCTATCCTGCTTTACCAAACGGCATATTCTCTTATTAATCGATATGTGTAAAACATTTTTATTAGATTCATAACCTATATATGCTCTTTTGGCTTCTAAAAGACGCCCAATTGACTTGCAATAGGTGCCCTTTTGAGGTCTTACTAACGCCCTTTTGAAGTCCAATTAAGCACCTTTTATTTTACTACTTTATAACTACTTGATTCTCTGTTGATTGCAAACTTGCTTTTTATATGTGTTTTTGTCGTCTTTTATAGATGTTTTACCCGAAATTATGTAATGATTTTTGAAATCATTATCTATCGATTTTTGAAGTCCTAAAAAGAAAATATTTTCAATGTCAGAGGATGATAATAGGATAGAATATTGACTTTCTTAGCTGTTTTTTTGTTTAAAGAGCAACTTCGGTTCTTCCGTTAAAGCAATACGAAAAGCGTCCACACATTTAACGGAAGAACCTTTCTTAAGGGTTCAAAGTTTCTTTTTAAAGATGGAAATGTTTACTGGTCGTGCACTTGCAGTGCATTTCCAGTATTATGGATGGTGATATTTTTGCTGATTTTTATCTCTTTATCGTGTACAGTCAGCGTAATATCTCCTTTCTTGTTATCTCCTTCCACAATGACGACAAGCTTGCCGTGGAAGAGTTTTATATGTGGTTCGGTGAATGACTGCAATGAAGTTGGATCACCATTGCATACGGCTTTGAAACGACCGGCACCAGACGCGGTGAAGATGAGTTCGTTGTCAGCATCGGGAACGGGATTGCCCTGCTCGTCAAGCATTGTAACGGTGATGTAGACAAGGTTAGCACCAGGGATGCCACAGGTAGATTTGTCGGCTTCAAGCAGTAGCTTATGGGGTTCCCCTGCAGTGAACACAGAAACGGAATCAACCGTTTTACCCTGCTCATCAAATGCCACAACCTTCAGTTCCCCAGGCTCATAGACAACGTTATCCCACATCATTCGATAGCGTTTAGCACGTTGTCTGGCTTCTTCTGGCGTAGCGGCTTTTCCTGTAGCAGCCTCACCCTGCACCTCTTTTCCAGCTTTTCTGCGTCGTCCCTGTGACTTACCATTAACGAAGAGTTCCGTCTCCGGATAGCTTGAATAGCAGAAGACAGGTGTCACCTGTCCTTCACGTCCGTTCCATGTCCAGTGGGGGAGGAGGTGAAGCGTTGGTTCTTTCCTGTTCCAGACCGACCGGTAGAGGTAGTATCGGTCCTTAGGTAGTCCTGCGAGATCGCAAGTACCGAAGTAGCTACTACGGCTTGGCCAGTATTCATCGTAGGGAGTCGGCTCTCCAAGGTAGTCTGTCCCGGTCCATATAAACTGTCCAATGGTATAAGGGAGGTCCTCCATAGCGATGAAGTCTTCTTCCGGTAGGTTGCTCCATGAACACCATTGTGTGTCGTAGCTTGAGACCTGTCCATCGCTGTCAGCCTCTGCCACGCCCCAGCGAACAGGGAACTTGTATACTCCACGGCTTGAGACTGTTGAGGCAGTCTCAGTCCCTAAGAGAAAGCCTGCGGGCAATTGTGCAATGTTGCGGTTGTATTTATAGACACGATAGTTGAATCCTGGCACATCCATCACCTGTGCAAAGCCCGATTTCAAGGCTGCTTCCGCTTGGTCCATACCCTGTGTAACGGGGCGTGAGGGGTCTAAGCGGTGGCAGATAGCCTGTAGTCTTTCAGCAATCTGTCGTCCCTCTTCGCTCCATTGTTCGGGTATTTCGTTTCCGATGCTCCACATCACGATACAGGGATGGTTGCGGTGATGTCTTACGAGGTTCTCCATATCCTTGTCAGACCAGTCCTTAAAGAATTGTGCGTAGCCGTTCTTACACTTAGGATAGAGCCACATATCAAAGCTTTCAGCCATTACCATCATTCCTAAAGAGTCACAAAGGTGTACGAAGAGTTCTGAAGGCATATTGTGAGCGGTGCGTATAGCGTCTGCACCCATATCCTTCATCTGTTTTATCTGTCGTATCAGTGCGGCTTTGTTTTCGGCAGCTCCGAGTGGTCCGAGGTCGTGATGCAGGCATACACCTTGTATCTTTCTGCTGACGCCATTAAGCTGAAAGCCCTTTTCCTTTGAAACGGAAACCGTGCGGATAGCAGTCTCCGTGGTGTAAAGGAGAGCCAAACTACCCTTGTTTCGGGTGTAGATACCAAAGTGGATGAGGGCAGGATGCTCTGGGGTCCATACGCTGTATTTACCTTTCTTCCAGTTCATTTCGGCGTGGGCAATACCAGTAAGCGGGTCAAGCGTCAGAGCGGTCTTTTCCATTGGTCCGTCCTTACTTTCGTAGGCAATAGCTATCAGTTTCTCTTTACCATCCCATCCGTCAATCTTTGCATCGACGGAAAGTGTGGCACCCTCCTCATCGAGGCGTGTTGTACGTATATAGACATCCCACGGATCGATATGCAATCGAGGCATAAGGACGAGTTTTACAGGGCGGAAAAGTCCTGCTCCGGGATACCATCGTGAGCTTTCTTCACGGTTGTTGAGGTGAACAATTATCGTGTTTTCGCCTTCCTTTAGATATTCCGTAGCATCAATACGAAAGGCGTTATAGCCGTATGCCCACCTTCCAGCTTCCTTTCCGTTGATGTAAACGATGGGTTCTGACATCGCACCATCAAAGTAAAGATAAGCACGAGAGTATCTCTGGCGCTTCTTGATAGTCAGTTTATGGCTGTACCAGCCTTCTCCTATCCACGGTAAAGCACCACTACGACCGCTCTTTTCAGTAGCCTGTTTCTCCCCATTCTGTTCTATTGCCACACGTTGTAAATCCCATTTCTTGTCGAAGGGGCCGCTGATAGCCCAGTCGTGGGGGATATTCACGGTCTGCCAATGTAGACTATCACGTGAGAACTGCCAAGTACGAAGTTCTGTTACTTGGTTCATTGCCCAGTTGAGTGTGGTATGACAAATTAACAGCAGGGTGATGAATATTCTTGTTTTCATTGTCAAAAGTGTGTTTGTTTAGCATAATCCAATCAAGTTCCGTACTCTCTTGGAATGTTGTCGGTTGTGTCTTTGATAATTACCAACGTCTGGTAATATATGAGCATATATTATTTTGTTTCTTAGTTTGATTACAAAAGTATATATTTTTTTCCACTTATAAGGTGTATCTTTTTATTTTTACAGGAAAAACCGTTCTTTTCTAAGGGTTATGGAGGTGAATGAGACAGGGGAATAGTGCTATGTACAAAACGGTGTTTCTTTCATGATAGGGAAGCTGTTTGGTATAAACGGCATATCAGAACGCTCATTGTTTCCTGCTGTTGAAACATCTGTTTTGTAAGAATAAAATCAATCGTGGAAAATAAAAGACACTTAATAGCGTTGCAACTAAGCCTTAATTGGCGTGCAACTAAGGCTTAATTGAAGGCTTAAAGGGCGTTAGTTGGAACGCTATTAAGCACCGATAATTTTATGGTTTTGTAATCAGTTGATAGTCTGATGGTTGCTTGTTTGTGTCTTTGCGGTGTCTTTTTATGATTTAAAGAAGGTTTTTCAATACTTTGTGTAAATATATTTCGTGGTTTTGACTCGGTTGTTTGAGAACTGTATTTTATGATGTAAGCTCTGTTGTCTCATCACTTGAGTTGTTGATGGACTGTAAGTAAGGCAGTGTTAAATTATAGGGATGCACGAAGCCATGCATCCCTATTTCGTATTTTCTTATCTATAAAGAACAAAAGTCAAAGAACCATTCTCCAGTACCCCATTATTAAAGCGAAAAGCTCCTATTCCTTCATACGGTTTACCCGTCTTTTCATCAATTATCACGAAGCCTCCGAATTGCCTGTCATAATAATATCGTCCATGCGCTCTCAGGTCTTCATAATTGTCTATTACTCCCGTATGCCTATTCACGTGAGCATAGGTAGCATATCCGTTATGAAAACTTATTTGCCTAATAGTAGTATTGCGATTTGTTAAATAATTATCTACCATACGCCAAATAGTATTATCTACGTTTGGTGTAACAAATTCATCGTCTTTAGCACATGAGCTAAAAGAAATTGATAAGACAAATAGGCATAATGCAATAACACATGGTTTCTGCATCTTGGATAAAAGTAATTTCATAATTGTCATATTTAAATTATTTTTTAATTAAACTACCTTTTACAGGCATAATACACATGTCGAAACATCCAAAAAGCTCTGTTGTAAGATAGGCTTTGTTCCCCTCAATGCGTTCTATAGGACTTGGACTGAAGAAATGATAGCTACGATTACCTGTTAAGATTTCATTATCAGCAACATCTATTTGTACACGTTCTGTTAACTGTACTGTATGTTGTTTTTCCCAATCTGATGAGAGTTTGATAGAAGGATTACCATTTCCATCCTTAGAAATTGGTATTGTAACTGAACCTTCTACTCCTGTTTTTAAACGAGTCATATAAGTATCATCTTTACGCTTCTCATTTACATTCTTAGCATTTGTTCCTAATACGGAAACATAAATAGAACGTTGTAATGTTTGATCAAATGGATTCCAAGATTCAAAACGAAGATCCGTATTTATATAGTGTGGATAAATCCACTTAGAGCGTAATTCCTTAACATCAATACGGTACCAAGAATGACTTGCTCTAAATGCAGTTTTATGCTTTCTACGCACATGTATTGTTGCAGTAAATAAATCCTTTGGGCTGAGAGAGATTGGTGTCACAGTCTTGCTTGTTCCTGTTACAACAGTAATGTGGAATGTAAAATGACCTTCGGTCCATAAACGGTTAAAAACTTCGTTATAATCAGGATCCCCTCCCCTGTCGTAGTATTCTCCATCCTTGACATACGGACTCAAATAGACGCCAGGGGCAGCTTTTTGTTCCTTGTGGCGGCTTAACCAGTAATAATGTGCCGGATTGAGTTTCATTCTAAACACAACATCTTTAACAGAGAGATCCAATTCACGTTTTTGAGTGTTGAAATCATTGAGTTGATTTAACTGATAGACCATTTTGGTCCTAAGCACACCATTTCCACTACCTACCTGCTTGAAAGCCTCTAAGGTCTCTTTCGGGAGGTCTATGGTATCAACCGTATTTTTGGTAGCATCAAATTTCTCTTCATAATTTTCATACATATCACCATAAGAATAAGATCTCGCACGTGTTAAAGAGTTATACGTATGAGTCTTTGCAGGATTGTAGCCATCATCTACAAATGTATAACTTGCTTCACCTGTAGCACGTGTTATTCCATCTTTTAATTTCATTCTATGACTTTCACCTACGACAAATGTGTGAAATAAAGGTAACATACCACGTGTTTCCTCTGAGACAGAATCTGTAACACTGCCATCAACATAGAATTTACCATTGTAATACACTGGCGTATTACAATCTTGGGTATTTAAATGATTTACAGATAAACTGTCGTCAAATAGAGACAAATCGGGGACAAAAACATTTAAGAGTGGTGCAGACTTTTCTATCTGAGCAAGCTCTTTGTTATTCTTTGTGTACTTTTGCAAGATTTCAGCAAAAGTTTTTCCGTCTGTTACCGTTCGATTCTTTGCTAAAGGATAAAAAATGTTATAATCATTATCATTTTGTTCAAGTGCAACTTTCTTTAAGAATCCACGTAATTGTGGCTCTGCATAGGTTGCTTTTGAAAGGATTTGTGCAAAAAGAAGTTCTGCATTTTCCTTAGTTAATTGACTTTTGTCAGTGACTTCGCTTTGGCTTTGTAAGCTGCCATCTTGTAAACTTTCTTTTTGACAAGCACTAACTAAAATAGTTAGCGCAATAGTGCATGATACTAAATATTTGTTCATAAATGTTTTTTAAAAAATAAATTGCTTGCAAAGGTAAACATTTTTTTAATTTCACAGAAATGAATAAAGTATCAATTGCATATAGAGTTTCATTATATGGAACAATGACGTCTTTAGTAAACAGTATATCAATGAACTCATTATTTTGACATGGGAAAGGCTGAAACGTGCGAATGTATGCCATTAGGGGATATACAGCCTGTGGTACAAACGGCAGTAGGAGTGCCTCTTAATACTTGAACGAACTGCCTCCTAAGAACTCTCTCAGTAGGGAGGTTGGAGGGAGATTGCGGAAAGGTAGTGGTGCGAAATACTTGAGGAACTTGCGCAGACGATAGGCTTCAGCATATTCCTCACAGTTCTCTGGCACTTGTTCCAATACCTCTTCCGCCTGCGGTTTGATGACGGCAAGCTCAAAGAGAAGGGCAGTGTTGAACATTACATCAGCCTGCTCTTGATAAGGGAAAATCCACTTGTTCTCACCAGCACGTACACTTGGCCAGCGGTGGATTGTTTCTTGTGCAGAACAACCACGATACTTGTAATCGCGAACAATACGACGAAGCAGTCGATTGTCGGTTGTTGGGATATAGTTATGGTCGTCTAACAGGATTGTAGTGAGGGCAGATGCGTAGATTTTAAACTTCTTGTCGTCTGCAATCTGCTCTGTCAGTGCAGGGTTGAGCGCATGAATACCTTCCACAAGTAGTATGTTATTCTCTCCAAGATGCAGTTTTTTACCGCTCTTTTCACTCATTCCGGTTTGGAAATTATACTTTGGTAATTCCACCTCTTCACCACGGAAAAGTGCATTAAACTGCTCATTGATAAGTGGAATATTCAGTGCATAGATACTCTCGTAATCAAGTTCTCCGTTCTCATCTTTTGGTGTTTCAGTCCTGTTAACGAAGTAGTCATCTAAGGAAATCTGTACTGGTTTCACACCACTTGCTAATAGTTGGACAGAAAGACGTTTGCAGAATGTTGTCTTACCGCTCGAAGATGGTCCGGCAATGAGTACTACCTTTATCTCTTTTCGTGCAGCAATCGTATCGGCAATCTGCGATATCTTCTTTTCTTGCAGTGCCTCACTGACATTAATAAGGTCGGTTGCCAGTCCATTCTTTACCGCTTCATTGAAGTCGCCCACCGTCTTAATGCCTAAGATACTCTGCCATCTATGATGCTCTTTGAACACCTCGAACATCTTGTCTTGACGTATCAATTCACCTAATTTAGAAGGGTCTTGTGTGGAAGGGATGCGCAAGAGGACTCCATCAAAGTAAGGCTCCAACCCAAAGAGATGAAGTTGACTCGTGTTGGTAAGCATCGAGCCATAGTAATAATCCTTATAATCGTCAAGCACATAATAGACACAATAAAGGCTACCGCTGCTTTTAAGGAGTTTAGCCTTTTGTATATCGCCTAACTCAGTGAACATCTTTACCGCCTCCTCGGTTGTTGTTTCGTAACGCTGGATAGGCATCTTAGCGTCGATAATCTCCTGCATTCGTGTACGGATGCGGTCAACATCCTCTGTTGTAATCTCATGTCCGAGCTGCAAGTTACAGTAGTAACCATTTGAAACAGGGATGTCTATGACCACAGAACTGGTTGGATAGAGGTCGTGAACAGCCTTACAGAGAACGAGAAAAAGCGAACGGGTGTAGGTGCGAATACCTGAAGGTGAAAGCAGGTTGAGGAACTCTATGTCCTTATTATGATAGACACGATAATGGAGTCCTTCCACCTTATTATTTACTTTTGCACTCACTGGTCCATAAGGCATTTGAAGATTAATTTCTTTATAAATGTCAGAAAGTGTACTTCCAATTGGGACTTCTTGAGTTTTTTTATTATTTTTGCAACGGATATGCAGTACTTGTCTCATAATCATTGATGGTTAAAATTATGTCAGGGAACAATATTGTCCTTTGGTAAATAGGATTGTAAAGTTAGGGAAAGTTTTGCAAATATCCAAGAAACAGACATCACAAATTAAGTTATTATATGTCGATTTGGATTTTCTTTAAGCTCATTGGTGCATTAGCTTTGCTGATGTTCGGAATGAAGGCAATGAGTGAGGCACTGCAGAAAATGGCAGGTCCGCAGTTGCGCCACATCCTTGGTGCAATGACAACTAATCGTTTTACGGGTATTCTTACGGGTACATTCATCACAGCTGCCGTACAGTCGTCAACTGCAACTACTGTAATGACAGTCAGTTTTGTGAATGCTGGATTGCTGACATTGGTGCAAGCCATCTCTGTTATCATGGGAGCGAACATTGGAACGACGCTGACGGCATGGATTATGTCGGCTGGTTTCTCGTTTAACATTACTGATTTTGTATGGCCAGCCTTCTTTATTGGTATCGTACTGATCTACTCTAAGAGACGTAAACTCATTGGTGACTTCCTCTTTGGTATCTCATTTATGTTCTTGGGATTGGGAACCTTACGTCAGACAGGTATCGATATGGACCTTGCGCACAATCAGGCTGTACTCGATTTCTTTAGTAACTTCGACCCACAAAGCTTCATTACAACTATCGTTTTCCTACTTATCGGTAGTGTGCTGACCATGTGTGTGCAGAGTTCTGCAGCCATCATGGCTATCACGATGATTCTTTGTTCAACGGGAGTATTGCCTATTTATCAGGGTATTGCACTCGTAATGGGTGAAAATATTGGTACAACTGTAACCTCAAACCTTGCTGCTTTGACTGCAAACACACAGGCTCGCCGAGCTGCTATGGCTCACATGGTGTTCAATGTCTTCGGTGTTCTCTGGGTATTATGTGTTTTCCATCCTTTTATCAATATGATTTGCGACTGGGTAGGCTATGATGTAAATATGCCAAAGGGTGCTCCTGGCTTTGCTGCTAATGCTGCTAAGCTAAGCTTTGTGCTTGCTGCTTTCCACACAACCTTCAACCTTGCCAACACAGCTATCCTCGTTGGACCAATCAAGTATTTAGAGAAGCTTGTCTGCATTATTATCAAACCAAAGGCAAACAAGGACGAAGACGAGTTCCGTCTGCACTTTATTCAGGCTGGTATCATGAAGACTCCAGAGCTTTCTGTGCTTGAGGCTTCAAAGGAGATAAAGTCGTTTGCTGAGCGTATTCAGCGTATGTTCGGTATGGTTCGTGAGCTACTTGGCGAGAAAGATACAGATAAATTCACCAAACTCTATAGTCGTATTGAGAAGTATGAAGGTATTTCTGATAATATGGAGATAGAGATTGCGAAGTATCTCGACCAAGTTTCTAATGCTCATCTGAGTGATGAAACCAAGGAGAAGGTGCGCTCTATGCTTCGTGAAATCTCTGAGTTGGAGAGTATCGGAGATGCTTGTTATAACATTGCTCGTACTTGCAGCCGTCTTATCAATAGTAAGGAAGACTTCACACAGGAGCAGTATGACCACATGCATCAGATGTTTGAGTTGACAGACGATGCTCTGACACAGATGAATCGTATTCTTGTTGGTCACCGTCAGGACAACGATGTGAACCGTTCGTTCAATATTGAGACCGAGATTAACAACTACCGCAATCAGTTACGCTCGCAGAATATCAACGATGTGAACGACCATAAGTACACCTATGCAGTAGGAACAATGTACATGGACATCATTCAGGAGTGCGAGAAATTAGGCGACTATGTAGTCAATGTTGTTGAGGCTCGTATGGGTGTTCGCCAGCAAGACGCATAAAGAAGTCGTTAGTTATTTTAGTTAAAAAACGCATATTGCAAAATAAAAGACCTCTCTTTCCTTTAGGATAGGGAGGTCTTTTCGTATATTTGTAGTCGAAAATAAAAATATGTTGTAGCTTGATAAATGATGTGTTTAGATAGCCATAAAGCACAAGAAACTATAGAAAAGAATGGTTTGGGATATCTTTTAGTCTTACTGATAATAAAGTTGTTTATAAAGAATGGTAACTTTATATGTTCTTTATCATCAGCCTTTTAAGGACAAATACTCCCTTTCATTCATTGAGTGTTGATAGAAAACAATTTAATGGACACTTGTCTTAAGATTTGAAGCTTTTTAAATTAAATATATGAGTACAAGCGACTATGCAATTATCTTTATGAAGATTATGGGCTCTCTTGCCCTGTTAATCTACGGAATGAAGGTTATGAGTGAGGCTCTGCAGAAGATGGCAGGTTCTCAACTTCGTCACATTTTAGGTGCAATGACCACCAATCGTTTCACCGGAATGCTTACAGGTACCTTTATCACTTGTGCGGTACAGTCGTCATCAGCAACAACAGTGATGACGGTGAGCTTTGTTAATGCAGGACTGCTTACCCTTGCGCAAGCTATCTCAGTCATTATGGGAGCTAATATTGGTACAACGCTCACCGCATGGATTATGTCCTTGGGTTTCAATGTCGACCTAACCTTGGTTGTCTTCCCAGCTTTCTTTATCGGAATTATCCTCATTTACAACAAGAAACGACGTTATATTGGTGATTTCCTCTTTGGTATTGCCTTCCTGTTCTTCGCCCTTGTGTTGTTGAGTAGTGGTGGAAAAGACCTTGATTTAGAGCATAACCCTGATGCAATCAGGTTCTTCTCATCCTTTGATACAAGCAGTCACATGACGATACTCGTCTTCCTGCTGATAGGAACGGTTATCACTTGTATCGTACAAAGTTCTGCTGCGGTAATGGCTATCACCATTTTGCTCTGTTCTACAGGTGTGTTGCCAATCTATCTTGGTATTGCCTTGGTGATGGGTGAGAACATTGGAACAACAGCTACAGCCAATCTTGCAGCCCTCGGAGCCAATACACAGGCACGACGTGCTGCCTTTGCCCACTTGCTTTTCAATGTTTTTGGCGTCTTCTGGGTGATGTGTTTGTTCTATCCTTTCGTCAACTTTGTTTGCGGACTCGTAGGTTATGACCCAGTAAATGATAAGTCTACGGATGCAGAAAGAGCCGCTACCTTACCAATTGTATTGGCAATGTTCCACACATGTTTCAATATTTGTAACACAGCCTTGCTTATTTGGTTCATTCCACAGATGGAACGTGTCGTATGCTGGATTATCAAGTCGAAGGCTAATAAGGATGAAGACGACTTCCGTCTGCGGTTTATCCATTCGGGTATTATGAAGACACCAGAGCTTTCTGTATTTGAGGCATCAAAGGAGATACACTCCTATGCTGAGCGTACACACCGTATGTTTGATATGGTACGTGAGCTTCTGACGACAAAAGATGATGATGCTTTCGAGAAACTCTATGAGCGTATAGAGAAATACGAGGGTATATCTGATAATATGGAAGTAGAAATTGCGAAATATCTTAATCAGGTGAGCGATGCTCACTTGAGTGATGACACTAAGGAAAAGGTGCGTGATATGCTTCGTGAGATTACGGAGATTGAGAGTATTGGTGACTCTTGCTTTAACATTGCACGAACGATTAGCCGTCTACGTAGTAGTAAGGAGGAGTTTACTGAGAGTCAGTATGATAATATCAAACATATGTTTGAACTCACTGATGATGCCTTGTCACAAATGAGTGTTGTACTGATAAAGCATAAGCGTGAGGTCGACGTGAACCGTACCTTCGCTATTGAAAGCGACATCAACAACTATCGTGCTCTGTTGCGTACACAGAATATCAATGATATCAACGAACATAAGTATAGCTACACTGCTGGTACGCTGTATATGGATATCATACAAGAATGTGAGAAATTGGGCGATTACATCGTGAATGTTGTTGAGGCTCGTATGTGTATTAGAAAGTAATAGGTTGCACATTGGCGCTTTATGTTTGGCAGTTGAGTGTCAACAGCTGAACAGATAGAGCCAAACAAGATAAAAGCAGGGACATACTAAATGTGTGTTCCTGCTTTTTTAGTGTTCTGTCTTCCACAAATTATTCCCATATTAGGCAATGCCTGTAAACTATTTTCATGCAGTTCAAAACCAATACATGCTCTTTTGGCTTCTAAAAGACGCCTAATAGACTTGCAAGAGGTGCCCTTTAAGACCCTTACTAACGCCCTTTTGAAGTCTAATTAACCCAAGTTTAACCGGCAAAATTATTTTTCATAAATTTTTGGGATGTTTTGTGTAATATCAATTTGATAAATGATTGATAATCAAGTGTAGAGTATTGTTGCGAGGAGTAA
>ENA-OWLC01000267-OWLC01000267.1-metagenome-genome-assembly--contig:-NODE-267-length-13803-cov-7.624818_pt1 | contig 13803 bp, 11 predicted proteins | sample MGYA00245344_ERZ651092 | MGnify/ENA primary metagenome ERZ651092 (study PRJEB26857, sample SAMEA4031755) | metagenome | biome: human; feature: oral; material: saliva | place: Philippines | collected 2014... | reverse complement strand
CGGTGTTGGCGGCTTCGGAGGCGGTGAAGGATTTGACGGAGAGGGAGGGGGAGAAACGGGCGAAGGTGAGGTGGTAGGATTGGCGGGCAGTCATGGTCGGGTATTTCCAAGATGACGATGGGGTCGGTATGGTAGTTTGAACGGGAGCGGGCGGTCAAGCTGGGGGGATTGGTGGTGGAAAGGCCGTCTGAATGGAAGTGAACTACACCTCAAAAGTTGAACATCCTTCCAACTGCCAAGGTCAAGGTGTGTTTTTTTTATGGCCAAATATACATTGAATTTCAAATATCAAACCTTACTCTAAACGCCTCATCCTCGATCGGCCCGCCTTCTTCAATTTGCGGAAAGGCGGGCGAGAGGATTCTGCACAGCGCGTGGATACGATTGAAATCGGAGGAAACACGCTCTATGTTGCTTTCGATACCGTCGTTTTCAAGGTTCGGAGGGGTTTGTTCGATATTCATAAATGCTCCGCCCGCCGGATGCGGGAAGGCATTTCGGCGGGATGGTTATCGTGTATTTCGGGATAAACCGGAAGGGAAGTTCAGTAAAAACGAACTGGGAAGGTCCATAATAAAAGCCTGCCGATTCAGGCGTCGTGTTGGAAACGGAGCGTATTTTACCGCGTTTCGGAGCGGTTTACTATTTTTAACTGAAAAGGTCGTCTGAAATGTATAAATTTCAGACGACTTTGGTAAACGTTGAGTTTTCACCCTAACCTATTCTTTCTCAATTTGTTGCGTAAAAACTTCATAAATTTCTTACCTCAAAACTGCGATCTGGAAAACTTTCAAATAGCAACTAAACCTAAGAAATCAGTTTTTTTAACTTGTTCCACAAAGAAAGTGTTTTCGGTCCACGCGAGCTCGATTGATAAGGATAGGTAGGATAAGCCTTAGTGCCTTCAGTTTGGGACTGTTCAGGCAAAGGTAGCCCCGTTTTCATGTCCAATCCTACTTTATCTGCTAGCTTTTTCATCAGTTCGTCCGAGGGCTTTTGGGGTTCTTCTCCCTCCACCCAGCGTTGAAAGGCGATTTTGCCGTCCCATGCGGGTAAAGGTGCCGGCGGTAGCGGGACGATGTCGTCCAAGTCGGGAACAGTAGGCGACATGAATCCGTAATCTGAAAGATAGGTATTAATAATGTCATAACGGCGGGCACGTTCTTCATCAGCTTCAACATCTAAAAAGTCGTTACTACCTTTGTCTTTTCCTGCCTTAAATGCATGAGAAAGAATAAGTGCAGACAAATGGTTACCATTTTTTGTTCCTTGATGATAGGCCTTTACTGCTTCATCAAATCTATCACTAATCTGCAAATGGCTACCCAGTTCTAAAGAAGAAGCCCCCTGTCCTTGTTCAGAAGCACATTGGTGTATCTTGCGCATCAAATCCAGTCGAAACTCTCGCGTCGGTTCATCATCAAGCCAAGCTATTTTTTCCGCCAGTACATATTGCGCCTCCCTACTACCCATATCCGCAGCCTTGCGTAAAAATGCCAGCTCGCTGTCGGGGGGCGCACTGACACCGTAGCCGTCTTCGATATAGCCTTTAAGCAGATAGTAGGCGGTAGCTGGAAGTTGTTTGTGTAGCATTTTATACAACTTGTGAACTTCAGTTTCAGCCTCAATATAGGGAACCTTCGTCCAGCCGTCGCTGAGCAGGAACTGCAGCCGTACGTTTGCCTTATAATCGCCATTAGCGGCGGCAATACGGTAATAGGGCAATAGTTCATCCCAAAAACCGTCTCCCCTCTGGCCAGGCCACATATGGTTCAAATCACGGTGCAGAGCATAATTGTAGAGTTGCTGCGTTTCCTCGGATAGCGGTGGGCGTTTTTCATGCACGCAGGTAAACTCAAGGTTCTTTTTGATTTCTTCAATTGTCTTCATGGTTTCTTTCTTCCGTTGTTTTTCTTGCCATTTTTCCCCTATGCTGCAATACGCGGGCTTAACCTGACCGTTTGCACCGCCTATATGGATGGGATTGCATTTCAGCCAAAGGAGAAACCAAATAAACATTGCTGCCAGACAGCCTAAAACTATTAGGGTATATTTGAGGGATTTGTGCATAATAGTCAATTTAATCGAGAAAGGGTGTGATATAAGCGCAGAAACTCACCCTGCAGCTACGGTGTTTGTATGCAACTTCGCTATTCCAGCAAAACATAATATCATGATAAAGGTATAGTATCTATGATCGTGCTGATGGTAAAGGGAAAGGGATAAACGAGAAGAAGACCGTCTGAAAAACATGGTATTTTTCAAACGGCCTTCCTTATCAAATTTAATTTACTTAATTGGTTTTAAAGTTGGCAATACGGTGTCCCAGATAGCGAGGATTTCGGCTTCGCTGCGCTTTGTTCCATCTTTCTTCTCGGTACCAAACTGCATTATAATGCGCGGACTCCTACTACCGCTAGGTATTTACTATCTTCCTATTTAATTATTTTCAGTACCAAGATACCATTGAGATAGAGTTTTTCTTTATAGACAGTGTATTTAAAAACTCCATTTAGTAAACTTTTCCAATAAAAGATTACATAGCAATCTGAGATAACTATTGGCCTAACATATTTATATAAATTTCATATTTTAATATCACTCAGATTTATCGAAGTTAGATCTGCAAAGTTCTGTAAACCTTGAGTTTGTTTCAGTAAGGCTATTTTCTACAACTAACTCCCCATTCGTGAAGCAGAACCATAATACTGAAGACTCTCTTTCATATTTTCCTGTTCGAACAGCTACAGAAAATGTTCCTTTATCTAATAGTGCTCTAGGAATAATAACTGTATTTTGTCCAGCAAGAATAACCTTTTCTTTATTTTTAGGTTGCTGTTCTATAGATTTCTTTATGCACTCTTCTTTAAATTTATCCCATTCTTGATATTGGCAATAAATATTAACATCATATTCATGAAGATATTCCCCATTTTTAAAAATTCCTAGAATAAATTCCCAAATGTAGTCATCCTCCTCAAGTTCAGGAGAAAAAACAACTACATTCTTCTGTGAATCTAAAATAGCATCTAACTTTACTGTTCGTTTTTCATAAAGAGCTGAAAAATAAATATAAAAAGAAAATATAATGGTAATAGTAATTAAACCAATTACAATTTTTGGGATTAGCATATAAATAAATTTTTCTACCTCTAATTTAGCGTCTCTCATTCATAAATCCTTATGCCATAACATACCCACTCAATACCATAATATAATCATTTACATTCTTATTTGCATTTCCCTGTTTGTTATGGGTAAACCTTGTTCCCATATCTGGCATCTTATTTCCATTCTTATCTTGTCTTAAAAATCGATAATAATAATCCTCCACTATAGAAGCTAACGCTTCTGGATTGTATGGCGTAACATCCATGAACAACGCATCTGGTAGTTTTCCTTTGATCTTTAATGATCTTAAAACTTGTTGTCTAGGTTTCATCTTTTCAGATAATGAATAATTATACGGATTATATGCAAATTTTAATGCTTGACATTCTAATGCTATTACACTAAAGATTATTCCTGCATACTGATATTGCCACGCATGGGTTACCTCATGCACTAAAAGTGATGGATTAGCCGGAATTTTTCCATCTTTACTTCGTAGGGTAAAATCATCCATATAATAATGGTGATATTGACCATCTGGCATACGATTTTGGGAAATAGGAACGAGGGGAAAATTAATATCTCCCCATGGCGTAATAGCATGTAGAAATCAGTCTATTTTTTATCATTTCCATAAATTCTTAAACCATTTAATCAATAAATTAAACCAATTTTCTTGTTTTTTAGAAATTTCGGTATGTTCAACAAAAATATTTTGTTTTTGTTCCCGACATTCATCAATGGATAAGTTTGAATAATATAATTCAAGTTTTCCATTTTTCTCTTTCAGGCAATAACTACTTGCCATACCAGTGAAATCAGCAAATTCAGGTACTACACTTGGTTCTAATGAAAAATTATAAATTGCATTATTTCTAAAAATTAGACCTTTGAAATTAGTGTCATCAGCAATAATGCAATTATCTCTAGTAGGATAATTTTTTTCAAATGAGTTTTTATATAACCAAAATTCATCTTCAGTCAAACTTTTTGTAGAACTAACAATTAAAGTATATCCTCCTGTTAAATTTAACTTATCTATATATATACATGGTTTATTATCCTTAATAAAAACATTCACATTTCCATCAGGATATGGTGATGATGAAAATCCATATACTTCAAGACTTAATAATAGAATAGCACAATAAAATATACTCCTATTCATATCCTTATCCTTATTTAAAGAAGATTAAAATGAATAAAATTTTGTCCCTCTTCGATAGAATCTATGATTTACTGCCCTTCCTAAAATACTTTTGTTTTGGTCATTTATTCCCCAGTTCCACTCAATAGATTTTAAATTTTTATCCGTTGGATTTTTCAAAAAGCCCCTTAAAATATACTCCCTCCTTGTTTGCTGAGCTAATAAAGTAGGAAATTGAGTTTGGTTTACTGAGTAATTTCTATGATATACAGCCAAATAATAATGACAAATAATATCAGCCTGCTGCTCTATATTGAAATCCTTAAACTCCTTCTTTGCATCCACTCCTAATAAATCGTAAGCATATGCCATTAATCTTCCAGACGGATGTTTTTGTGAATAACCGCCCTTCATTGCAATATCAACTCCCCTGCACGCAACGCAGATATCCATGGCGAAATACTGCCAGACATGAGCCATTTCGTGAATGAACCATCGTTTTTGTTCTATGGAACCATTATAAAAATCTTTGATTTCATCATATTTCTTACTTGGCAAGTGTATTTCTCCAAACGGCGTCATTGCATTCTCAGAATGGTCGGGCATTCCCAATAACTCCCCTCTCACTATCCTTACTTTTTTATATGGTATCGAGTCCTTAAACATCAATTTTGCCAAAGAAATTTCCCCTGCAGTCAGCTCTCTAGATTCAGGAGGCAATGGCACGACGACCGGGCTTCCTGTATTAGTCGTATTTAATAACTCAGTTTTTGCATTTTGCCGTCCAACGTTAGCCATAATTTACTCCTTTGTATTAATTTCAATGCGGATATTTTCAGGATTTGTGGTGGTTACATAATGAGTCAGTCCATTTTTATCTGTCCTTCCTTTTATTACAAGTCTATCATCCTGATAAATTTTATATAATACATTTGCTAAAACCTCCCCCGTCAATTCATCTTGTAATACAAATTGCCGACCATATCTATGAAGAGGAGAGGCAGGAAGAAATACTTTATTTAATATGCTGTTTGGCCCATTCACCACCAACGGCGCCCTCACCCGCACCACCTTCGGACTCCCGATCTCCACTTCCCCGTTGCTCAGCTTGATATACGCCCCCTTGCAGGTAATCAGAATCTCTTCCTTCGCAGCAATGGTGATTTTTCCTGCGCTGCTGGTTAACGTTGCATCCTTCAAAGCATTCAGCTGCAATTCGTCATTCTGTGCCTGTACGGTGACTGCGCCCTGATTGGCCTGTACTTTGATTCCTTGGCTTTGCGCAAACAGGTTGAGGCTCTCTGTCGCATGGGCGGTCAGGCTTTGGCCGGCGCTGATGTCGGTGTTTGCCCCGCTTACCAGGTGGATATTTTCATTGGCGGTGTGCAGTTGGCTTTGTTGGGTCGCGGTGGCGATGCCGGCCGGGGCGGTTTGGATCAAACCGGCCTCTTTCAGGTCTTTGAGGGCGTCTTTCAGACGGCCCCTTTGGGTTGCTTCGTCGGTGTTGTGGTTGTTGGCGGTTTGGGCGGCTTTGTTCAGGCTTTTGGCCAGGGAGAGTGCCTGTTCGATCTGTGCAATGGCATCGTCCATATCCAGCACTTTGCCGTTGGCGTCTTGGTTTTGTGCGCTGACGAGTATGCCTTTGCCCGCCCGTACGGCACCCCAGCCGTCGGTTCTGAGTTCGAAGCCTTCGCCGTTTTCCCCGCGTTTGTTGCGGTTTGAGTCGACGATATGGCCGAGGTTGAGTTGGGATTTTTGGTAGTCGGTGGCGAGTTTGATGTGCTCCTGACCTTTTTGGTCTTCCATCCTGAGTTTGTTGTTCGCCCAGGTACGGATGACGTTCCTTGTGTTCCAATCGGCAGGAATGTGGTCGGGATGGGCGCTGTCGTGCATGACGCCGGAGATATACGGACGGTCGGGATTACCCTGTACGAAGGACAGCATCACTTCGGTGCCTTCGTGTAAGGGGAAGTGGATACCGTATTCGGGACCGGCATAGGGTTTGGCCAGTCGGACGGGACGGCTTTCTCCGCCGGGACTCCATTCGTCCAAATCAAACGGGAGTTTGACGCGGTAACGTCCCATATCGTCGATATAGGCATAGGTACAGTTCTCCGCCGCAGTCACCCGTGCCGGCAAGGTACCGTCAATATGCGGACGCGGGGTGGTGCGTTCGGGACGGAAGGCGAGTTGGGCGGGTATGGCGGTAAAGGTGTGGGTATAGGCGGTATCGCGGCTGCCGCTGTGTTCCATGGAAAGTACCAGCCAGCCGTCGGGTGCTTCGGGGAAGGCGGTATCGGTTTGGAACACCTTCATCGGTGTCATGGAGACGACGTTGCCGCTGCCAGCTGCGACGGTTTGACGGCAGAGGTTGGCTTCGTTCAACAGGGTCGTCTGAACTTGGGCTTCGCCGGTTGTTTTAGGATGAAGGCCCCAATGCTGCTGTTTGCCCAATAAGACGGTATTGTCGGCAGATTCTTCGGATTGTTTGTTGTCGGTTTCAGCAAAGAGGTCGGTATCGGCACTGCGGTAGTTGTAGTCGGCCGTGCGTATGCCTTCGACGATGGGGTTGTGGCGGATGCTTAAGTTGAAGAGTGCTTCGGTACCGACACTCTCCAATCCGGCATGGGGTCGGTAGGAAACGGGTAAGCCTTGGCTGCGCAAATAGTGTTCGGGACTGTCGCCGAAAACGACTACGTCGCCATGTTGTTCATGCTGTTCGAAGGCATACCAGATACCCTCTTCTTCACACAGACGGTTGATAAAGGCAAAGTCGCTTTCAAGATACTGGGTTACATACTCGCGTACACTATAGTTGCGGCTCTTTTGGAAACGGTAGTCGACACCGGAGAAGCCGTGATGTTTGAAGACGGCGGCAACGATGTCGGGGACGGTTTGGTGTTGGAACAGCCGGGAGGTTTGGAAATGTTTTAAAGCCGCGAAACGCGGCTCTAAAACAAAGCGGTAAACGGCTTCATCCTTGGAGACGGACAACTTCTCGCATGAGGTGATGATGCCCTGCCATTGCTTCGCCGGCGGGTTGTCTGAAGCAGACCCGAATGCACTGACTACTTCCGACAGTAAACCTTCCTGCGGACGAATCTCAAACGCTGCGCGCTGGTTGAGGTAGGAAGAGAGAGGCAGCGAGGAATCGGTGGAGGTGGCGGTAATTTCGACACGGTAAGCGGTATTGACCGCTTCGGATGCGTTGAAGGAGCGGACTGAAAGTGAGGGAGAGAAACGGGCGAAGGTAAGGTAGTAGGATTGGCGGGCGGTCATGACGAGACAATCTTAGAATGACAATGAATTTGATATAGTAACTTGGATAATGCCGATGGTAAAGCGAATGGGATGAATGGGGAAAAGGCCGTCTGAACGGTTGAAATAAGGGATAAAGAGACATTTCCCCCTGCCCTATTCCTCCACTATTCAGTAAAGCAGTAATACAGTTACTGCAAAACAGAATCGCCAAATTTATCTTAAAAACACCATTTAGATAGGCCGTCTGAAATCACGTTTCAAACGGCCTTTGATAAAACTGATTTATCCAGGCAACAAACAGTTTGATTTAGATTTTTACAATAGGTATATTTCTTTTCATCTGATTTAGATAACCAACAACATCATGAAACCTGCTTTTTACCTCCCAATATTGTTTTTACTTTCAGCGTGCCGTCCTGAGGCTGAGACAGTCGATACGGCTGTACCAACGGCGCGTAAGCCTTCTTATTACGAGTCTGAAAAGCGTCAAACTGCAGTCACTCCAGTTAAAACACAAGTTCCTGCGTTATCTGCAATCAAAAGCCAAGCCGATTTTGACTTACTTTCGCGTATCTATGATCAAGGTAGTGAATATGAAATTCCTCATATCCTTTTCCTCATCGATCGTGAAGACGATAACCGTACCGACTACATCAATACTCCCAAATTTCGGCTGCATGAGCGCTACCTGGCTACTATCTTGAAACCTATGCTGTCAAAAACTGAATTGAATCAACAATACCGTAGCCCTAACCGGCGTTATCTGTTTGGCACTATCAGTTGGCAGAATAGTACTCAGGAATATGTTTATGAGTTTTGGGAAGGAGACAAAATCACGCCTGAATTGTTGAGATTGGTGGCAGGCCGTCTGAAAGACAGTTTCTACGCTCCGTTGCGTTATAAAACCAATTCTTTATGGCAGGAAACCGTTGCCGAGCAAAGTAAAGTTCCTTTTATTACCCAAGAAAGTTTGATTAAAAATTTTCCCTACCTGCCTCTAAACCAAGGTAAAGCGATAGGCACATTACGCGTTATTGCCAAAGAAAATGATCTTTATAATGTCGGCGCCGACGATATTATTATTTTGAAAGAGGTTCCCCTAGAGCTGCCACCTGTGGCGGGGATTATCAGTGAGAAACCATCTACTGCACTATCGCATGTGAATGTATTGGCACGCAGCTGGGGGATTCCCAATATTTACCTTAAAGATGCAGAAAAAATCCTAGCCCCATATATTGGCCGTCGTATCGAATTTGAAGCGACTGCTAAGCAATACCGAATTGTCCAAACCAACCGGAACACTACCAGCAAAAGCTTTTCAGACGGCCTTACCCTGCCCCAACCTGATATTTCCGATTACAGCCTTCGGGCTTTGGCAAACCTGCGCCGTGATGACAGCCGTTACTGCGGCAGTAAGGCTGCCAACCTCGGTCATATCCGCGCCCATATTGCAAACAGCAACGTTCCTGATGGATTCTGCATTCCATTTGCCTACTATCAAGCCATGATGGATAGGCTGGGTATTAACGCGACAACACTGGCACACATCGAAACACAAAGTGATGGAGACAACCGTAAGCGCCGCACTGCTTTACTCACACTGCAGAAAAAAATTACCGATGCCGAAATCCCGTCAGAATGGAAACACAGATGGGCTGAGCAATGGCGCAATCAATTAAACAGCAAAGGCGTGTTTGTCCGCAGCTCCTCTAATTCCGAAGACTTGCCCAATTTCAGCGGCGCAGGGCTGTACACCACAGTGCCAAATGTTACCGATGAAAACGCGTTGTCCGAAGCAGTGAAGCAATCTTGGGCTTCTGTTTTCAATTACAGTGCATACGAAGCCCGCCGTATTGCCGGATTGCCTCACGATAGCGTGAAAATGAGTGTCTTTGTGCAACAAAGCATCAATGCAGATCTCTCCGGCGTACTGGTTACCATCAATCCCTATGATATTGCTCAGAAAAACAGCTCCTACATTGCCGCCAAACGCGGGTTGGGTATTCGTGTCGTTGAGGGCAAACGGATAGCCGAACAGGTAGTCTATAACCGTCGCAATGATTCTGTACAACGTCTCAGCTCCTCTAATGAAACCACGGCATTGCAACTGGATAAAAATGGTGGAGTACGAGAAGTGCCCGTAACCAGTGGCAACGTGATGAATCAAGAGCAAATACGTCGCCTTGACCAAACCGGCCAACAAATCAAACAACTATTTGCCAATGGTGAGCAAGACATCGAATGGGCGTTTGACAAGGGTAAGCTTGTTATCCTCCAGGCACGACCGTATCTAAACGGCACACGTTAAAACAAAAGGCCGTCTGAAATTATCGTTTCAGACGGCCTTTGCATCATAAGTTAGTTATACCCTATACTTCCCGATCTCCAAGGAACTATGATGTCAAAACAACTCACTTTTTATTTTATTCGCCATGGCCGTACCCAATGGAACGAACAAGGACTTTTGCAGGGATCAGGCAATTCACCACTGACCGAACAAGGGATTGTAGGAGCCCAGAAAACCGGGGCGGCACTACAACAAGTAGAATTTACCGCTGCTTATTCCAGCATTTTACAACGCGCCATTGATACGGCTGGCCATATTATCGGTCAGCGTCCTATTCCTCTTTTTCAGCACTGTGGACTAAATGAGCAATCTTTTGGAAGTTGGGAAGGTATGCAGATCACTGACCTGCGAAAGCTAACCGAATTCAAACAACTGACCAATGACCCGGCAGCTTATAAAGCATTAAGCAATGGTGGCGAAACTTTTGAACAATTAGCAGTACGTGCAATGGCCGCCCTTTACGATATCGTTAAAGTACATCAATCGGGAGCCAATATTTTAGTGGTATCGCATGGCCATACCTTGCGGCTTTTATTATCCTTACTATGCGGAGCGACTTGGGAAAATCATCGTGATGAGGGTAAATCCGTGTCATTGTTGAATACTTCGATCAGTATTGTGAAATACGATAGTGAAAGCGGTTTTCATATTGAGCAGCTTAACAATGTGGCCCATTTACAATGATCACAACCATTCAACAATAATAAAAAAGGTGGGCATTTTCCCTACCTTTTTTGCCATTAGCCAAATACTTTTTCCAAGTGTGCTTGGTAGTCTGCTAAATATTGTTCTACTTATGGATTTTTAATCACATCGTTACATCAGCTTAATTACTGTTCACAGTTACTGGGCTAGTGCTAGCTACTGCCCTACTCTTCCGTTAGCATTTGTTTGTAATGGTATTTATAAACTGCTAAGGTACTTATCTCAAAGAAGTTGGAGGTACTTAGTATAGTAGAAGCTATTTTCCCTAGACACTATTCCATCACTCATTAATTCAGTGGTAGAGTTACAGTAAAATTAAGCAGCTTAAAACCTATTGATTTGATACTAAAAATTGGAGTACTATGAGCACACTCTCTTGAGTATCATTAATTCTCATTTGACATATAGGAACAAAACAGCGGAATTTGTAGAAGAATAGGGAAAAGGAAATTAATTTATATTATGTTAAATTCATAATACTAGTATTTTAGCATGCTAAATCCTGTTTCTCTCAGTAGCTCAATCACTTATAGAATTCAAAAACAAAAAGGCCGTCTGAAAGGTTTTTCAGACGGCCTTACTCAATCCATTTATGCCGCACCAACGCTATACGTTTCGCCCTTGCTGTCCGCTTGGCCGACAACGGCAGCAACGGCAGCAGCCAAGCCGTTGCGCGTCATGTATTTTTGCGGAATTTCTTGGGCATTTTGTGTCAAGGTATAGGCATTATCTTCGCCATCGGCAAGGCCGCAGGGGCGCAAGATGGTCCAATTCAAACCGCTTTGTTTGAGATAGATTTCGGCTTCTGTTTTGGCACGGACGGCTTCGCCGAGTGCCTGTTTGAACGGCTCGCTCATCATGTCCCATTGTTCGCCGCAGCCCATGCTGGTAATCAGTACAAAGCGGGCTTGCGGATTGGCGGCTTTCGTAGCGGCAATGATGTTGATATTGCCCAGCGCATCGCTGCGGATACCCTCTTCGTTTTTGCCGCCGACAAAACTGATCACGGTATCGGGACGATATTGTGCCAACGCTTTATCGAGCGCGTCGGCATCAAGCGCATCGGCGACGACGGTTTGAATATTGTGTTCGGCAAAAAAGCTGTCTTCAGACGGCCTTCTCAATACGGCGACGGTATCAGCTGAGTCAGTCAATGTGCGGATATAGGCGCGGCCGGACGGGCCGTTGGCTCCGAAGATGAGTTGCATGTTTGGGGTTCCTTTGTATGGTAGATGTTTGTTGTTAGAAAATCCGCTCCTCTATGCAACAAGGAACGGATTATCAGGCCGTCTGAAACCGTTTAAGCGGCATCAAACAGTTTGCGCATGGCTTCGATTTGGTGTTGTTTCAACTCGCCTGCTTCGTCGCGACCGACAAAAATTTTAAACATGGCGCCGCCGTTGCGGTTGATAAAGTTGAGCGAGCAAGTGGCTTTGCCCATGAACGGGCGTTCCAAAAGGTAGATGGAGGCGCAGTTTTCGTAATAGATATGACCGTGTACGCCGCCGTCGGTTTCGGGATGGTCAAAGTTGTAGAAACCGCGGCCGACTTTGCCGTTAGGCAGTTTGCCGCTGACTTCGACGATGGCATCGGGGGTGTGGGCGATAAAGGTAACGGATTCATCCCATGCTGCGATGGCTTGGAGGATTTCGACAATGCGGCTGCCTTCGGTTTGGCGCACGTTCTCTTCAGGCAGGCAGCGGATAACGTCTTCAAAACTGCATTGGTTTTGCGCAGCCAGCATTTCCAGCACTTGGCCGGGATTTTTTTCCAATGATTGGCGCAACATGGTTTGTTGTTCTGCTGAAAGTTTTTGCATGGTTTGATCCTTTTCTTGAGTCGGAAGAGTGAGCATGAGTTTGCGGATAAGGGTGGGCGACCAATAACGGCCGCTGGTATTCAAACGGATCAGGCCGTCTGAATCGGGTTCTTTAAAAAGCTGCATTTCCTGCCATTGGGCAATCAGCTTTTGGGCTGCTTTGTTGCCGTCGAACAATAATGGATTCAGACGGCCTGTTTCAATATCGTGCTGGACTTTGCTGAGTAGTGCTTTATTTGGGCTGTGGCCGCTCATAAATGCGATGTTTTTCTCGCCTTTCGGCGTGGCGAGATAACTCTCCAAATCGCCCTGCACCTGATAGCTGAAACCGCCGAAGTTACCGCCGGCGCCGGAGCCGAACGCCAAACAGGGAATATCGGATTTGATCAGGGTATTGTAGCGGTTGCGCTCGCCGCGGCCGGGATAGGCGAAGTGGCTGTTGCTGACCTGTTCCCAGCCTTTTTCCAGCAGTGTTTCAACCGTGTAGGCATATTGGTCTGCCTGAATATCGAAACCCGGCGGTGTCGGAAATGCACCTTTTTCAATCATGCGGTTGATGGGCAGCATGGGATAAAGGTTGAACGCGTACGTATCCAAACCGGACAGGGGCAGCTCGGCGGCGCGGGCGATATCGTTTTGCCAAACTTCATCGGTTTGATTGGGCAGGCCGAACATCAAATCAGCCACAATCACGGCATCGAGTTCACACAATTTTGCTAAATATTCAAACGCCTCGTCGCCACTGTGTTTGCGACCGAGACGGCGACGGATGGCGGTATTGAAGGTTTGCACGCCGATGGAAATGCGGTTGGCCCCGGCTTCGAGACAAGCCTGTGCTTTTTCCAAATCGAAATGGCTCATGCGCCCTTCGATGGTGAACTCGCAATCTTCGGCAAGCGGCAGATATTGGTAGCAGGCACGAATCAGGCGGACGAGGTCTTCCGTAAGCAACGCGGTCGGCGTACCGCCCCCGAAATAAACGGCTCGGATTTTGCCCTTGCCTGTACGAACTTCGGCTTCAGCGGCCATTTCTTCGATAATTTTGTCGGTGTACACGCTGCTTTGGCTGTCCTTCCACGCATTACGGTAGAAGCCGCAAAAAACGCAATGGTTGGCGCAAAATGGAATATGCAGATAAGCAAGCGCGTCCACATCGGTGGCATGGGGAAGCTTTTTCTTCCAAATGTTCTGCCACTGGGGACGCGGCATTGGAACGCCGCCCCAAACGGGCATTAATGCCTGACGTTCGGGAAATGCCTTGGGCGCGGATTGTTTCGGAGTCCAAACAAGCTGCTGTACCATGATAATGATTAATAAAAGTTATCAATAAGATTGTTATATTAAATAACCATCATCGTTTTCTTGTCAATATTTTTGTGTAATTAAAAATAAGTATTATTTTAATATATTGTA
>ENA-OWLC01000264-OWLC01000264.1-metagenome-genome-assembly--contig:-NODE-264-length-13839-cov-6.835389_pt1 | contig 13839 bp, 9 predicted proteins | sample MGYA00245344_ERZ651092 | MGnify/ENA primary metagenome ERZ651092 (study PRJEB26857, sample SAMEA4031755) | metagenome | biome: human; feature: oral; material: saliva | place: Philippines | collected 2014 | study... | reverse complement strand
CTTTTGGCTTCTAAAAGACGCCTAATTGACTTGCAAAAGGTGCCCTTTTGAGGTCTAAGTAACGCCCTTTTGAAGTCCAATTAAGCACCTTTCACTTTGCTACTTCATAACAAATTGATTTCCTGTTGGTTACAAACCTACTTTTTACACGGGTTTTTATCTTTGTTTTCAGATGTTTTATTTGAAATTGTGTAATGAATTTTCATAGTCTTTTTTATGTTTTTGAAGCATTAAAAAGAAAAGGGATTCTATGGCAGAAGATGATAAAAGGATAGGCGGCTGATAGTCTTTGCTATGTTTGTATTCATTACTTACAATTCTTTCTATTGAGCCCTTCTATTGTGCTTTAACATCATCTAATCGTCATTTTGAATCCGGTTTTTCTCTTTTAAAGAAGTAGTTTCTAACTATCTTCACGACAAGAAATTGAGGAGGAGTGGTAAATGAGGATAAGAAAGAGAGTAAACTGGAAGGGGGATAATATAGAGTTATAATTATAATAACCTATAAACAATGTAATAATAGTCTATTTTAAGAATAAAAAGAACTTCCCCTATTGATCGAATAGCTACGAACCAATAGGGGAAGGGAATACATTTAGTTCTCAAGAGTAGGGAACTGAATGTTTATTTTGCCTTCAAAATCAAACGGAGGCTTTGCTTATAATTAATATAGTTCCATACCCAGTTGAGCAGAATAAACGTCTTATTCTTTACACCAAGGATAGAGCGAAGGTGAACAACGAGCCACAACGCCCAAGCAGGGAAACCTCCAAACTTCTTTCCAGAGATTTCGGCTACGGCATGGTTACGACCAATAGTTGCCATTACACCGAGATTTTTGTATTTGAAAGGCTTTAGTTCTTTCCCTTTCGACATTGCTTTAAAGTTCTTTGCTACTGTCTTTGCTTGCTGCATAGCAACCTGTGCTAACTGTGGATGACCGAGTGGATATTCCTCATCACCCTCGACAAGACTCACATCACCAATAGCATAGACATCTTTTACACCTTTCACACGACAAAAACGATCGGTTAAGAACCTACCAGCATGACCAATACTCTCTGCAGGAAAACCCTCGACGGTGTTTGCACAGATTCCACTCACCCAGATAACGGTCTGTGTAGGAATCTCTAAGCCAGCACTGGTTTTCAGAATACCATCTTTGTATTCAGTAGCAAACTGAGGCTGACGGATATGAACATGCAACTCCTTTAAATCACGTTCTGCTCGCTTTGATGATACTGGGTCCATAGCTGATAGCAGACGGTCAACAGCATTTACAAGGTAGATATGCATCTGTGAAGAGTCAAGGTCGGGGTAATCACGAGCAATGATGTTCTTCTTCATTTCTGCCACAGCACCTGCAATCTCTACACCTGAAGCACCACCACCAACAACGACAATATTCATTAAAGCTTGTTTGCGTGCTGGGTCTTCTTCTGTTAGAGCAAGTTCAAGATTACGGAGAATAGTGTTACGAAGTCTCATAGCCTCACTAACCGATTTCATCGGGAGGGTCGTTGCTTCGATATCCTTATTACCAAAGAAGTTTGTCTTTGCGCCAAACGCCATTACAAGATAGTCGTAATCTATCTCACCTACAGTCGTATTGATTATCTTTTTATCCGTATTCACCGACTCTACCTTTGCCATACGGAAGAAAAAATCCTTTTTACCTTGGAAGAGTCGACGGAAAGGAAAAGAGATACTACTTGGTTCAAGACCACCCGAAGCCACCTGATAAATCAATGGAGGGAACTGATGATAGTTATTCTTATCTACCAACACAACTTGATAATCATCATCTACTAATTTGAAGGCCAATTCCAAACCTCCTAATCCACCACCAACAATAACGATTCTCTTTTTGTCAGTGCGTTCAATGTTTGCTTTCATTATCCTGCTTTTATTTATGTTTGTTTTCTTTTATATGTCTATTTCCTTTTCTTTCTTACAGAGAAAATCGTGCCAGAGGTATTCTTTGCTAAAGGAAAAGTTATGCTGTTTATATATAAATCAGTTTTGTAAGTCGTTCTTCTGGGAAGAGTTCGCGTGCAACAGCTTGCACCTCTTCAGCAGTGATTGCGTCAATATTGCGATAAAGTGCTGATATATCTTTCTTCCAACCATAGTGGAGAAAACCTTTACCGAAGTCTAAAGCAAGGTTCTCTCGGTTGTCACAAGCTATGCCAATCTGTCCTTTAATCTGCTGTTTAGCTATAGACAACTCGTCATCTGTCAATGGAATGTCGATGAAATGGTCAAGTTCTGCACGTACAAGGCGCATACATTCGTCCAAATCATCAGCGTCACAGCCAAAGTAAATACTCCAAATACCCGTTAAAGAATAGCTCACCATAGAGCTTTCTACCGTATAAACGAGTCCACGACGTTCACGAAGTGCAAGATTCAACCGGGCACTCATTCCTGGTCCACCTAAGATATTATTAAGTAGATAAAGTGCCATACGTCTTTTATCATGTATGCTATAAGCACGATTACCAATCATCACGTGGGCTTGGTGAGTATGCTTATCTATCTTAACTGTCTGTGGCTGGTATTCACTCAATGCAGGAAGCGGCGTTTCTATTGGCTTTTCAGTTTCACCCTTTATTCTTACTTTCGAGTGATTTTCCTTCTCTAAAAGGCTAAGTAGATTATCAAAATCCACATCACCATAGGCAAAAAACACCGAATTCATCGGTTGGTAGTGCTTCTGAGTGAAACGAAGTGCATCCTCGGTAGTAAACTTCCTGACACGCTCTGCCGTACCAAGGATACTATGTCCTAAAGGATGTCCACGGAAGATGATATTTTCAAACTCATCATATATCAACTCTGCTGGACTATCGTTATAAGAATCGATTTCATCGCAAATAACTTCTACCTCCTTGTTAATCTCTTTTTGTGGATAGATACTGTGAAAAACAATATCTGTCAGTAGGTCTATCGCTCGGGGAAGATGGTCCTTCAGAATAGCTGAATAATAAACCGTATCGGTCTTGGTGGTGAAAGCATTGAGATCGCCTCCTACTTGCTCAAGACATTGAATAACATCAATTGCTGTTCGGCGAGTAGTACCTTTGAAGGTAACATGCTCGCAGAAATGAGCAATACCCTCCTCGTCAGGTAGTTCGTTAGCTGTCCCGACGTTGAGTTGATACCCACAATAGACCACTGGTGAGGTCGTTGAAAGGGCTATGATGCGCAGTCCATTCTCTAAGACTGCAGTCTGATATCTTGTCATAGGGTGCAAAATTAAGAAAAAAGAATGAAAACTAATAGACTTTAATAGACAAAGAAAAAAGAACTCGATTCATTTTGTGTTCCGCCTAAATTTCAGTATATTTGCACAACTAAAGCGAGAAACAACATAATTCACAATAAAATGCGGAAAGTTATAGGTATCGGTGAAACCGTCTTAGACATCATCTTTAAGGATAATAAACCAGTTGAGGCAGTTCCGGGTGGTTCTACCTTTAACGCCATTACGTCGTTAGGACGCTGCGGAGTCAACACATCGTTTATCTCTGAGGCGGGTAATGACCATGTTGGAAAATATATTATCGACTTCTTGAAGGACAATGGTGTGAATGCTGATAACATTTCAACCTTCCCTGATTCTAAGTCGCCTGTATCACTCGCTTTCCTTAATGAGAAGAATGATGCTGAGTATATCTTCTATAAAGATCACCCACACGTTCAATTAGATTTCACATTCCCTGATATACAGCCCGATGATATTGTGCTTTTTAGTTCCTTCTATGCGGTGAATCCAGTGATTCGTCCGCAGGTGGTAGGACTACTTGATTATGCACGTTCACGTGGTGCAATCATCTACTACGATGTTAACTTCCGTCCTGCACATAAGGATGATGTTATTAAGATTACCCCTAATTTGATAGAAAATCTTGATTATGCGGATATCGTACGTGGTAGTTTGGAGGACTTCGCAACGATTTATAAAAAAGAAGATGCTGATAAGGTCTATAATGCGGAGATTTCTTTTTATTGCAAGCAGTTTATCTATACACAGGGAAGTCAGCCTGTTGAAGTGCGCAGTGGTAAGGAACTGAAAAAGTCATATCCTGTTCTCGACACGAATGTTGTTAGTACAATCGGAGCTGGTGACAACTTTAATGCAGGCTTCATCTTCGGTATGTTGAAACATGGTATCACTCGTGCCGACCTCGAAAGAGGACTGACAGAAGAGCAATGGGACAAACTTATCAACTATGCTTTGGCGTTCTCTGCAGACTGCTGCAAGGACATCTTCAACTATGTAAGTAAGGAGTTTGGTGAGAAGATGAAAGAGGAGGCTTTATAATTAGCCTTATTAGTCCAATAAACCCAATTGTCCTAATAAGCCCAATCAGCTAACAAAAGAAACTACATAAATTCAAAAATAAAATGATAGAAATTGCCAATAAAGTTTATTACGTAGGAGTTAACGATCGTAATAAGAACCTTTTTGAAGGATTATGGCCACTGCCTTATGGTGTTACCTACAATTCTTATCTCATTGATGATGAGAAGGTTTGCCTTATTGATACAGTAGAAGTAGACTTCTTTACACAGTTTATTGAGAGACTTCGTGAGGTGTTGGGCGACCGACAGATTGATTACTTAGTCATCAACCACATGGAGCCTGACCACTCTGGTTCAATAGGTTTGCTGCGTAAATATTATCCTAATATCCAAGTTATCGGTAATAAGAAAACCTTTGATATGATGTCAGGATTCTATGGTGTCAAGGATAATACGTTAGAGGTTAAGAATGGTGAGGAGTTGAGCTTAGGTAATCATACCTTACAGTTCTTTATGACTCCAATGGTTCACTGGCCAGAGACAATGATGACACTCTGTAAAGGTGAGGTCAGCCACCTCTTTACAGGTGATGCATTCGGCTGTTTTGGTGCATTAAATGGCGGTCTCATCGATCAAGAGATTGATACTGATTGGTGTTGGTTAGAGATGGTTCGCTACTATTCTAACATCGTTGGAAAGTACGGAACACCTGTTCAGAACGCATTGAAGAAGCTTGCTGGTATCCATTTCGACTATATTTGTTCTACTCACGGACCAGTATGGCATCAATATGTTGATAAGGTTGTAGCATTGTATGACCGTATGTCTAAATATGAGACAGACCCAGGTTTGGTTATTTGCTACGGTACGATGTATGGTAACACAGAACGTATGGCAGAACAGATAGCCCGCTCAGCGTCTCTTGCTGGTGTGAAGAATATCCGTTTGTACAACGTCTCTAAGACACATCACAGCTATATCCTCCAGGACATCTTCCGCTTCCGTGGCTTGATAGTTGGTGCTCCTACTTATAATGCAGGACTCTATCACGAGATGGATGTACTCTTGCAGGAGGTTGCTAACCGCGATATCAAGAACCATCTTATTGGTTGGTTTGGTTCTTACTCATGGGCTTCAAAGGCTGTTGCTGCCATTGGCGAATGGAATGAGAATCATCTCCACTTCGAAAAAGTGGGTGAGCCAGTAGAGATGAAGCAGGCACTGACACCTGAAATAAAGGAAGAATGCAATCGCTTAGGACGCGAAATGGCTGCAAAACTTTTAGAAGAATAAAATGAATATAGCAGTATTTTGTTCTGCAAACAATAACATTGCTCCCGACTACTTCCGTGCTGCGGAAGAGTTGGGACGATGGATTGGAGAGAACGGGCATACGCTCGTTTATGGTGGAGCCAACAGTGGATTGATGGAGTGTATTGGTAAGGCTGTACACGAAGCTGGTGGACGTACTATTGGAGTTATTCCTCGCATCTTAGAGGAAGGACGTAGAGTTAGCGACTATGTAGATGTAGAGATTCCTTGTGAGGACCTTACTGATCGCAAGGCAATCATCATGGAACGCTCTGATGAGTTCTATGCTTTACCAGGTGGTATCGGAACAATTGATGAAATTTTCACTGTTGCAGCCTCAGCTTCTATTGGTTATCATCATAAGAAGGTTACCTTAGTCAACGTGCAGGGCTTTTGGGATAGTCTTATTGCCCTGCTAAATGACCAACAAGAAAAAGGTATGATGCGTGGTAGACTCCACGATTATATAGAGATTAAGAATATAGACGACTTTTAACCCGAATCTCTAAAGTTTGCAATTCATGAAGCAAACTTAGAGATTTGTTTTTAATACGTAACTATTTTTCAAAGGATTATTTCGTTGAGACGCATTGAGATAAAAACGAAACATAAATAAACAATAGGCGTGTTCATTTCATATTCTTCAACAAAAAATGAATACGTTTACAATACCTTACAGTTATTTTGCACTCTACCTGGGCCACAAAGCATGTAAATATGCGGTGAATAGTGTAATTTTGCAGCCGAAGGTTAGCGAATGATTAGATTCAAGAATTATAACAGGATAATTTTACATGATTGTTTAAGCATCCCTGTTTAATATCAAGCTACCTTTATCTAATTTAATAACATGAGTGGCATAAGGCTACTTTTAAACAAAATCAACATGAAAAAAACAGGACTAATACTTTGTGGATTGTGTTTAGGACTCTCTAACCTATCTGCACAAGTAACACAGAATGCCGTACCGTCCATGGCTGGGTGGAATTACTATGGTGGTGATGAATTTAATGGAAACAAGATTGACGAATCTAAATGGGGCGTCTATGGTGATCCAAAGTATAATTATAAGTTTGATGATTACGGTAATACAGAGGGGCAGGGAGGTGTTCAGTATTATCGTGCCGATATGGTTAAGGTAAGAAATGGAGTTGCCTATATTACTGCCTCACGTGAACCGCTTTTAACAGGACGTCGTCCTGATGCTAAAAAAGACCCAGCTGGGACCGACTATAAAGTAAAGGTACAACCTCCTTTTAAACCTAAACATGACTTTGGTAAATATGGTTGGTGGTCTGGTGCTCTCTCCAGTCGTAATGCTAACGGAGCCGACTTGGTGAATGGTAAAGGATTAGAGCATGGAACTTACTATCCTCTTTACTCACGTATAGAGGTAAAGGCTAAGATTCCATATGAGTTCGGAACTTGGATGGCACTATGGCTCCGTCACTGTAATGGAGCAAGTACATTTGAGATAGATTTACAAGAGTTCTTTGTTAATGAGGACCGAAAAGATGCAATGAAAGAGAAAGGCTTTTATCTGCATCAAACTACCCATGGCATGGACTACAATGCCGGTTGGAAAAACGGATACCCCAATAATACTTATAACCATAATGACTATGGAGATCGTGTAAGGGAGATTGACTTCGATCCAGGAAAAGACTTCCATGTCTATGGTGCACAGATTGACCCAGAGCCAGGTGATCCAATGCACTTAGCCGTAACTTTCCTCTTAGATGGAAGAGTTAGATCTGTTTTCCGTACAAAGGATGATCGATATAAATCAAAAAACTCGAAGTATCCATATCGTTATAATGCGCTCTTAGCACAAAACCTCTCAAAGTATGGAGAGGACCGTGTTTGGGACGTAGCCATCACAGGACAAGTAGGTGGTAAGGCATGGAAGGCTAATACAGAAATACTACCAAGTATGTATCCATATAAAGGATTTGGTGGTACTCTCTACCCGGAATTAAACCCGAAGTATGGAGGTGATATTAATAAGGTCCCTAAGGAGTTCGTTACAGAAATTGACTGGTTGCGCGTCTTTAAACGAGCAAATGAATTACTATGGATTGGTAACTTACCAGAATATAGACAGAATCAGAAGAAAAGTCTTGAACTTGCAAAAGAGAAGTTTACTAACATAAAGCCTGGTGATCAGTTGGTAATGGACCTTGAGGTCTGTGACCCTAATCAAAAAGCAAGTCTTGATATCTTTAATAAAAGTGGAAAAGCTATCACAACGCTTAAGCCAGAGCTTGCTAAGAATGACGCACAGGTAACTTTCGTTGTGACAGAAGCACTTAGTAAGTTACTAAAGAGTGAAGGCTGTGTACTGCAATGTGAGAACATCCGTTTATACACTGTTTGTCATTCATCAAAGAAGGATGCTATTTGGAGTGGCTTCAAAGAAATCCAGTGGGGTGAAACAATTATCCCTGCAGAGTTGTTTGCGAATTTAGGAGAAGGACAGAAACTTGAGTTCGTGGTGAGAGATGTTAATCCTGGAGGAAAGATTTTCTTACGCCAGAATAAAAAGAATCCTACTGATTCAAAAAGACCTAAGTTCTCGTTTAGCGCACAATATGGTAGTATTATCAACTTGGATAGTGGAAAAGATGAAAAGACCTATAGTCTTGACCTCGAACCTAAGGTTATCGAAGAGTTAAAACAGAATGGCTTGGTGGTAACTGGACTGGGGTACTACTTGCGTAGTGTTAACATTATAGGTGCGAGTCATACGTCAAATAACACTGTTACAGGTATTGCTATAGACAAGATAGACTCCGCGAATCAAAATGATGGTACTGTCTATTCTATCAATGGAATGAAAGTGAGAGATGCGAACGATAAAGGGAAATTAAATCCAGGAATCTACATTATTAATGGTAAGAAGGTTCTGGTAAAATAAATTAGTAGATAACAAAACTACGAGCAAGGTATCTATAACATGGTGCTATGGATTATCTTGCTACGTTAGAAAAGTATTCTGAAACCCTGATGTTATACATCAAATAGGCTGTTACATTGTAATTACCAAATGTTGATAATATCGTGAAAGAGGGTAGATGAATACAAAAATATAAGGGGCTTGTATCAATGTTATCATTTGATATAAGCCCTTTTTGTATCCAATTATTTATAAAGGTACTTGGTTCATAAGTGTTACTCTTATTTGATTAATCTCGATGAAATCGATAAATTTTTATCAAAAAGAGATGAAATAATAGTCTGTTAAGCCCTCTATGCACATATATCTCAGTGTTTCTTTAAAAAGTAGATTTGGGTTTAAGATACGGCTATAAGTAATCAATGTTATCTCTTTTTAGTGGCTGGAGGAAGTTTTGTTTAAGTATAGTGAATTTGATAATATTTGACGATATTTGCTTTGCAGTTTTATCATTTTACGTTACCTTTGCAAGGAAGATAAGATAAAAACGTAATATCTATTAAACAATGAAGCATAAAATCGGAAACATTTTGGCGGCAGGCTTTGCGATTATTGGACTCGCTGCACTGGCAAGTTGTGCGGGAGAAAAGTTCCATGTGACAGGTTCTATTGCAAATGCCAAGGACTCTTTGCTCTATTTTGAGCATAACGGACTCAATGGATTTTCTACTGTTGACTCTGTTAAACTCGATGAAAAGGGCGATTTTTCGTTCTCAGGTGATAAGGTGGATAATCCAGAGTTCTATCGACTTCGCATTGCTGGACAGATTATCAATATTGGTATTGATTCTACAGAGACAGTCGATGTGAAGGCTACTTATCCGCAGATGGCTACCGATTATAGTGTGAAGGGTTCCTATGAGAATGAGAAAATCAAGGAATTGGCACTGAAGCAAATTGACTTACAAGCACGTTGCCAGTCTATTCTTGCAGAACGTCCTGACCTTGCTGATTCAATCATCACAGTATTGATGAACGACTATAAGCAGGTTGTATCACGCAACTATATCTTCAAGGAGCCAATGCGTGCCTATAGCTATTTTGCTTTGTTCCAGTATATTGTAATAGGTAATCAAGCACATTTGATATTTGACCCATCAAGAGACGTAGCTGACAATAAAGTGTTCGGTGCTGTTGCAACCAGTTGGGATACCTATTATCCGGGTTCGGAGCGTACGCAGAATCTACACAATATCACGATTAAGGGTATGAAGGATGAGCGCATCGTGAAGGCACAGAATAAGCCAGTGGAGATAGAAGCTAAGGAATTAGGTGTTGTCGACCTTCCATTACGTGACAACCGTGGTGTAGAACGCCATCTTACTGATTTGAAAGGTAAGGTTGTTCTGCTCGACTTCCATGTCTTTGCAGCAAAGGGTTCTACAGAATACATTATGCAACTGCGCGAACTTTACAATAAGTACCATGACCGTGGCTTCGAAATCTATATGGTTTCATTAGACGATAATGCTCATTTCTGGAAAGAGCAGGTGGCTAATCTGCCATGGATTAATGTCTATGATGATACTGGTATCAGTCAAGCTTATACAGCTCCTGCACAGACGGTTCCAATCATCTATCTCATTGATCGTGGTAACAATATTGTGAAGAACCCATCACAGATTAAGAATCTTGAGCAGGAGATTGAGCGTTTGTTATAAGAATCAGACATGAATCTTCTATGAGCTAAGCTGAGAATACTTTAGCATAAAGAAATTAGGTTATTGAGATAGAATCTCAATAACCTAATTTCTTTTTTATTTAGTTTGCTGTCACTTTTAACACTTCTCGTAACCTCTTGTTAGTTAATCATATGCAAGCGTTATTGGAGTGACAGGAGTGACAGCAACTTTTATTTCATGTTTTTACACGTCATACACTAACCTCTTAACATGTTAGTATCCCCAGTACGCTTGGTCAATGGTTGTCTCTACAGCCTGCTCTATATCGTCACTAAGGTTACAGAAGAAGTCTATACCAGTACGATTCTGTAACTCCTGTATGGTGATATATTCACTTTTACTGTTATTGTAATGAGGCGACCAGATACCGAGGGCACGATAGGTGTTGGTTTTCTTGTCATAAGCAAGCAGTGCCATATAGAAGAACTTTGGTACGATACCATTGAAATGAAGTGACTTGTAGGATGATTCTTTCTGTACCATCTCATCCAAATCAGCTTGCTTACAGATATACTCGTCCTTGTCTATAGTAGCAGCCTTCACAATATAGAGTGTATCACATCGTCCAGCCCAATCGCGTACCTTCTTTTCAAGATCTCCCCATACGCCACCATTGTGCCCTTGTATCTGTGGTTGCATATTCGTTAGATAGAAGGTTTGCTTGTTCTGAGCGGCAGAATAGAGTCTATCCCCAGATGGGCAGAGGTGTCCACGACTAAAGCCACTCCCACTGTAATCCTTAAGTGAGGTTTGTTCATTTTCTGGTATCTCTGGGTCTTGTCGGAAGTCATCTTGTCTCTTTACGTTCTTCTTCAAGAGAACATCATACAGTTCATAGCAGGTCCAACGGTTTGCTTTGAGTTTAGCGTCCCATTCGATAGAGTAGTTACGCAGTTTTCCAAGGTTCGCCTCAGTAGTGTAATGCGTCACTTCATATGTCTTGTTGGTTCCTTGATAGAAGCGAGGAAACTCCAATCGCCAACCCTCACGGTTCTTTTTTAGGTCGTCGGCAGTGTTACGATTGGCATTGTTGTCTGGTGTGACTGGGTTAGGGGTGACGGTTTCAGTAATGGTGTATTCTATCTGAGAGAAGAGAAAGTCCTCTGAAACAGTCTTTCCCTTGGGATAGACCTTTATACCTACACCCTCAATCACACGTGTACTATCTATCGTTTCACCCATGACGTAGGTATGTACCTCGCCTAATTTGGTGGTAATCGTGATGGTTTGTTTCTTATTTTGTGCTGTAGCTGTTATGCTAAGGAGCAACAATAGTGAAGTGAAAATATTCTGTTTCATCTTTAATCCTCCTTATTTTTAGCAATAATGTTCATAATCATCGGTGTGTTATATGTTTTCTTCATAACGTAGTGTCTCTTCTTATTTGATAATTAGTTTATGTCCATTCACGATATATACTCCCTTTGGCAGATTACTGAGTGTACTACGCACGTATTGTCCGTTGAGGTTATATACCTTCATCGCCTTATCTGTAAGCATATAAGGGCGTGTAATCGCATTTGGTGTGGATGAGAATGAAATCTTAACAGTCGCTGTTGCTGGTACACGATAGTAGGCATGTAAACCTTTCAGTAGGTTAGTCTTGTTGTCGGCACTTACAGGATAGTTGAGGCTTTCATCTGTAGAGAGATAACGTTCGGTCTTATCCAAGGCGAGAGTTTTTGGACTATAAACAGCCACGAAACTGTATTGTCCATCGTTTGACGTCACTGTCTCTGGCGTTGTCGCTTTGAGTGTTATTCCTTCAAAGCTTGGGTTCTCGATGTTCCACTTGATGAGGTAGGGCTTACCTGCTTCTATTTGGGTTTGCTTATCATCAAATATCAGATTATTATCTTCTACCTGCTTGGTGAATGTTGCTATCTTTGCACCTGCTAAGTCTTTTGCTTCAATGTCGAATGGAACGGCAAAAGTGTCCCAATGGTCTGCTGAGAACGTACGCTTTAGACGGACTGCTGCGTCTGTAATATCGCTTTGAGGCAATGCGAAAGCCTTCTCTTCGTCGATAACAAAGGTGATAGGACGATGGTTATTCAGGTGGATTGGGTTGATTTCCTTCCTTCCGCTATTCGGAACAACGATTCCTGCAAGGTCAATGATAGCGCCTTTGTACGGTGCAGTGTATTTCTCGTTACTACCAAAGCGGTTGTTGATGACAATACCGTCTTGCGTGGTGAGGGCATCATCGACAAGTGTCTGGTCCTTCAAGCATACCCAATCAGCAGTGTTATCAAGATAATTCTTAGCTTCAATCTCCTTTGGTTGGACAGCTTGTTCAGTAACAGGTGCTGCAATGACAAGCAGTGAGGTGTTAGTCACATTAGGGATAGCTTTAAAGTATGGAACACCATTTTCCACGACATACTCACCTGTAATCTGTCCTGCTAAGTGCTGATTGCTAACGAAAGGTACGTTTGGATTGATACCATAGAAGCATACCGCACCAGTCGCGTCACGTACGTATGCCTCCTGTGTGTTGCCTGTTCCGAATACATAGAGGACACGTGCCATACTGCCCTCATTGCCATCGGTAAGGGTGAGGGTAGCCTTAGTTCCACTTGCCAAGGTCTTGAGTTCTTTTATACTGTTCACCTTTGCGATAGGTTTCGTTGGTTGTGTCGCTGAATAATTGACTGTTATTGTATTGATTTTATTCGTTGCAGATGCTTTAAAAGTCACTGAACTAATCACGGAATTGTTGTTTGTCCATGACAAACCATTTAGTGCTCCGCTGTTACATGTGCTTTTCAAGTTACCAGTAAAAATAATACTTGTAATCTGTTTTCCTACTGGTACGCTAAGTGTAAGCTCACTATTTGGGTAGGTACGTAAGTCTATACTACCCTTAGAGTTCCATATTCGTGTAGGCATTGAGGCATTGTTTTGCTTTTGTGTCAAGGTTACATCTTGGAGTGAATAGCCTTTGTCTAATAGGTTTGTAGCCTTCCCTTGTTTAGGTTTCACTATGCCTAAAGCGTTGAGTCCTCCGTCAGTAGTGAAATCGAAGGTGACAGTGTCAGCACAAACTCGTAATGGCAAAGCCAATATGAGTGTTAGTACTAAGATGTGTAAAAAATGTTTCATGCTTTTTATAAATAGTGTATTGGTTTTTAATTGTTATTACCTATGAGCCAAGTGCTATTGGGTTAGCTGCAAATCATTCTATTGCAAAGTTAATGTTTTTTATTGGAAAAAGCTGATTAGGAGATAGGTTTGTTCCTTGAAAGCTACTTATCAATAGATAAGATAGATGAGGTTAATCGTTAAGCAAAAGATCTTTGCAGGTGATAAGGGGTATATAAAGCTTTTTAATCTAAGTATGGTTCGTCTCTTTCTTAGTCATGTTTTGTATGGTGCGAAGCGTTTGCACCATTGGTGTTAACTATCCGCACCATATGTGCTGGGCACCCGCACCATGATAGAAAAGGGTGTTTCAAGTTTTAAAATGCAGCTGTAATTAGCAGAAAAAAGCCGCTCTATCTTGGCAAAATAGGACCTTAACCCAAATCGGTCATTAGACTACAATATGTATAGTTCTTATTACTATGGTATTGTTCCC
>ENA-OWLC01000259-OWLC01000259.1-metagenome-genome-assembly--contig:-NODE-259-length-14062-cov-5.696794_pt1 | contig 14062 bp, 6 predicted proteins | sample MGYA00245344_ERZ651092 | MGnify/ENA primary metagenome ERZ651092 (study PRJEB26857, sample SAMEA4031755) | metagenome | biome: human; feature: oral; material: saliva | place: Philippines | collected 2014 | study... | reverse complement strand
TTACGTTAAAAGATGAAAACACTTTCGGTTTTAACTAAGCTATGAGAAGTTGGGACAAAACTCCCAAGCAAAATGAAATAATAACTGTTAATAATTAAATTTAAAAGTGAGAGATTTATGAAAAAAAGACTAACAATGTTTCTCGCCTGCCTTTTCTTAAGTTTAGGAATGGCTATGGCACAGACACATGTTACGGGTGTTGTTATCTCGGCAGAAGATGATCAGCCTGTAATTGGAGCTTTTATTAAGGTGCTCGGTACTTCAAATGGAACTCAAACAGACGTTGATGGTAAGTTTGAGTTAAATGTACCTGCTGGTGCTATGCTTGAGTTCTCATACGTTGGTATGACTCCTAAGAAAGTAAAGGCAACTGCAAATATGCGTGTCGTTCTTGAATCAGAGAACAAAAATTTGGACGAAGTCATAATTGTAGCCTATGGTACACAGAAAAAATCAGCATTTACGGGTTCTGCTGCTGTTGTAAAATCAGGTGATATTACAAAAGTACAGGTAACAAATGCTGTTGATGCTTTGAAAAATAAAGTATCTGGTGTACAGATGACTCAAAGTTCTGGTGATCCAGGCTCTTCATCAGGTATTCTTATTCGTGGTATAGGTTCTATCAATGCAGGTGGTGCTCCTTTGTATGTTGTAGATGGATCTCCATTTGATGGCGATATTAAGTCTATCAACCCACAAGATATCGAAAGTATGACAGTTCTCAAAGATGCTGCTTCTGCTGCACTTTATGGTGCTCGTGGTGCTAATGGTGTAATTATTATTACAACAAAAACTGGTCGCGCAGATCGTGGTACTATTACTGTTGATGCTAAATGGGGTTCAAAGTCTCGTGCAATTCCTGATTATAAGTATGTTAATAATCCAGCTGCTTACTATGAATTGTATTATAAAGGACTTTATAACTACGCAGTAGATGCAAAAGATGGTAAAGGTATGACTCCTGAAGCTGCATACGCTTGGGCGAATGCTAAGCTCACTGGTTCTGATAGTTATGGATTGGGTTACGATGTTTATACATACCCAGCTGGTCAAACTCTTATAGGACGTAATGGTAAATTGAATCCTAATGCAACACTTGGTCGTATGGTAACAGGTGTAGACGGACAACAGTATTGGATTCAACCAGATAACTGGATTGATGCTATTTATAGTAATGCTCTTCGTCAAGAATACTCTGCAACAGCAGTAGGAAATACTGACAAATCTACTTTCTATGGTTCTATCAACTATTTGAAAGACGATGGTATTACAGTTGCTTCTGACTATCGTCGTTTTACTGGTCGTTTGAAGGCTGATTACCAAATCAACAATTGGTTACGTATTGGTGGTAATATGAACTACTCTCACTACTCTATGCATGCAGCAAATGGTGGTAATGGTAGTTCTACTGATTCTGGTAATATGTTTGCTTTTAGCCGTATTGCACCTATTTATCCTTTGTATCTTCGTGATGCAAATAAGCAAATTATGCACCATGCAGCATCTGGTCTTGATGCTTACGATTATGGTGATAATACAAGTAGTGGTCTTGGATTGTCTCGTCCATTCTTGGGTGGCTCTAACGCATTGTCTGATAACCGCATAAACCTTGATTTTGCAGATGGTAATACTTTCAATGGTGTTGCAACAGCTGATATTCGTCTTATGAAAGATTTAACTTTCAGAAGTGTAAATAGTGTTTATTTGAAAGAATCACGTAGTAAGGAAACAGTCAACCCATGGTTCGGACAGTATGCTACTGATAATGGTTCTGTTGGTGTAGGACATGGTCGTACATGGTCATATAACTATCAGCAAGTTTTGAACTGGAAACCAACTTTTGGCTCACACGAGTTTGATTTTATGCTTGGTCATGAGTACTATCGTATGATTTCTACCACTTTGAGCGGTAGAAAAAGTAATATGTTCGATTTGAAATACGATGAACTTTCTGGTGCAGCTGTAACCAAAGGTACAAGTTCTGGAAGTAGTATGTACAATACTGAAGGTTGGTTCGGTCGTGTAAACTATAGCTACGCAAATAAATATTTTGGAGAAGTTTCTTATCGTCGTGATGCATCTTCAATGTTCCACCCAGAAAACCGTTGGGGTAACTTCTGGTCATTAGGTGGTGCATGGCTCATTTCTAAAGAAGAATGGTTTGATGCTCCTTGGGTAGATGAATTGAAATTTAAGGCTTCTTATGGTGCGCAAGGTAATGATAATATTTCACAATTCCTTTATACAAATACTTATTCTATCATTTCATCTGATAATGCTGTAGCTACTGTAGCTAGTAGACGTGGTAACAAGAAAATTTCTTGGGAAAAACAAGGAATGTTTAATGTTGGTTTCGACTTCTCATTCTTCCGTCAACGCTTGTCAGGTAGCATCGTTTACTTCGATCGTTCTACAAAAGATATGCTTGCATTCTTCTCATTGCCACAAAGCTTTGGTTGGACAGGTTATTTTGACAACGTTGGTGATATGAGTAACCGCGGTCTCGAAGTTGAATTGTTTGGTGATATTATTCGTACACGTGACTTTAAATGGGGTGCACACTTGAACTTGACAACTTATAAGAATAAGATTACTCGCATTGCTGATGCGAATAAAACAATGTGGCTTGATGGTGTACGAGGTTACAACGATGATATTTACTTCTTAGGTGAAGGTATTTCAATGTACACATTCCGTTTGAAGCAATATGCCGGTGTTGATCCAGAAACTGGTAAGGCTCTTTATTGGCAAGATAAGTACAAGAAAAATGCTGCTGGTGAATATGAATTGGATAAGAATGGACAACCAATCGTAGAGGAAAGAGTTAAGGTTGAAAATGCTGAAAATGCAACATATCACCTCTGTGGTACATCTTTACCTGATGTATATGGTGGATTTGGTACAGACATTGCTTGGAAAGGTTTCGATTTCTCTATTGATTTTGGATACCAACTTGGAGGTAAAGTCTATGATGGCAACTACGCTTCAGCAATGGGCTTTAATCGCGGTGGTGCAATGCACGCTGATTTGTTAAATGCATGGTCTCCTGAAAATAAAGGTTCTAATATTCCACGTGTACAAAGCCAAGACCAATATACTACAGCTAGTTCTGATCGTTGGTTGACATCTGCTTCTTACCTTAGCTTGCAAAATGTTAACCTTGGTTATACTTTGCCTACAAAATTAACACGTAAGTATGGTCTCGCTAAAGTTCGTGTTTATGTAGTAGGTGATAACCTTTGGGTATGGTCTAAACGTCAAGGTCTTGACCCACGCCAATCTATTAGTGGTAGTGTTTCAAACGTACGCTACTCTAATGTTAGAACAATTTCTGGTGGTATTACAGTAACATTCTAAAAAAAATACGAAAGAATATGAAAAAAATTAATAAATCAATATATGGGGTTCTTATAGCTGGTCTGACCTTATCTGCAATGACCAGTTGTATTGATGAGGCTGAACCACGTAGTGGCTCTGTTACTCAGAATATGCTCGAAGAATCAGCATCTGCGACTGCTGCTGCTGTAAATGGTTTGCCTGCGTATGGAAAGTCTATTTGGAGAGAGAGGGGTGCCCATTGGTCTTATGGAATTTCAGCTATTATGCGTATTCGCGATGTTATGGCAGACGATTATGTAGTAGTAGATCACAATTATAATCAGTTTAGTCCTTGGGAAGAAACAGAAGCTCTTGGTCCTTCTTATCTCCTAGGTCAGTTTGTATATTCATATTACTACAACTATGTTTTGGCATCAAACTTGGTAATAGGTGCTGTTAATCCAGATAAGGCAACTAAGGAACAGCTAGGTAACCTTGGCTTAGGATACGCTTATCGTGCTGCTAACTATCTTGATATGGCACGTATGTATGAGTTCTTGCCAACTGATGTAGATCCTGCATGTACAAACGAACAAGGTTATAATGTTAAGAATTTAACTTGTCCAATTGTTACGGATACTTTAGGAGAAAAAGCTTCACGTAACAATCCACGAGCTACACATGAAGAGATGTTTAAGTTTATTGAATCAGATTTGAACAATGCAGAAAAGTATATCGTAAACTTAACTTCAAATAAGAATAATACTCTTCCTGATCTTGCTGTTGTTTACGGTTTGAAAGCTCGTCTTTATATGTGGAATGAAGATTATGCGAAAGCTAAGGAATATGCTCGTAAGGCTATTGATACTTATGGTAAAGCTCCTATATCTGAATCTGATGCTACTGATACCAAGAAGGGTTTCAATGATATTGCAAAATGGATGTGGGGTGCTCAGTATACCTCAGAAGATAGAGCTGTAAAGACAGGTATTCTAAACTTTACCTCTTTTGCTTGTAACGAAACAGTATTCGGTTATGCTGGAAATGGTCCTATGAATATGATAGGCAAATCGTTCTATGATAGAATTAGCGACACTGACTGGCGTAAGACTATGTGGAAGGCTCCTGCTGGCTCACCATTAGAAGCAAAGAATAAGTATGTAGCACCAGCGTTTAAGAATAGAATTCCTACATACGGTTCGTTAAAGTTCAGACCTAATCAAGGTAATTATGCAGAATCATCTATTGGTGTAGTTTCTGCTTATCCTTTAATGCGTGTTGAGGAGATGTATTTCATTGAAGCAGAAGCTGCCGAACGTTTAGCTCCAGGTACAGGTATAACTTTACTTGAAAACTTTATGAAGACATATCGTGATAAGCAGTATGTTTACACTGGTTCAAATGCTATAGATGAAATTCTTTTCCAGAAACGAATTGAACTCTGGGGTGAAGGTTTGTCATTCTTTGATATCAAACGTGCAAATGTATCAGTAACACGTGGTTATGCAGGTACAAACTTCTTCGAAGAGTGGCGATTTAATACAAATGGTCGTCCAGCATGGATGAACTTCTGTATTGTAAACTTGGAAGAAAATGATAATCCTGCCGTTAAGGGTAAGAATAACCCAGATCCTTCAAAGGCTTATAAACCTTGGAGAAATTAAGAATTGCTTTAATTAAATTATCGTAAATTTTAAAAATACAAGTATATGAACAATATTTTTAAAAGCGCATTTATCCTCCTTGTAGGTGTGTTAGGCTTGAGCCTAACCGCCTGCACGGAAAAGTATGAATATCCAGGACCAGGAGAGAATGCTGACGGAAAAGCTTATTTTGAACAATCTTCTCAGAAGATTCAATTAACTCAAGATGCTAATTCTTTCAAGATTCCAGTAAAGCGTTTGAGTGCAGATGGTGCACTTGAAGTACCTGTAACTTTTGAAGCAGGCACAGGTAATATCTTTACAGTTTCTAATAAGGCAGTTTTTGAAGCTGGTAAAACAGAAGGTTATATTCAAGTAACTTACAACATTGATGATGTAAAGATGGGCAAATATGTTGGTGGTAAAATAACTCTTGATCCAACTTATGTTTCTCCTTATGGTTCTGGTACCTTTACTTTTGTAGCAGGTTCAACAGAGTTTGGTGCTTCTGTTTGGAAGAAAATTGGTACAGGTGTTTTAACTATCTCAGATCCAGATAATGATCTTGGTCATTTCTTTAATAAACAAGGTGAAAAGTGGTTGCTTTTGGATAATCCAGCTCAACTTTCTAACAGAGTTCTTTATCAAAATACTGAGAATCCTCAGGAATATAAGATAGAGCCTTATATTAAAGATGGTTTTGCAATGACATTTACAGTTAATTCTGAAACAAACCGTATCTTCTTTAAAGATGTTGATACAGGTTTAAGAGATCAAAATAAAGCTGTTGTATATGCAAACTGCCTTGAAGTCTTAGCTCCAGGTGCTGAAGATAAAATAAATAAACCTTCTGTTTATGATAAGGCAAATAAGACCTTAACTTTCTCTACTGCTTATACAGGTGCAAATGCTAAGGGTATTTTGGCAGTTGAGATGGAAACATTTGTATACGAATAATTGATCTGAAATATTTTCTTTTAGACTCTTATTAATAAATGCGAATGAAACTTCTATAATGAGTTGGGTAGCTAAATTTTTGATATGCTCCCAAAAATAAATTCACTAATAATGGGCTTGGTATTTTATACTGAGCCCATTGCTTTTACTTTTAGCTTTATGTGTAATGGACATTTGTTAGGCTGAAATCTATCGAATGTCCTTTTATTTATTTTCTTTGTATCATCTGAAAGTTTATAATTCATATTCCACCTTGTATAAAAACATAGAGGAAAGGTTGTAATGTTTAAGTTTAATATGTATCTTTGTAGAATATTATACAAATTTGTTAATAAAGGAACCATATTTTAGTTATTATGAAACAATCAATTTTTATCAGACGAAAAACAGTTTGGCTATTAATCACCTTATTTAGTGTGATAGCAAATGTAAATGTGTGTGCGCAAGAATTAGATTTCAGTAAATTAGACGAAGCTCAGCCACAAGAAACTTTATTGCAAGTAGAAAAATATAAAGAGGCTTTAGGTACAACGTGGCAAAACATTTCCAGTGTTAAGAATGGAGTTTATTGGAATGTGCCTTATTCTAATCAAGAATTTAGTCTTAACATTTTATACACGCAGATACGCAAGCTAAAAGAAAACTTTAAATCTTATTTAGTTTCTCCTTCATTAAGTTTACGCGATATTGCTGGGAAACAATTAAATTTCGAATGGAAAACAGGAACCATTAAGGGTGATATAAAACTTTCAGTCCTTCTTATTAACAAGAGTGGTGAAACTATAGCTACGCTGGGTAATGTAATTCCTGTGTCTTCTAATTCTGATTACGAAAAATACTCTGTCGATATTCCAATTGCTGTGAAAGAAAAGGGAATAGGTTTCGTTGCTTTTTATGTAGAAGGCAATAAAGATAATTATACTGCTTTTAAGCTTAAAAATGTTACAACCAACGAAAAGAGCGATCCTATAAATATAACTGTAGACCCTGCAGAGCTTAATTTTGGTTCTATAGTTTTAAATAAAACTTCAGAAGAAAAGTCTGCACTCATTACAGTTACCAATTTTAAGGGCGAGAAAATAATACCAGTATTAGATGGTCAAGATAGTAACGACTTTATAGTTAGAACCGAAACAAACGAAGCACTTTCTTCAACGGGTGGTAAATTGTTTGTAAAGTTTCAGCCAAAAACAAAAGGCGATAAGGTAGCAACTATAACAATTACGTTAGCCGATAAAGTTGCTGTTATTTCATTAAAAGGTAAAGGTGTTGAAACTGAAAAGGAAGATAAACCTGAAAAGGAATTGTTAGAAAATCAGTTCTTTTGGGATTTCAATTCCGATAATACTCCTAAGAATTGGGAAATAAAAGGCGAACACATATTTAAACGAGAGAAGCGCGATAGCTACCATTCCGATACTGGCTTTGGAGTGGGTATTAAGACAAAAAACGAAAAAGGTTTCTTAAAACAAACAATAGATTTAGCTAAAAACAACGTAACAGTAGGCGATGAAATAGAATGTCAAATACATTATACTACAATTTCATCACCTAATAATAAAGGTCCTTTACGTCTTGCATTCCGTTGGCTTAACGATAATGGCAATGTAGTTCAAAGTAACGAAGATGCTTTTATAAACAATCCGAAAGTATTCTTTGGCAAAATGAAATCGTGGGGAACATTAACTTTCCGCACCATTTGTCCAGACGGAGCAACAAAGTTAGAATTTGCCATTGAAGTACAAGAAAATAGCGAAGTAAGTTTAGACGATTTTAGTGCCAATCGTCTTCCGGCTTCAAAAGCTAAAGCAACTCCACTTATAGCAATTCTTCCACAAGTACAAACAATTTATGGTGAAGTAGGAGAGACTGCAATATATGATATTGCTATTCAAACAATGCATATTAGTCAAGCCCAGAAACCAAATTTCAGTGGTGGCGACAAATATACTTTGGCAAGCAATATGATGAAACTTAATATAGACGAGATAGACAAAAACCAGTCTATAGGTGCACAACTTATTGTTACTCCAACAAAGAAAGGGGCTTTTAAAGATGCTGATTCTTTTAAGTTAAGTTTCTCTGGTGCCGACGATACACACAATGGCAACCTTATGCTTATTGCTTATTTCATGGAAAAAGGCAAAAAGCCTTCTGTTAAGTTGTCTGCATCGACACCTATAAAAGAAATGAAAGCAGAACCAGGTAAAACCGTTACGCAAAATTTAGAATTCGATGTAAACGATATTATTACCGATGTTAAAATAGCAATCGACCATGCCCCACAAGTAACCTGTTTCAAGAGCAACACCAATATATTTATGTATAACAAGAGCAAGGGAACACTCTATGCAGAGCCAAAACTCCGTATAGATTTCCGTCCGCTTACTGTAGGTACATATCAAGCTACATTAGTTGTCTCTACAATTTTGGGCGATACTGTACGTTACAACTTAAAAGGTATTTGCGAAGAAGAAACAACAGGGGCAAAAGTAGAAAACTTTACTGCCAATAATATAGAAGAACGTTTTAAGAACGAACCTGAATGGAACAACTTTGGAAAATACGACCTTGGATATTGGAAGATAGAAGGCAAATGGAATAGCGCAAGCAATATTACGCTTAATAAAAGTGGTATACTTTATTTCGACAATGTTTTTGTTAATGGAGTGAACAAGATAAAAGTAAATCCAACAACAGCAACAACTTCTCTACGTGCAGAATATTCTATAGATGGTGGTGGTCATTGGTTGCTTATAAATAACAATGGAATGGCAAATACTTCCAACGAATTTATACTAAATAATCATCGTCCCACCCTTATTCGTTTTGTAAATGTAGCCGAAACCGATATAAATATAAATAGTGTGCAATTTTATGAAAACGAAAGTACGCAGCGCGAAACATTTATCGACATTACCAAAGCTATGATGCCTAATGCCGATTCTAAACCATTATTGTTGCTTAACGAACGTTTTAACAATATGCGCCACCGACAAATATTAAGCATTCCGGGTTGGCAAAACTTAATTATACGTGGCGATCGCCCATTCTGGACGTGGAAACAGCGAGAAAATAATCTTGTTGATGGTAAAATCCAAAGCGAAGGAGCATACATTACTTTCTGGAAAACAGGAATTGTAGACCATAACCCATACGAATCTTGGCTTGTTTCGCCAACACTTTCCTACAAACAAGCAGCAAGTAAAATACTTACTTTCAGTCTTCGTTTTAATGGTTTAAGTAAAGACGAACAACGCGAAGAACTTTTCCAAGCCTACATTATTACCGAAAAAAATGGAGTTCTTAAAGAACAAGTCCTCGATATTGACAAGTATAAGCCAACTGGTATAGAAATAGACAACGAAACATGGTTGAACTATCGCATAGACCTTTCAAAACTTACAGATGTTAATATCGACGACAATTTCCATCTTGCATTCTCATTCTACAGTAAAGAAGGTGGCACCTATTCTGGCTTAAATTGGATGATAGATAATGTTTCTTTTGGTCGAACCGACTTGCCTGAAATCACTGTCGATAAGCAGTTCCTTTATGTTCCATATAAGATGAAACAGAAAACAGACCCAGTTGTGTTTAAAGTAACAACCACAAACAATCCATCTGATAATGTAAGCATAATGTTATCGCCTTCAAAAATGAAGAAAAATTTCCAATTGCTTACACCAGAATTAGCTCCGGAAGGCGGCGATGCATCGTTTATTTTCTATAGCGAAGACAATAAAAAATATGCAGCAGCATTCATTGTTCAAGTTCCTGGTGCCGAAACCGTAATTGTGAAAGCACTTGCCGACCTTTATACAGGTATTAATAGTGCAGAAACACCCAACAAAACAGAAACTCCCTATATTGTTGATAAAAACATTTGCTTGTCTAATAAATACCAGAGTTATAAAATCTATTCAACAACAGGACAACTTCTGCAGCAAGGAGGCTACGAATCTAATATTAGTATAGCCAACTTACAGCATAGCATTATTATTTTAAGACTATTTGATGGCAACGAAACTAAAACTTATAAGTTGCACAACAAATAAACATCAATAAAAATCAACTGGTTATTAGGGTTATTCAAACTCTAATAACCAGTTTTTTTATCACAAAGTTTCTTTCTCAACAATGTATATTTGCTAAGTTTCAAGGTTTTTTCGATATTCTGTATCCAATAGTCAGCATAACATAGCTTGGAATGTTGTTGTAAAACGTTTCTTCTCTTCCTTGTCCATTCACAATGTATGTGTGGTTCGAGATATTCTGTAGAATGTCGTAGCCTGTAATGCTGATGTTTAGCCTATCGTGCATAAATGTTTTTACGAGCGATGCATTCCAAACAAGACAGTTGTTGTTGGAAGATTGGTCGCTGTATCTTCTCCTGCCATACATTTTTAGGTCGGTGGCAAACTGTATATCGTAAGGAAGCGTATAGTTGCCAGCCAAACCGTAGTAAAAGTCGCAAACACTGAACGTCTTAAAATAGCTGTTCAAACTTTTCGAGTTATGAATATCTATATTTCCTATGAAAGCTATGCGCAAACTATTTTTCTGTACAGTGAGTTTTATACCATCGGTAAAATAGAAGTTACGCACTTTGCTTATGCCGTAACTCTGAATGGAGTTTAGGGTAACGAAGTCTACATTGTTGTTGAGTTTTAAACTCATATTGTTTTCTAAAGTCCATATCCTTCTCTTGTCTAAGCAGACTGAAAAGCCATTATTAAATTCAGCAATCCAATTACCATTTATATTGCGTGGCTGATAAGTGTAAATTCCTGTTGTTGTGTTATACGACATTGCATTGCCCACAGCCTGATGAAACAATTTAAAGTTGGCACTTAAATAATACTGTCCTTTTAGTTTCTGTATAATGTTGCCATAACTTGCCGAGAAACTGTGCGTCGTAGTATTCTGCAAATCACCATTCCCCATATAAACCGACAACGGCTTCGATGTATCGGTTACTCTTATTGTTTGTTTCAAATCGGGCGTTGTAACTTCCATGTTGTATGCCAGTTGCCAATTTTTTCCATTTGCACCTCTGAAACTATACGAAATTGTAGGCGTAAAAAGCCAGTCGCGCCGAGAAACCAATGTGTCAATATCACTGCGCAGATAATTCATACAATTATACTTATAAGCCAATGGTAATAAAAAATCTATCCGCGTAGTACCTTTTCTACCTTCTTTATCATAGAAAATCCGCATTGTTCCACTATGCACGTGAAATCTATTCCATGTTTGGTAGCTGTTGTTCAAGTCCATAGCCAACAATAGTGAATCTCTTGTAGAAGGCAAATCCGTGAGCCGATGTCTGCTATTTGTCCACCCCGAAAGCTTATCTAACCGGTACCTGTTAAAACTGTCGTATTGATAATTTTGCTGATAACCGTAACTTGCATTAAAGTTCCAATTATTTAGCAGATGAATGTTATATGCTAACTTGGCTGCAATATTATAGTGGTGCGAAGGCTCATTCATATATTGGTGTTCCGTTTCATTTGTATTTGTTTGCATAAACTGAAGCTGGTAACCATTAAAATTCTTTTTGCGTTCCTTTACGTACGATGCTTCTGCTTCTAAACTAATATTGTCTCCCCATGGAAGTTTTTTCGAAACCTCAAGTGTCTGCCATATTCCATAACGATAAAATCGGTTGTCGCTGTCTTGTTTATTGCTATTTACAAGCTGTTTCTTTATAGTGGAATCGTTTTTATTAAAGACGTCATTCAGCAAATCTTCTGTATTCTTAACGCTGTTGAAAGGATTAGCTTGGAAAGTTGCCAATTTCGAATTCAGTGTACCCGATGTTTTCCAATATTCAAAGAATGTAGATGCATATAGATAGAACGATTTAGAGACAATAAAATCGTTTTGCGCTGTAATCGAAGTTTCTTTCCCATTTGTATGCAGAGTAGACGCAGTATAATTGTTATGTGTAGGCAAGAAAGTCGTGGTAATAGTTTTAGCATCGTAATTACCATCGCGCCAAAGTGTCTTTACATAAAATTCGTTGGACACCGACTTATCTGTATTTTTTAGAAACCAGTCTAAACCTGCAATCTTGAAACTTAAAACTCCGTCTCCTGCTTTATAAGCGTCCCATTCTCCATCAGAACCCGGACGCAAATCTTGGTTAATATTATTGGCACTACTAAAAAACGACAAGCGCGAAAGTGGAGTATATCTTAGTCCGAATAGTTTTGTGTTGTAACGTTTGTGTGTAGCAAGACCAGCCTCGGCATTTACAATATAGCCTGTAGCATATTCTTTTTTTAATTGCACGTCCATTACAAACTCTTTCTTCTCGTTGTTGTAACCTAAATATTGGTTCTTCTCATTCGTTCGGTTATAAAATTTTATATTCTTTACCGTGTAAGCCGGGAGATTTCTCAACAATATCTTTTGGTTCTTCTCTCCCTTCATAAATTTTTCTCCTTGCAGCAAAAGATTATCAACCTTCTTTCCATCTTTAAATATCTCTCCTGCCGAATTAAGTGTTACCGAAGGCATTTGCCTGATAAGTTCGTCGAGCATAGAACCATTGGGTAAATTAAAAGCGTCTGCATTATAAACAACTGTGTCGCCTTTAAAAACTATCTTTACTTTAGTAGCTTTTACCACAACTTCGTCTAATTCGTTCACCTGTTGTAGTTTCGATTTTCGTTTCATATATATTGTTGGAACTTGGAACGACTGGTTTCTTGCAATATACTTCACATTATAATTAGAAAAAGCCGATTCGTATCCAGATTGTTCCGCTTTAACAATATACTTTTTAGGAGAGGCAGGAATATTGAAACTGTAATAAGATTCCATATAAGTTTTATCCTCATCAATGTATTTCACGGTTTGTTTATTTATAATGGTACTGTCTTCATCCATCAAAATCACAGACACATTTTTTATGCCTCCGTTTGTAAATGCATCTCTCACATATCCCTGCAGCAAAATGGTTCGTTCTTGTGCTTTTGCCCCTATGCATATAAAGAGCAGAAGCAATAATAGTTGTTGTGGTTTGATAAGCATAGGTATATTGTTCTTAGTTTTTATTATTATTTGTGAAGAAGTTATTTTCTTACGGATAGATAAAATAAATTTATCTTGTTGTTTATTCGTAAAGGCAAGAATTACATACTCCCCTTTCATTTCATTGTTGGTCCAATTATTTGGGCAGATCGTAATAGTATGCTTTTTCCTAATATTCTCTACGTACAAATTTATAAATATTATTCCAAAAAGTTATCTCTTTTCTTTGTTTTTAATAAATATCAACTATTAACCGTCGTGTTTTTATACTTACTTTATTGCTAAAGTATATTTAGACTCCCATTCTAAAACTTTATTTAACTGTGCTTATTCTTTTAGCAGCTCACCATTTGTAGCGTCTATTTGTATAGAGAAAATAGCTAAAAATGGAGTTTGCAAATTGTTAGTTGTCAGATAATTATAAGGAGGGTGGAATTTATAATAAGAAATTATTTTTTTTATATTATAAAATTATCGTTTTTATATTACAAAAAAATAATTTTCCATATAAAATTAGGCACATATAACCAATGGTTTTGGACAACTCTTTTTGAATATTGCCGACTGTACAATAATTCAAGTGGAAAGCATAATTGTGTTCCCCCTATTTGGCTTTTTTAATTTGTAGATAAAGACACAGAAAAAACGCTTATAGCTATGAGTATCGGTAGAAATGTTGGTACGCTAAAAGCTGTTTAAAGTTTGGAATGCTGCTATAAAATAATTATATTTGCATTTCATAAACCAAACATACTGATATTTTTTAATGATAAAGAAAAATAAATATGGGCAATATTTTACTATTGAAACTATAGCAGAGTTTATGGTTTCTTTAATAAACCAAGGAAAGGAAGCTAAAGTGCTTGAACCATCTTGTGGAAAAGGCGTTTTTTTGAAAATGCTTTATAAGTACGGATTTAAAAACATAAAAGGTTACGAAATAGATGCCACTTTAGACAACCCATATAAGAATGTAGTGGAATATAAAAGTTTCATCTGTTCTCCACTTTCCGAACGCTTTAATGTGGTAATTGGTAATCCACCTTATATAAGATGGAAGAATTTAGAAGATAATTTAAAAAGAGAATTGGCGCAATCGG
>ENA-OWLC01000254-OWLC01000254.1-metagenome-genome-assembly--contig:-NODE-254-length-14189-cov-4.725343_pt1 | contig 14189 bp, 8 predicted proteins | sample MGYA00245344_ERZ651092 | MGnify/ENA primary metagenome ERZ651092 (study PRJEB26857, sample SAMEA4031755) | metagenome | biome: human; feature: oral; material: saliva | place: Philippines | collected 2014 | study... | reverse complement strand
CCGATCTCATTGCAACAATATCTGTCTTCTTTATTCTCCTATCTATACATAATTTTAATTTAGAAATAACCAACACCCACAACAATAAGTCGGAATAATACCCTTACAACCTAAAAGTAAAAAGAAGTGCCCCATACCACTATCAGCATATTAAAATTATAACAAAATATTTCTGCGCCCAGAAACTTACGTAACAGTAGCTAAATGGTAACCCAATTCAACGTACTTTCATATTTTATATTCACTTGTTTTTTAAGCCGATCCACATCCATTTTAATAGACAAAAGAAATAATGAAAAATAAAAAACAACTACTATATACATAGCAAACTTTTACCATTGCATAAAATAAGCCTTCAAATAGTTATTCCTGAAGAAAGGCATCTTTATTTCTCTATTTTTTTTATAACTCTGCGCTTAAAAAGAAGTTGTTATTGTACAAGTAGAAGAATTTTATTTATGCAAATAGAGATACTTTTTTCTATTTTGATCCACCATATCATCCATTGAGTAATACATCAAGTTTCAATGATTATACAAAAGAACCATTTAACGATGATGCACAAATTCGTTTAAAGAAATTTTGCGACAGAGTTAATAACGCAGGCTATAAATTTATGCCCAGTAATTCTGATTGTAAGAAAAAAAACGAAGACGATAACTTCTTTGATATTCTGTATAGTACATATAAAATAGAAAGAGTTTGAGCTTCTAGGAGTATCAATTCTAATCCAAGTAAAAGGGAAAAACTAACAGAAATATTTGTACATAACTCTTTACAAACCCCAAAAAAATATCAATACAATAAAATCTCATGTTTGAAACAAAGTATGTAGCAAAAAAAGATAACATCAAGTTGAGTAATTATATGTTGAATAGCCTTATTGGTACAACAACGTTTCGTAAGAATATAGAAACGATTTAAAAACGTAATAAAACAGCTTTTAGTATTATGAACATTGTATTGTAGTTCGTAGTGAAGAAAAGAAGAAAAAATCTCAATTTATTAAATAGTAATCCTTAAATGAGGAATCTTTTTAGATGCAAATATCATTTGTAATAAGAATAAATATAAAACAAAAAGTAGTATTTTATCTATGAAATTTAGATAAAATAATAGGTATATTATCTTTATTGAAAGAATATAAAGAAAAAAGTGTACTGTTATTATTTTTTAAAGCAACAAATAAAAACGAATTAAAAATTTGGTAGTTAAATTATTTATATATACCTTTGCACCCGCTTACGATAAGTAAGGGCGTTTAGCTCAGTTGGTTTAGAGCATCTGCCTTACAAGCAGAGGGTCGGCGGTTCGAATCCGTCAACGCCCACAGCATAAATATAGAGCTTTACAACTTTTTAGTTGTGGAGCTTTTTTGTTTTTATAAGCAACCTTTAACCTTTAAATTACAAAGATTATAGCGATTTATTGCTCCCGTCTCAATTTTAAATACTAAATTTGCAAGTAAATTAAAAATAGTTTTATGGTTCTTGATATTTTAACAGCCATATCGCCAGTTGATGGACGTTATAGAGGCAAAACTGCGAAACTCGCAGATTATTTCTCAGAATTCGCACTCATACGATATAGAGTACGTGTAGAAATTGAATACTTCATATCTTTGTGTGAACTACCTTTACCACAATTAGCTACGTTCAATAAACAGGTGTTCGAGAACTTGCGCAACATCTATAAGAACTTTACAGAAGAAGATGCAGCAAGAGTAAAGGAAATAGAAAGTATTACGAACCACGATGTAAAAGCCGTTGAATATTTTATAAAAGAAGAGTTCGACAAGATTGGCGGACTTGACGCATATAAAGAGTTTATACACTTTGGTCTTACATCACAAGACATCAACAATACGAGTGTACCTTTATCGATGCTTGAAGCATTGAAAGAGGTCTATTATCCACAAGTAGAAGAACTTATTGCACAACTCCAACAATATGCCGAAGAATGGAAAGATGTTCCTATGTTAGCTAAAACACATGGACAACCAGCCTCTCCTACTCGGTTAGGTAAAGAGATAGAAGTTTTTGTATATCGCTTGCAAGAACAGCTTGCAGGTTTAAAAACTTGTAAACTTACTGCAAAGTTCGGTGGTGCAACAGGAAACTTTAATGCACACCATATAGCTTATCCAGAATACGACTGGAAAACATTCGGCAATAAGTTCGTAAATAATTATTTGGGTTTGCAGCGTGAACAATGGACAACTCAGATAAGTAACTACGACCATCTTGGAAGCATATTTGATGCAATGCGCAGAATCAATACAATTATAATTGATTTAGACCGAGACTTCTGGCTGTACATATCTATGGAATATTTTAAACAAAAAATCAAAGCAGGCGAAGTAGGTTCAAGCGCAATGCCGCATAAGGTAAATCCAATAGACTTTGAAAACAGCGAAGGCAATCTTGGAATAGCAAATTCCATATTACAGTTCCTCGCACAGAAACTCCCTGTAAGCCGTTTACAACGCGACTTAACCGATTCTACAGTATTGCGCAACATTGGCGTACCGTTTGGACATAGCATTATATCTATCCAAAGTACATTAAAAGGTCTTCGCAAACTCATATTGAATCAAGAAAAGCTAAATGCCGATTTAGAAAATACATGGGCTGTAGTAGCAGAAGCTATACAAACTATACTGCGTCGTGAGGCTTATCCACATCCATACGAAGCTTTAAAAGCATTAACACGTACAAATGCTCACATGACGGCTGAGACTATTCACGATTTTATTCAAACATTGAATGTGAGCGACAAGGTGAAGGCTGAATTAATGGCTATCACACCACTCAATTATACCGGCATATAAACAAATAAGATATTAATAAATTGCACATTATATATATACAACGGAATTAGAAACAAAACTTAAACACAAATATAGTTAGTTTTCGACCGTGAGGTTAAGTATTATTCAAAACAAAAGAAATTCAAATTATGGCAGAAGAATTCGAGAAGAAAGAAAATCAATCTGGACAAGCTGAAGACATCAGAGAAAACAGTTCAACTACCGAACAAGGAAGTTATTATGAAAGAAGCTACCACAGCACAGGACGTCCACAACGTCCTCGTATTCAAGCACAACGTGCCTATGGAATAAACCGTGAAGACAACAAAGAGGAAGGATTCCGTCCTGAAGGCTTCGGTTCTAATCTACAAGGAGGCGGTTTAGCTGATCGTAAAACAAACTATCGACCACGTACCAACAATTATGGCAATAGCTATCAAAGTCGTCAGCAACAAGGAAGCTACCGACCACGCTATAATAATAATGGTGAAGATGGCGGTTATCAGAATCGTAATGGGTATCAAAACCGACCAAACAATTACCAAAATCGTGGTGGATATCGCCCACATTACAATATGAATGAAGGTGAAGAAGGCGGTTATCAAAGTCGCCCAACACAGAATTCATACCGTCCACGCTATAATAATGGTGAAGATGGCGGATATCAGAATCGTGGTGGATATCAAAACCGTGGTGGATATCAAAACCGTCAAGGTGGGTATAACAACCGTGGTGGATATAACAACAACCATCAAGGGGGATACAATAACAATCGTCAGGGTGGATACCAAAACCGTCAAGGCGGATATCAAAACCGTCAAGGTGGATATGGACAACAAGGTGGGTATCGTCAGCACAATGCCGACTATGATCCAAATGCAAAATATTCATTCAAAAAACGTATAGAATACAAAGAAGAGAATATAGACCCAAATGAGCCATTGCGCTTAAATAAGTATCTTGCTAATGCAGGTGTTTGTTCACGCCGTGAAGCCGATGAATACATACAAGCAGGTGCTGTAACTGTAAATGGTGAAGTTGTTAAAGAGTTGGGAACAAAAATTTTGCGTTCTGACGAGGTTAAATTCAAAGACCAACCAGTTAGACTCGAAAAGAAAGTATATGTTCTCTTAAATAAGCCTAAGGATTATGTAACTACAAGCGATGATCCACAACAACGTAAAACTGTTATGGACCTTGTTAAAGGTATTTGTCCTGAACGCATATATCCAGTAGGACGACTCGACCGTAATACAACAGGTGTATTGTTGCTAACTAACGATGGTGATATAGCAAGCAAGCTTACACACCCTAAATTCTTAAAGAAGAAGGTTTACCATGTATTCTTAGATAAGCCAGTAACTCCACAGACACTTCAGCAAATATCTGATGGTATTCAGCTCGAAGATGGAGAAATAAAGGCTGATGCTATTGAATATGCTGACGATCGCGATCAAAGTCAAGTAGGAATAGAAATACATAGTGGCAAGAATCGCATTGTTCGTCGCATCTTTGAAAGTCTTGGCTACCATGTTGTAAAGCTCGATCGTGTTCAATTTGCTGGTCTTACAAAGAAAAATCTCCGCAGAGGCGATTGGCGTTATCTCACCGAACAAGAGGTAGATATGCTTCGTATGGGAGCTTTTGAATAATAAAAGAACAAACTCCTCGTACACAACTGCTATATGAAGCATATTGTGTATGAGGATTTTTCGTAATAAAGAAAGAACAATGAAAAGAACAAAAGTCGTCGATGCTTTAAGTTGCACCGACTTTGGAAATGATATTAATGTTAGAGGGTGGGTACGTTCTCATCGTAACAGTAAAGCTGTCGATTTCATTGCGTTGAACGACGGTTCTACCATTAAGAATATCCAGGTGGTTGTAGACCCATCTACAATAAATGCAGACATACTCAAAAACATAACAACAGGCGCATGTATCAGTGTAATAGGTACACTTGTAGAGAGCCAGGGTAAGGGACAAACATCTGAAATTCAGTGTAAAGAGATTGAAATTTATGGTCTTTGTCCAAGCGATTACCCTATGCAAAAGAAGGGGCAGAGCTTTGAGTATATGCGCAAGTACGCTCACTTACGCCTTCGCACAAATACATTCGGAGCTGTTTTTCGCATTCGTCATAACATGGCAATGGCAATTCACCAGTATTTCCACGAGCATGGTTTCTACTATTTCCATACACCGCTTATTACAGGTAGCGATGCTGAAGGTGCGGGAAATATGTTTCAAGTTACCACGCTCGATTTAGACCGTGTGGCAAAATCGAATGAAGTGGATTATAGTGCCGACTTCTTTGGCAAAAAAACACATCTCACTGTTTCTGGACAATTGGAGGGCGAGCTCGGAGCAACATCACTTGGAGCCATCTATACATTTGGTCCTACATTCCGCGCAGAAAACTCTAATACACCAAGACACTTAGCTGAGTTTTGGATGGTAGAGCCAGAAGTGGCTTTTATAGACCAACAAGAGTTGATGGACTTAGAAGAAGACTTCATTAAATACTGTGTTCGTTGGGCGTTAGAGCACTGTAAGGACGATCTTGAGTTCCTGAACCAAATGATAGATAAGGAACTTATTGCTCGTCTCGAAGGTGTGTTAAAAGAAACTTTCGTGCGTCTTACCTACACAGAAGGCTTTAATATATTGAAGAAAGCACAAGAAGATGGAATAAAATTTGAATTCCCTATAACCGAATGGGGAATGGACTTAAGTAGTGAACACGAACGCTACCTAGTGGAAGAACACTTTAAACGTCCAGTAATTATGACCGACTATCCAAGTCAGATTAAATCGTTCTATATGAAGAAGAATGCTGACGGAAAAACTATGCAAGGTACTGACGTACTCTTCCCACGCATTGGCGAAATTATCGGAGGTTCTGTTCGTGAAGAAAGCTACGATAAGCTGCTCGAAGAAATACACATTCGTGGTATGAAAGAAGAAGTTTACGATTGGTATCTCGACACTCGTAAGTATGGAACGTGTCCACACGGTGGATTCGGTCTCGGTTTCGAACGTCTAATTCTCTTCGTTACTGGAATGCAAAATATTCGCGATGTAATTCCATTTGCACGTACACCAAAGAATGCAGAATTCTAAAAATAAAACCAAAAGGCGACTATCTACAAACAGATGGTCGCCTTTTTAGTAAGAACTTAAATCAATAATACACATAAACACAATTATTATGAAGCTAAAGAAAACCTTATCAAACCTTATCTTATTATCGCTGATTCTCCTAACCGGCTGTTCTGCTGAATCTATTCAAGAGGAAAATATATCGTTACAGAACTTACATGAAGGCGACTTAATGTTTGTTGTTAAAGAAGAGAGTAATCCTATTACCGATGCTACACAAGGTATTGACGGACTGAAGATTGACCACGTAGCTATATTTCATCATACCGACAGTACCGATTATGCATTAGAAGCTATCAGCAAAGGGGTTGTACTTACACCTTTAGCTAAATTTCTTGAACGTACGAAAGGAAAAGAAGGCAAACCGCTCGTTGCTGTTGGAAGAGTAATTGCCGATTGCGATATGAGCGCTTCTATGAAACGAGCATTAAACTATTTGGGTAGACCTTACGATCATTTTTATATGCCCGATGACAAGGAAATATATTGCAGCGAACTGGTGCAGAAATCGTACATCGATCACCGTGGACACAATGTATTTCCAACTATCCCGATGTCTTTTCACGATGAAAACGGAAAAATATTAGATTTCTGGATTCAATTCTACTCTTTCTATCACCGTGAAGTACCAGAAGGAGAACCTGGCACAAATCCAGGACAACTATCGCGCGACAAAGCTATAAAGGTTGCTTACAATTTTTAAGTTTACACACCTTAACTACTATTTAACAAGCACTTACATAGAGAACCATTATTCATATCGTAAAAAATTCTATTTAGCGAGCTATTGTTTACTTACAATACTTACTAAATAGAGTTTTTAATGCATAAATGGTTCTGTTGTATCGAGTTAAGCACCAATATAACACTACTAAAGTTTCGCATTTGTATCCATCTCTCCCCATTTGCTTATATCGCCGCCCTTAAAATATTGTAAACACGCATTGCACATTATATCTATATATCTATGTATGGCTAAATAGCATTTGTTTTTCTGTTTCTGCAATATCTGGGCTTAATAGAATATAGATGGGAGAAGTATAAACAGTGTTTACTGGTACTCATATTCCAAATTAAGCTCTCAGATATTTTATAAAAATTAATCAGATGTTAGACACTCTTTTTTCAGATATCTGTCGCGTGCGTCTCAGATATCTGTCAGTTGCGTCTCAGATATCTGTCAGTTGCGAATTAGATATCACAAAAAAAAGCCTCCTTTATTATTCGATATTATACTACTTAAAAGATATTAATTCAGATGATTATTATGCATACCTGTATTATACATTGTCGCATTTTAAGTACTATTACAAATACCTAATTAACAATATATTGCTCAGAGTTTTGTTATATCAGAATGGAAATCATTACAATCGTCCACCTTCCTAAAATATCTTCACTTCTTCTTTATTGAGTCAATATTTTTGTGTTTAGCAATTTAACAAGAGCATAATTCCTTTGAAATCAGTATGTATATTCACAACATTATTTATGGAGCTGTGCTATATTTTCAGTAGCACTTCTCTCTAACACACATCTTTCTTTTGATATAAAAATATGCTTTTTCGGTGTATAATGCAATAAACAACGGTCCTGTCCGTTTATCAAAATGTATATACAAAAACCTGTTAGGGCAGGAAAGCAAAAGAAGTTTTTTATGATAGAATATATAAAAGGTGAACTAACCGACCTTTCGCCAGCATTAGCGGTTGTTGAAGCACACGGCGTAGGCTACGGACTGAATATCTCGCTAAACACTTATAGCACAGTTCAAGGCAAGAAAAACATAAAACTATACGTACACGAAGCCATTATGACTGGCGGACGCGACGATAATTACACACTATATGGCTTTGCCACCAAACAAGAACGCTCACTCTACCGACTACTCATAACAGTATCTGGGGTAGGAGCGAACACTGCACGTATGATATTATCATCGCTCACAACAGCCGAACTCTGCAATGTAATAGCCAATGGCGACGACAAGATGCTAAAGACTGTAAAAGGCATCGGACTAAAAACAGCTCAGCGCATTATTGTAGACCTGAAAGATAAGATTGTGCAAAGCGGCATTGCCGACGAAATACACGTAAACAATCAATCTAACACATCTAATGTAAACAACGCTGTGAAAGACGAAGCAGTTGGAGCACTCACTATGTTAGGTTTCTCGCCTGCCCCATCTGCCAAAGTTGTTGTTTCTATATTAACAGAACAACCAGAATTACCCGTAGAACAAGTTGTAAAATTGGCATTAAAGCAAATAAAATAAAGAAAAGACGTAGCACATTCGTTTCCATCGCACAACACTTTCCGATAAGAAAGGCTATGCAAAGTCATCGCTAATGAATCAAAGAAAATACATATTACCTATTCTTCTACTGCTCGCAGGCATTAGCTTGTTAGCATTGGGGCACTCGCTTGTAAATAGTTTGCCATTTACAAACGTGCTACAAAGCCTAATTGCGCCACCAGACACCACGAAGAAGGTAAAAGCATTAGACGTTGAATTAGAAAACGAAGACATACCCGACTCGCTATTGCACCCACGCTGGAAAGTGCAACGCACTACCCCCATTACATATAACGATTTACAACAAGGGTCGTACGACTTAGCCCGCCCCGAAAACCTGAAACAAAGTGTAGAATATAACGACTCGCTAAATATGTATATAATAGGTAACAAAATAGGCGATACCTATATTACGACACCTATTATGATGACTCCCGACGAGTATAGAGCATGGAGCGAGAAACGTAGCTTTGCCGACTATTACCGCCAAAAAAACAAAGAGATACTGGAAAAGAAGGGCAAAGAGAAGTTCGACTTCACAGATATGCACTTTGCACTTGGTCCTGCCGAAAAGATATTCGGCCCCGGCGGAGTACGTGTAAGAACACAAGGAACAGCCGAACTACGCTTTGGGGCTACGCTGAAGAATATAGACAACCCATCGTTACCCATCAGAAATCGCAAGATGACAACGATGAACTTCGATGAAAAGATAAATTTGAATGTGAATGGAAAGGTGGGCGACAAGGTGAATATGAACCTAAACTACAACACCGATGCCACATTCGATTTTGATGCACAAAACTTCAAGCTGCGTTACGAGGGAAAGGAAGACGAAATAATAAAACTTGTAGAAGGTGGCAACGTGTCGTTCCCATCTAACAATTCGCTCGTACAAGGAGCATCATCGCTCTTTGGTATCAGAACCGATATGCAGTTTGGAAAGTTGAAGCTGCAAACAGTGCTATCGCAGAAAAAATCGGCAAACAAAAGCGTAAGTTCAAGGGGAGGAAAACAGCTTACTCCGTTCGAGATAGACGCAGCCGACTACGAAGAGAATCGCCACTTCTTCTTAGCACATACATTCCGCGAGCACTATAACGATGCCATGAAAACATTGCCTAACCTAACAACGGGCATCACCATAAATCGTGTAGAGATTTGGGTTACCAATAAGACAGGTACAACTACCAATACACGAAACATTATAGCACTAAGCGATTTAGGCGAAAACTCAAAAATCAGCCGCACCGATTTATGGGGAAGTGGAACAGGCAACACTCCATCTAACAACGCTAATACCGAGTACAGCACCATAGCACAAGGGCACCCACAAGCACGCAACATAGACCAAGTAAATACAGTATTAGACGGTTTAGGTATGATAGGAGGAGTAGACTACGAGAAACTGTCGAACGCTCGCCTGCTCAATAGCTCCGAATACACAGTAAATCAAGCACTAGGCTACGTGTCGTTACGTACTGGTTTGCAAACCGATCAAGTGCTTGCTATTGCTTACGAATATACATCAGGAGGAGTTACCCATCAAGTTGGAGAGTTTTCGAGCGATCGAACCGATGTCTCAGAAGCACTGTTTGTAAAGTCATTAAAAAATACCAGCAGCAATCCAAAGCAAGCAAACTGGAACCTAATGATGAAGAACGTGTACTACCTTGCCTCTACAGTTGAGCGCGATAAGTTCCGTTTAGATGTAAAGTATCAGAGCGATACCGCCGGCGTTTATCTACCCTACATACCAGAGCCACAAGTAAAAAGCCAGCCAATTATAAGACTGTTAGGTGCTGATCGTTTAGACAACAACAACAATCCGCACCCAAATGGATATTACGATTATGTAGAAGGATACACCATTTCAAACGGTCGTGTGTTCTTTCCCGTTACAGAGCCATTCGGCGAATATATGTACAACTATTTGGTGTCGAAAGGAGTTCCAGCAGCAAAGGCTAATAAGTATGCCTTCACAGAATTATACGATTCTACCAAAACGGTAGCGAAACAAATTGCAGAGAAAGACAAATACTTGCTCGTTGGACAATATCGTGGCACAAGTGCTAATGTTATTTCGTTAGGAGCATACAACGTTCCGCAAGGTTCGGTAGTGGTAACTGCAGGTGGAGTACGTCTGGTTGAAGGCTCAGATTATAGCGTCGATTACAATGCAGGCGAGGTTACAATTTTAAATCAAAGCATTATAGACGCCGGTACAGCGGTAAACGTTTCGTTAGAAAGTCAAAGCGACTACGGACAACAACGTAAAACAATGTTCGGATTAAATTGGGAATACGACTTCTCTAAAAACTTTATGATAGGTGGTACGTTTATGCACCTATCCGAACAAGCTCTCACAACAAAGGTAAATATGGGCGCCGAGCCACTCAATAACACCATTTGGGGATTGAACATGAGCTGGAAGAAAGAAAGTCAGTGGCTCACGAATATGCTCGATAAAATACCATTCCTGCATCTAACACAACCTTCGCATATTTCGTTTTCTGCAGAGTTTGCACAGTTAATAGCTGGTCAGAGCCACGGCACACAAGACCATGCATCGTATTTAGACGACTTCGAAAATACAAAGAACACAATAGATATAAGCCAACCAACCAGTTGGGTAATATCAAGTGTACCCTCTGATTTCTCCGAATCAACAGATAAAACAACACTTAGCAGTGGATATAATCGCAGTTTGCTAGCGTGGTACAACATAGACCCACTATTTACACGACAAAGTAGTTCACTTACACCAGCCCACATCAAGAGCGATCTAGAACAATTATCTAACTTCTACGTGAGAGAGGTTTACACACGCGAACTCTTCCCTAACCGTGAACAAAGCAACTACAACGGCTCAACACCCACATTGTCAGTGCTCAATCTTGCTTACTACCCTACCGAACGTGGACCATACAACTTTAGTCCAACACTCGACATCAATGGGCGCTTACCCAATCCACGTCAAAAGTGGGGAGGTATGATGCGTAAGCTCGATACAAATGACTTCGAAATGGCGAACATCGAATATATTGAGTTCTGGTTACTCGACCCATTCATCTATTCAAATAAACAAACAGATGCCAACTTATATGGTGGCGATTTCTACATAAACCTTGGTGAAGTGTCTGAAGATATATTGCACGATGGTAAGAAGTTTTATGAAAGTGGTATGCCTGTAGATGGTAGCCAGGCATGGACAACTACGCAATGGGGCAAAATACCAACACAAACCACCATAACATACGCCTTTGCAACCACAAGGGGAAGTCGTGCATTGCAAGACGTTGGTTTAAACGGTCTGAACGATGAAGAAGAGCGTAATTTCCCTTCTTATCAAGCATTCTTAACATACGCTCGTAGCCACACCAATCAGGCAGTATTCGATTCTATTTGGGCAGACCCTGCTAACGACAACTACCACTATTTTCGTGGTTCAGATTGGGACAGAATACAAGCGCCTATACTTCAACGCTACAAATATATAAACAACCCACAAGGGAACTCGCCAGATAGCGATAACCGCAACGAACGTTATGACACGTCGTATAAGTCGGGACCAGATATAGAAGACATCAATCAAGATTATACGCTCAACGAATATGAGAAATATTACCAATACAAAATAAGCATCAGACCACAAGATTTAGTAGTTGGACAAAACTACATTGTTGATAAACGAGAAACTGTTGCACCATTACGTAAAGGAGGAGGAGCACCAGAAACGTGGTATCAATTCCGTATTCCAGTGCGAGAATATCAGAAACGCATGGGTGGTATTAGCGATTTTACAAGTATTCGCTTTATGCGTATGTTCCTTACAAACTTCGAAAAACCTATCGTGCTACGTTTTGGTACGTTTGATCTTGTACGTGGAGAATGGCGTCAATACCAACAAAACCTTACCAATTCAGCATCAACATCAGGCACAATGTCTGTTGGCGCAGTAAGCATAGAGGAAAATAACGACAAAACACCAGTAAACTACGTACTTCCTCCAGGCATCTCGCGCGAGCAAGACCCATCACAACCACAACTAGTACAAAGCAACGAGCAAGCATTAGCTATGACCGTACAGAACTTAGGCTATAAAGAGTCAAAGGCTGTCTATAAAAATACTACGCTCGATATTCGTCAATACAAGCACTTACAAATGTTTGTACACGCCAATGCACTCAAACCAAATGTTACCAACCTTTCTGATAACCAATTGGCAGTGTTCGTTCGATTGGGGTCCGACTATAAGAACAACTACTACGAATACGAGATACCATTAAAACTTACTCCTGAAAAGCAATACGATAAGTATTCGCGACAGGATTGTGAAGCGGTTTGGCCAGTAGACAATATGCTTGATGTTCCTATTTCGATATTTACAGATGTAAAGAAGAAACGCAACATTGGACGTGGAAACGGAACAGCAAGCTACAACCGAGAGTTCTCTATGTACGATGAAAAGCGTCCTTCAAATCGTGTCAGCATAATGGGTAATCCTACATTGGGCGAAATAAAGACAATGATTATAGGTGTACGTAACCTTTCGAGCAGTGAGAAAAGTGGTGAAGTATGGGTGAACGAAATGCGTTTGCTCGAATTTAACAACGAAGGAGGTTGGGCAGCACGTGGACAACTCAACATTCAACTATCTGACTTTGGAACAGTAGATATTAATGCCAGCCACAGTACCGATGGGTTTGGTGGTTTGGAGCAAGGTGTAAACGCACGTAAAAAGGAAACAAATACTGACGTTACTCTTACAACAAGTCTTGAATTAGGTAAGTTCTTCCCAGATAAGGCGAAAGTTTCTGCACCTTTATATTATAGTGTAACGAAGAGTGAAAGCCGTCCGAAGTACAATCCACTTGATACAGATATGCTGTTAGATGCTGCTCTTGATGGTGCTGCAAACCAACACGAACGCGACTCTATTGAGTCGATAGCAGTTACAAAGCGCACCACTACGAACTTTTCGCTATCAAATATGCGGGTTGGAATACAAAACAAACGCCACCCAATGCCTTACGACCCTGCCAACTTCTCGTTTTCTTACAGCCATTCTCATTCGCACACTACGGGCGAAACCACAGTGTATGAGAATGAAGACAACTGGCGTGGTGCTATAAACTACAATTGGACACCAGTATACAAGTCGCTATCTCCACTCAAACGCATCATAAAGAGTAAATCGAAATGGTTCGATATTCTTAAACGTTTCGAAGTAAATTGGCTACCACAAAACATTGCTTTTAATTCCGAAATAACGCGAAACTATTACGAGTTGCAAGAACGTGATATGGAATCAACCACTATGAACAGATTGCCATTAACCTTTAGTGAGCAATTCTTATGGAACAGAGATTTCTCTGTACGGTGGGACTTAACACGCAATCTACACATAAACTTCCAGAGTGCTACACACGCTGAAATTGAAGAGCCATACACACCTATAAATAAAGACCTCTATGCCGACCAATATCAAGCGTGGAAAGATTCTGTGTGGACTAGTTTAAAACACTTTGGTACACCGTTAGACTATCAACAAAACTTCACGCTTTCTTATCAGTTACCTCTAAATATGATTCCAATATTCGATTGGATTAACTCTGATGCTACCTACAATTCCACATATACATGGGTTCGTGGAACACGCTTAGAGAGCGGAGAGTCGTTGGGTAATATTATTACGAACAATAGGACACTGAATATAAATGGTTCGTTCAACTTAGAACGTCTCTACAACCATATTCCTTTCTTAAAAAAGACAAACGAAAGGTTCAATAAGTCGCGTCCAAGTCTTAGTAGAAATAGCTCTCTCGATAGTCGTGGACGTGTAGACGCAAGCGCCTTTAGCGAAGAGTTGAATAAAGAGTTAGGAAGAAATACGAAGAATAAGAAAGAAAACGAAGACAA
>ENA-OWLC01000241-OWLC01000241.1-metagenome-genome-assembly--contig:-NODE-241-length-14542-cov-2.345689_pt1 | contig 14542 bp, 12 predicted proteins | sample MGYA00245344_ERZ651092 | MGnify/ENA primary metagenome ERZ651092 (study PRJEB26857, sample SAMEA4031755) | metagenome | biome: human; feature: oral; material: saliva | place: Philippines | collected 2014... | reverse complement strand
GTCAAATCTCAGAGTTAGAAAATGCTGGCTGCGAGATTGTAAGGCTTGCTATTCCGGATATAGAGGCTGCAAATACGCTAAAGAAGCTTAGGAATAAGACAAACATGCCTATAGTTGCTGATATTCACTTTGATTATAAGCTCGCTCTTGCAGCGATAGATGCTGGGGCAGATAAGATTAGAATTAACCCAGGAAATATAGGAAGCATAGAGAGAGTAAGAGCTGTCGTTAATGAAGCAAAGATGGCTCATATACCTATTAGAGTCGGTGTAAACTCAGGATCTTTAGAAAAGGATATCCTTGAGAAGTACGGCAAAGTTACAGCAAGAGGCCTTTGCGATAGCGCGCTTAGGAATGTTGCTATCATAGAGGACATGGGCTTTGATGATATAGTCGTGTCGCTAAAATCATCTGATGTGAGGATGAACTATGAGGCACACAGGCTAATTGCACAAGAGACAGATCACCCTATACATATTGGAATTACTGAGGCTGGTACAGTCAAAAGAGGAAAGCTTAAGTCTGCAATAGGTATTGGAAGCCTGCTTCTTGACGGTGTTGGCGACACCATGAGAGTATCATTGACAGCAAATCCGGTAGAAGAGGTTCTGTTTGCTAGAGAAATTTTAGAGACCATTGGACTTAGAGAAGCTAACTATGATTTAGTATCATGTCCTACATGTGGACGAACATCTGTTAATCTCGAGGAACTTGCCGAAAAAATTGACAGAAGACTTGCTGATGAGAATGTCAGAGAAGGAATAAAGGTAGCGGTCATGGGCTGTGTCGTAAACGGACCAGGAGAAGCTAAGGGCGCTGATTATGGCGTTGCTGGCGGAATGCATAAGGGCGTTATATTCGAAAAAGGAGAGGTCGTAAAGACAGTAAAGGAAGAGGACATCATAGATGAGCTCTTCAATCTAATTTATGAGCGCGAGGGGAAAACTATTCGATGAAGGAGTTGTTTTACAGCTATATAGATTGGGATAATGTCGGCGAAGAATATAGGGACAGAGCCGTTGCACAGGTTGACGACGCTGTTATTTTGAGTGAGAAAAATATACTAAAGCTCTCTGTAAGGCTAAACTATGTTGTTCCAGCAAAAGATGAGGATAAGATAAAAGGTATCATCCTTAACTCGGTAGGTGACCTTAAGGATGTCGAATTTGAATACACATATGTAAATCTTATTCTTTCAGATGCTGATGCTCTTAGACTAATACTTCCTAAGGTTTTGCGAAAGCTTAACGAGAAAAACCACTATGTGGCAGGAAGCATAGACATTTCTTCGCTAAAGATAGAGGGAAAAAGAGTAATAATAAGCACAGTTGGTGAGCTGGCTTGTAAGAATCTAAACGGTAAGGCATCAAGCCAGATCGCTTTGATGATAAAAAATGAAATAGGTCTTGAATATGAAATCGTCTTCGAAAACGACGATAAGCTTTACGCAGAGGCCCATGAGTCCTTGCAGAAGAGAAGCGACGACGAAATAAAAGAGCTAAATGAGAAGACAAAGGAAGCTGCAAAGGCGGCAGCATCAAAACCTAAGGCTGAGGAACAGAAGTTCCAAGGCGGCGGAAACAGCGGATTTAGACGTAAGAAAAATACCAAGGATCTTCCGGCAAAGGGAAATATCATAATGGGTGAAAAAGCTATCACGCTTGAGATTACTCCTCTGGCAGAACTTTCACCGGAGCAGAAGCAGGTTGCGGTTGCAGGAATACTCTTTGATAAGAATGCGAGAACTGTAAGACACGAGAATGTTTTGATGTCTCTTTCAATTACAGACAGAAAAACTAGCACATGTCTAAAGACCTTTGTTAGCAAGCAGAAGTGGGATGAAATCAATAGCCTTCTGAAAGAAGGAACATATATCAAAGCAATAGGTGCACCTGAATGGGATACCTATGAAAATGCTATAACTGTGAGAATTGACGGCATAGAGAAGAGCAGTATCAAGCTTCGTGAGGATAACTACGACGGACAAAAGAGAGTCGAGCTTCATTGTCACACAAAGATGAGTGCTATGGACGGACTAAACGATGTCGAAACCATAGTTAAGACTGCAGCAAGATGGGGACATCCAGCCGTTGCAATTACAGACCACGGCGTAGTACAGAGTTTTCCAGATGCAGCGAGTGCTGCAGCAAAGCTTGCTAAGGATGATATAAATATCAAAATCATTTACGGTATGGAGGGCTATGTCTTTGATGATAGCGACTGCGTAAATGAGGACGGAAGCATAGACTATAAGAAGAAGGGAACTAACCACATAATTCTTCTTGCAGCAACTCAGGAGGGACTTAAAAACATATATAAGATGGTTTCTATGTCTCATATAGAGTATTTCTACAGAAAGCCTAGACTTCCTAAATCTGTAATCAGTAAGTATAGGGATGGTGTAATTATTGGCTCAGCCTGCGAGGCAGGTGAGGTATATAGAGCGGTCTCAAATAATTTAAGCGATGCGGAGCTTGATGAAATTGCAAGCTTCTATGACTATCTAGAAATTCAACCTTTGATTAACAATCAGTTCATGATAGAAAAGCGCATGGTCGAGTCGAGAGAAGATCTTAGAAACTTTAACCGCAGAGTTTTGGAATGCGGAAGAAGGCTAGGCAAGATGGTAGTTGCAACAACTGACGCGCACTATGATGAGCCAGAGTCAGCTATTTTTAGAAATATAATCATGGCAGGCATGGGATATAAGGATGCCGAAAACGGTCAGGGCCTATATATGAGAACGACTGAAGAAATGCTCGAGGAATTTTCATATCTTGGTGATGATATAGCTTACGAAATAGTTGTTGAAAATCCTAATAAGATTGCTGATATGATTTCTCCAGACATTCTGCCAGTTCCTAAGGGTAAGTATCCTCCTAAGATTGAGGGGGCTGAAGAGACTCTTCGTAAGACCTGCATGGATAAGGTCCATGAGATGTACGGAGAGAATGTTCCGTCAGAAATAGAAGAAAGACTCAATAAGGAACTTGATTCCATCATAGGAAATGGCTATGCGGTCATGTATGTATCTGCACAGATGCTAGTTAACAAGTCGCTGGAGGATGGTTACCTTGTAGGATCTAGAGGTTCAGTAGGGTCTTCTCTTGCTGCGACAATGGCTGGAATCACAGAGGTTAATCCACTTGAGCCACATTATGTATGCCCTAAGTGCAAACACTTAGAGTGGGGAGATATGAATCTCTACGACTGTGGAATAGATATGCCTGTAAAGGCGTGCCCAAAGTGCGGTACTGAGATGAAGAGAGATGGCTTTACTATTCCGTTTGCAACCTTCCTTGGATTTAACGGAGATAAGGAGCCTGATATAGACCTTAATTTCGCCGGAGAATACCAGGCGAGAGCACACAGCTATGTTGGTGAAATCTTCGGTGAAAAAAACGTATACAAGGCTGGTACTGTAAGTACTGTGGCTGACAAGACTGCTTATGGATATGTACTCAAGTTTGCAGAGGAAAAGAACTTTCCGATAAACAAATTTGATACATTAAGGCTTGCAAAGGGATGCACAGGTGTTAAGAAGACGACGGGACAGCATCCAGGCGGAATTGTAATAGTTCCAGAAGATCACGAAATCTATGAGTTCTGTCCAGTGCAAAGACCCGCAAATGATACTAAGTCAGATGTTGTAACAACGCACTTTGATTATCACAAGATAGATCAAAACCTACTAAAACTTGATATCCTAGGACACAACGTACCTTCGATGATAAGGCAACTTCAGGATATGACAGGAGTTGACCCGCTTCAAATAGACCTGACAGATAGAAAAGTTCTCAGCATTTTCAACGGCACAGAAGCACTAGATATAAAGGACGAAAACTATAAGTTTACGCATGGAACCTATGCGATACCTGAGTTTGGCACATCTTTTGTACGCCAGATGCTCGATGATACTAAGCCTGATAAGTTCGCTGACCTAGTCAGAATATCAGGGTTTTCACACGGTACAGATGTTTGGCTAAACAATGCGCAGGACTATATCAAAGATGGAACTGCAACCATGAGAGAGGTAATTTCTACTAGAGATGACATCATGAACTACCTCATTCTCAAGGGTATCGAAAACAAGACATCCTTTGATATCATGGAGAAGGTAAGAAAGAATAAGCCGCTTAGCGACGAGCTTCTAGGAATCATGAAGGATCATGGAGTACCTGATTGGTACATTGATTCATGTATCAAAATTCAGTACATGTTCCCTAGAGCCCACGCTGTTGCTTATACAATGATGTCATTTAGAATGGCATGGTATAAGGTTTATTATCCACAGGAGTTTTATGCAACGCACTTTACTTCAGTAGCTGCTGACTTTAATGCCTCAGTAATCCTTCAGGGACCATCAGCTTGTCTAAGCAAGATAGAGGAAACCATAACCAAGGGTAAGAATGCGACACCTAAGGAAATGGCAGAAATTCTTGTCTACGAGGTTGCCTATGAGATGTATGCTAGAGGATTTAAGTTCCGCATGCCTAAACTTGGACACTCCAAGGCTCTTAAGTTCTGGGTCGAGGATGGTGAGGTTTTGCTTCCATTTGTAGTCATAGATGGAATGGGAGGTTCTGCTGCAACATCATTTGTTGAGGCATATGAGGAGAAGCCTTTTGATACGGTAGAAGATGCTGTGATAAGATCAAAGGTAAATCGCACAGCTCTAGAGTCACTTAGAGCATACGGAATCTTTGATGGACTTCCAGAGACAGATCAGCTAAGCTTCTTCTAAGGCTGTTTAAATATACGCATAAAAGACGTTAATGCTGGATAAAGTCTAATTTTCATGTATAAATGACATAAAAACTGTATAAATGTATGAAATCCTGTCAAATTGACGGGATTTCATACATTATGTCTAAATTTACGTCAAAATGACGGAATTTTAGACAAAATGACGGAAAAACATACATATATTCTACTCGAAACCAATATATAATCTATTTAAAGATGTTATGTATTAGGGGAGAGTGTTATGGAAGGTAGATATATCGTTTATAAGACGAATAAGGTTGTAAGACGTGTTAGCTTTGATGAGATACTCTATGTAGAGAGTGATGGAAGGCAGATTAAGCTTGAGACAGAATGCGGAACATTATCGTATTATGAGAAAATCTCAGCAATTGCACCTAGTTTTGATGATAGCTTTTGCAGGGCCATGTCATATTGCTATATCAACTTATCGAAAGTGAGACTCATGTCAGGTGGAATAGTTAACTTTGGCTGCGGCAAGGCGCTGGTTTTAGGAAGAGATAGTTTTTTGAGAGCCAAAAGGGAATACTACAATTACCTACGTAGGAGCATACAATCATAAAAATAATATTGCATTTCGAAAAATTTTTGGTAATATATACACAATCAGGGTATACCCATATAGACAATTTAATTTTGTGATTTTAGTTTGTAAGGTAATTTTGGGGAATTGAAAGGAGAGCTTAATGAAGAGCTTTATTAAGGAATTTAAGGAGTTTATCAGCAACGGCAACGTTATGAGCATGGCAATTGGTATCATCATCGGTGGTGCATTTACTGCTATCGTTAACTCACTCGTAGCGGACATCATCACACCGCTACTAGGAATCATCCTAGGTGGAATTAACTTCTCAGGTATTTCTATCACAGTTGGAAGCGCTCAGCTAATGGTTGGTAACTTCATCCAGGCTGTAATCATGTTCGTACTAACTGCACTTGTAATCTTCGTAATGATGAAGTGCTTCAACAAGCTAGCAGTTAAGAAGAAGGAAGAAGAGGAAGCTCCAGCACCAGCAGAGCCATCAGATGAGGTTAAGCTTCTTATGGAAATCAGAGACGCTCTTAATAAGTAGTAGCGACATCTGAGTAAAGTGTCGATTATTTGACATTGTATAAAATTTATGATACTATAATTGTAATCGATAATTCTTTTGTTAAAGAGTGGGCCTTCCCACTCTTTAAGTTTTGTATAGGGTGAAAATGGCAAAGAAAAAGATTACAGAAGTGACAGAGGAACTTATCAAGGATTTCCTTGATGAGAGAAAGCTTAGCCTCTGGGCATGTGAATTTGTTAAAGAAGGACCTGATTACTTTCTTAGAGTATACATTGACAAAGAGGAAGGATATGTAGGAACTCAGGAGTGTGAGGAGGTCAGCAGATTTCTTTCAGATAAGCTCGACGAGCAGGATTTGATAGAAAGGGAATATTACCTTGAGGTTAGCTCGCCAGGAATGGACAGGGAGCTTATTACTCAGGAGCATTTTGACAGATATGTCGGCAGTGAAATAGAAATCAAGCTTTACAAGGCTATTGATAAGAAGAAGCAGCTTGTTGGAACGCTTGTTTCGCTGAATGATGGTATTGTAAAGATTACAGTAGATGGTAAAGATATGGAACTACCTAGAGATCAGATTGCTAAGGCTAATCTAGCAGTTATCTTCTAGGGACTAAATATAAATAGGAGGGTCAGAAATGAACAGAGAGTTTATAGACGCGCTCGAACAGCTTGAGGAAGAAAAACATATAGAAAAAGGAGTTCTTCTAGAGGCAATTGAGTCAGCATTGTTAGCTGCATATAGGCGCAACTATAGCACCACAGGTAATATCAATGTCGATAATGTAAGAGTTGACATCGATTCAGAGACGGGAGATATTTCCGTTTTATCAAGACTTGAGGTTGTCGAAGAAGTTATGGACGAAAATCGTGAGATAAGCCTTGATGATGCACGCGAGATTGATGCAAGATACGAAATCGGTGATGCTATAGAATTTGCGGTTACACCAGAGGACTTTGGTAGAATTGCTGCACAGACAGCAAAGCAGGTAGTAGTGCAGAGAATCAGAGAGGCTGAGCGCTCAAAGGTATACGACGATTTCAAGAATCGCCTATATGAGATTGTTACAGGTGTTGTGCACAGAAAGAGCGGAGCAACACTCTTTGTTGACCTAGGACATACAGAGGCAATACTTCCACCTAGGGAGCAGGTGCCAGGAGAACGTTTTGAGGTAAATGATAGACTAAAGGCTTACATCATGGATGTTAAGCATAGCCTAAAGGGACCTCAGATATATCTTTCAAGATCGCATCCAGGTCTTGTAAAGAAGCTATTTGAGCTAGAGGTTCCAGAACTTACAGATGGAACGGTTGAGATTAAGGCTATTGCAAGAGAAGCTGGTTCAAGAACAAAGATGACAGTTTACACTGAGTTTGAGAACGTTGACCCAGTAGGTTCATGCGTTGGTAACCGCGGAGCAAGAGTTCAGTCTGTGGTAAATGAGCTTGATGGAGAGAAGATTGACGTAATTCCATGGAGCGATGAACCAGAAGAACTTATCGCTAACGTACTTAGCCCAGCTAAGGTTGAGGATGTATTCATCGTTTCTGATAGCGATGAAGAAAAGGCTGCGCTTGTAGTAGTACCTGATTACCAGCTTTCACTAGCAATAGGTAAGGAAGGTCAGAACGTAAGACTAGCAGCAAAGGTTAGCGGTTGGAAGATAGATATCAAGAGCCATAGCCAGTACTATCAGGATGAAGATGCTGATGGAGTTTATGATGAGGATATGAGCTATGAAGATTCAGCTGATGCGGAGGTCGTAGAAGTTGAGTAAAGAAAAACCAATGCGCAGATGCATAGGTTGCATGGAATCAAAGTCTCAGGATGAGCTGTTTAGACTTGTAGACGAAGGTGATAACATCAGCTTTGACTTTACGCGAAGGAAGGATGGCAGGGGTGCCTATTTATGCAAGAGCATTGAATGCTTTGAAAATGCATGCAAGAAGAGGGCGTTTGCAAGAGTCTTCAGACGCAAGGTTGATCAAGAGAATATAGATAAGCTAAGAGGAGAATTTGATGGAAAAATCCAAGTTTAGAAGCTACATGGGTTTTGCCGCAAGGTCAAAGAATATCCAGGTTGGGTATAACACCGCACTTATGCTAATCGCAAAGAGGCGCGTAAAACTTTTGATAATAGCTACGGATGTTGGAGACAATACAAAGAGAAAATTGACGCAGAAATGTGTCACTAACAATATAAAATACAGGGTTTTCGGAGAAGCTAGTGAGCTTTCACACATGACCGGGAATGTGGATAAGGGCGTATTCGCAATCATGGACAAGGAATTTGCCGAAAGCATATGTAAGGAGATTGACCTGATTCAATCAGAAAGGGAGGTGTCTAATGGCAGTGAAAGTATTTGAACTTGCCCGTGAACTAGAAGTTCAAAGCAAGGAGCTACTCGAAAAGGCTTCAGGACTGGGTATAGAGCTAAAGAGTCATATGAGCACATTATCCGAGGGTGATATTGCAAAGCTTAAGTCGGCATACGGCAAAGGTGAGGCTAAGAGCAATGATAGTGAAACAACAAAGCCAGCAGCTGGTAGAAAGCGTTTGCCTATTGGAAGACCGATAGTTGACGATTCCTACTTTGCAAATAGAAATAAAGCAGAGGAAAGCGATAAGAAAGCAAAACCTGAAGTTAAGAAAGAAAAAGAAGAGAATAAAGCAGTGGCAAGCAGCAAAGACGTGACATCAAAGGAACACTCCAAGACTAAAGAGGCATCAAAGGCTAGCGAGATGCCAAAGGAAGAGGCAAAGAAGTCTGTTAAGAAGGAAGAGAAGAAGCCTGAACCAGCAAAGCAGGAAACAACAGCTGATCAGAACGCTTCAGGAAGAAGACCTATCGGTGTTAAGATTATAAAGACAGCTGATGAGGTTAAGGCAGAGGAAAAGAAGCGTGTAGAAAGAGCAGCAAAGCCTGCATCACCTGCATCATCTGAGGCAAAGAAGTCTGACGACAGAAGAAATACAAGACCAAGCAGAGATGCAAAGTCAGGCGAGGCTAGAGGCGAAAGACGCGATAGAAACGACAGAAATAACAGAAACGATAGAAACGATAGAAACAACTCTAGAAACGGCCGTGACTCCGAGAACAAGTTTAGCAAGGATGATCGCAGGCAGGGTGGAAACTCAAGATATCAGGACAAGGACAATAAGAGAACAACTTCTGCAGGTAGAATCGAAGGCAAGCCAGACTCAGCAAAGAGAGACGACAAGAAGAAGTCATTCGATAAGAAGGAGAAACACAGCAAGTTCGATAAGTTCGAGAGAAAGTCACTTGAGAAGCAGGTTAGAAACAAGCACACCAAGTATAAGAACAACAACGTAGACGTAGAGCCACAGATTGAAGAAGAAGTATTACCAGAAGGCACAATAGTTCTTACAGTACCTATCACAGTTGCAGGCTTCTGTGAGCAGACAGAGGTTTCAACATCAAAGGTTATCATGTCTTTGATGAAGCTAGGTATAATGGCAAATATCAACCAGAACATCGATGAGGACACAGTTATGATTCTTGCAGAAGAAATTGGAATCAGTGTTCATATCGGCAAGGTTGAGGAAGAAAATGAAGAGACAGGAATCGAAGTATTCGAGGACGATGAGAAGGATCTAAAGCCAAGACCACCTATTATCACTGTAATGGGCCACGTTGACCACGGTAAGACATCGCTACTTGATGCAATTAGGAAGACTAATGTTACTTCAAGTGAGTCAGGTGGAATTACTCAGCACATCGGGGCATCTGAGGTTAAGGTAAATGGGCAGAAAATCGTATTCCTAGATACACCAGGACACGAAGCATTTACAGCGATGAGAGCTAGAGGTGCTCATGTTACTGATATAGCAGTTTTAGTTGTTGCTGCAGACGATGGTGTAATGCCACAGACGATAGAGTCAATAAGCCACGCTAAGGCAGCAGGAGTTCCTATCATAGTTGCAATCAACAAGATGGATAAGCCAGGAGCTAACCCTGATAGAGTTAAGCAGGAGCTTTCAGAGCACAATGTACTAGTTGAAGATTGGGGTGGAGATGTAATCACAGTTCCAGTTTCAGCAAAGTCAGGCGACGGAATCATGAACCTGCTTGAGATGATTCTGCTTCAGGCAGAGGTTCTTGAGCTCAAGGCTAACCCAAGCAGACTAGCTATGGGTTCAGTAATAGAGGCTAGACTAGATAAGGCAAAAGGTCCTGTAGCTACACTCTTAGTGACAAATGGTACACTTGAGAGCGGACAGAGCATCGTTGCAGGTACATCTGCAGGTAGAATCCGTCTGATGACAGACTTCAGAGGAAAGACTATAAAGAAGGCTGGTCCAGCTACTGCTGTTGAGATACTTGGACTTACAGACGTTCCTCAGGCAGGTGATGAGTTCAATGCAGTTAAGGAAGACAAGATTGCAAGAGACATCGCTGAGAAGCGTAAAGAGAAGCTAAGAGAAGAAGTTCTCGCAAAGAATTCAAGTACAACACTAGAGAAGCTATTTAGCCAGATTCAGGAGGGCGACGTTAAGGAACTCAACCTAATCATCAAGGGAGATGTTCAGGGTTCAATCGGTGCCCTAGTCGCTTCACTAGAAAAGCTAAATAATGACGAGGTTAAGGTTAATATCATCCACACAGGTGTAGGTACAGTTACTGAATCAGATATCATGCTTGCAGGTACATCAGGTGCCGTAATCATCGGATTTAATGTAAGACCAAGCACAGCTGTGCAGACTCTAGCAGATAGAGAGAGCATAGAAATCAGAACATATAGAGTAATCTACGACGTAATTGACGATGTAGAAAACGCTATGAAGGGTATGCTCGATCCAGAGTACAAGGAAGAAATCCTTGGTAAGGTTGAAATCAGAAATACCTTCAAGGTACCAAATGTTGGAATCATCGGTGGTGCTTACGTTATTGAGGGTAAGGTTCAGCGTAACGCAGAGGTTAGACTTGTAAGAGATGGAATTGTTATTCACGAAGGAAAGATTTCATCACTTAAGAGATTTAAGGATGATGCAAAGGAAGTTGCTCAGGGATATGAGTGCGGTATCGGAATCGAAAACTATAACGATATCAAAGATGGCGATTTGATCGAGTGCTTCCACATGGTAGAGATAGAGCGAAAGTAATATAAAACACTTAAGTCGCCTATGGCGGCTTAAGTGCTATCTGGAGAAAGTATGGGAAAAGGATATAGAACAAAGAGACTCGGTGAAGAAATCAAAAGAATAATAAGCCAGCTTTTGCTTACCGAGATTAAAGATCCACGTCTAGCCGGAAAGTTCATCAGCATCACAGATGTTGAAGTTACTTCAGACGGCAGCTATGCAACCTGCTATGTGACGGTTATGTCATGTACTCAGGGAGATAAGAATATAGATATAGACGATGAGCAGAAAAGCAAAGATGAAAAGACTGAAGTTATTGACGGTCTAAAGCGTGCAGCTGGACTTATGCGAACTGAGATTAGCAAGAAGCTTAGCATAAGACACGTGCCAGAGCTCATTTTCAAGATTGATAGCTCGATGGAATATGGAAATCACATAGAAAAGGTGATAAGAGAGCTTGGAGAAAAGAATGGGAAATAATAGCTTTAGGGAAATCGCAGAAGCAATCAAAGCGAATCAAAGCTTTGCGCTTTATCCACACACTAATATGGATGGAGATGCGATAGGCTCAAGTGCAGCTATTTGCCTAGCTCTTAGGCAGCTTGGCAAGGAAGCGTGGATAATCATAGATGAAGAAGTTCCAGATAATCTAATGTTTCTAGCTGAAGGCTTAGTTACAGAAGATAAGGAATTTGCATGCTCGGTAGACATGGCGTTTTGCGTGGATTCAGGAGCACTAGATAGAATAGGTGAAAGAGCTTCTTTATTTCAGGCAGCAAAGCTAAGTGTATGCATAGACCACCACTCGACGAGCACGCATTTCTGTGACTATAACTACATAGATCCTAAGTCTGCAGCTACGGGGCAGCTTGCCTTTCTTTTAATAAAGGAACTAGAAATAGTCCCTGATAAGAGAATTGCAAACTCGGTCTTTGCAGCGATTACAACGGACACGGGAAATTTTCAGTATTCTAACACTCAGAAAATCACACATGAGATAGTTGCTGAGCTATATGACTGGGGAGTTTCTGCAAATGAAGTCAGCATAGAGATATACGAAAGCGATAGATTCGAAAGACTTAAAGTTGAAGCACTTGCAATAGCAAGGATGAGAAGTGAGTTTGACGGCAAGCTTTTGATAACTTATGTTAGTCAGGACATGCTAAAAGAGAGCGGCGCCTTCATGTATGAGACAGATAGAATCGTAAATCTTATGAGAGCGATAAAGGGAACCGAGGTTTCCGTTCTTGTCAAGGAGTACGAAAAAGATGTAATCAAGCTCAGCATGAGGTCAAAGCAGTATTTTGATGTAGCAAAGCTATGTGCTAGTCTAGGCGGAGGCGGACATGCAAGAGCAGCTGGCGCCACACTTAGATGCAGCCTAGATGAAGCTATTGAAAGAGTAATTGAAGCCTTTGGCAGAGAAATGTAGTATGGATGGAATAATCAATATAAACAAGCCTAAGGACATGACTTCTTTTGATGTTGTAGCCATAGTAAGACGTGCCTGCGGCACTAAGCGAGTTGGACATCTTGGAACACTTGATCCAATGGCAGAGGGCATACTTCCTGTAACCATTGGAAGAGCTGGAAGAGTCATGGATTATCTAGATACGGATATCAAAGTTTACAGAGGTAGTGCAAGACTAGGTCTTGAGACAGATACGCTTGATATTTGGGGAAATACTGTCAAAACCTGTGAAGATTTTAGCATAGATAGAAAGATGCTTGATAAGGCTGTAGAAGCTTTTAGAGGTGTGATTGACCAGATTCCACCAATGTATTCTGCGCTTAAGGTGGGTGGCAAAAAGCTATATGAATATGCGCGTGAAGGCAAGGCTATAGATGTAAAGAGTCGTAAGGCTTATATAGAAAAGGCTGATATTATATCCTTTGATGGATGTGAATTTGAGTTTGAAATCGCATGCTCAAAGGGTACTTACATAAGAAGCATATGTTCAGATATAGGAAGGGCGCTCGGCTGCGGAGCAGCAATGAGCAGTCTGACTAGGATTAGATCAGGATGCTTTGATATAGCAGATGCAATAGACATAGAAAAGATAAGGAATATGAGTCCAGAGGAAATAGGGAAAATGCTTACCCCTATAGATAAACCCCTGGAGCACTTTGGCTTAGCAGAGCTAGAGGACTGGGAAAAGCACCTTTTTGTAAACGGAGTTGAGCTAAGAGAGGACCAGTGGTCTCTTTTGAAAAAGCCTAAGTTCTCAGAGGAGAAGTTTCCACTCACTCTCAAGGATGATTTTGCAAGACTATATAGAGTTTACGGCAAGGCTGGAGAATTTTTGGGAACAGCCAAAGAAAATAATGGCTTAATAAAAGCAGACAAGGTATTTTATAATGCAAATATTTGATAATTTAAATGAAATAAAGAGCATAGAGGAGACATCGATTGCGCTTGGTAACTTTGATGGAGTACACCTAGGGCACCAGAAGCTTATCAAGACGACGATTGAAATTGCGAAGGAGCGTGGACTTAAATCTGCTGTGTTTACTTTTTCGAATCACCCTAGGGACCTTCTTCCAAATGCCCCTAAGATAAAGAACATACTTTATAAACATGAGAAAGAAGAACTCATGGAGGATTTGGGAGTTGACTACCTCATAAACATTCCATTTACAAGGGAAATCATGGAGATGCCACCTGAGGAGTACGTTAAGAAGATTATTGTAGATAAGCTTCGTGCAAAATCTGTTGTCTGTGGATTCAATCACAACTTCGGATATAAGGCTAGCGGAAATGTAGACACTCTTTACGAGCTGAGCCTTGAGCTAGGTTTCAGCCTTAAGGTAATAGATGCTTTTGTCATAAATGAGCAGGTAGTAAGTTCGACTTTGATTAGAAATCTAATTGCTACGGGCAAGGTAGATGAGTGTGAAACATATATGGGACGTCCTTATGCTATATCAGGTGAAGTCGTTGTCGGTAATAGGCTTGGCAGAAAACTTGGATTTCCAACATCAAATCTTGTTATAGACGATAGCATGGTTACACCGCCAAACGGCGTTTATGTGACATTTTGTGTCTATAACGGAAAGAGATATCCTAGTGTAACAAATGTCGGGGTTAAGCCAACGATAGGTAATTACGGAAAAAATGTCGAAACACATATCTTTGACTTTGATAAAATCCTTTATGGAAAGGGCATTACAGTAGAGTTTTTGGAAATGCTAAGGGATGAAATAAAGTTTGATAATGTTGAAGAATTATCTGAGCAGATAATTAGCGACTGCGCTACGGCGAAAGAATTTCATAAAAAGAATGGATTTTTATAAATCGCGATTTAATGAGTGAAAAATTTGAGCACTTTTGGTTGAACAAACCAATGGTGCTTTTTTGATTGTACAATGTCTATAAATGGCTAAATATAGCCATTTTTGATGGATAATGCAGAAGGCAAAAAGCTTGAAAAACACAGTTAATTGTGATAAAATGTACTACAATTAATTAATTTGCAATATCTTTATAAATGTATAATCTTTTTCAATTGTTAAATTTTATACAGTATGCAAATTTATTCATGTGAACAAACAAATTAATCTATGGGGGCAAACAGGGATAAATCTAAAATTAAAAAGGGGGAAAAGATACAATAAATC
>ENA-OWLC01000238-OWLC01000238.1-metagenome-genome-assembly--contig:-NODE-238-length-14681-cov-5.519759_pt1 | contig 14681 bp, 12 predicted proteins | sample MGYA00245344_ERZ651092 | MGnify/ENA primary metagenome ERZ651092 (study PRJEB26857, sample SAMEA4031755) | metagenome | biome: human; feature: oral; material: saliva | place: Philippines | collected 2014... | reverse complement strand
TTTAAAACTTAACAATTATGTCAGAAATTGAATCAAAGGTAAAAGCAATTATCGTGGATAAGCTCGGTGTTGACGAAGCAGAAGTAAAGCCAGAAGCAAGTTTTACAAACGATCTTGGTGCTGATTCTTTGGATACAGTAGAACTTATTATGGAGTTTGAGAAAGAATTTGGTATTTCAATTCCAGACGATAAGGCAGAAAAGATTGTTACTGTAGGCGATGCCATTGCTTATATCCAAGAGAACGCAAAGTAAGAAGATACATAAATGAAGGTTGGGAGCTTCGGCTTCCAGCTAATTTTTATCTTTACATTCACTTATTTCTTACTTAGGGTTCGTTCATTCAGAGTCTAAGACAAGAATAAGAATTAAGGAGTTAAGCCAATCGTTTTACTTATGTTTCTAAATGTATGTAGAACTAATTGCTTAACTCCTTAATTTTATATCTGAAAAGAGAGCCTTATGCGTCTCGTACTATCACGATGACAGAATTTAAACTAATAAATTAATGGAATTAAAAAGAGTAGTAGTAACAGGACTTGGTGCAGTTACTCCATTGGGAAACAACCCTGAAGAAACTTGGAAAGCAATGCTCGAAGGTAAGAGTGGCGCAGCTCCTATTACTTATTTCGATACAACTAATTTTAAAACAAAATTCGCTTGCGAAGTAAAAGGGCTAAATATAAACGATTATATCGACCGTAAAGAAGCACGTAAGCTCGACCGTTATACACAATTAGCACTCATTAGTGCCATTCAAGGTGTAGAAGATTGTGGCATTGATTTGGACAAAGTAAACAAGAATCGCATCGGTGTAGTCTACGGAGTAGGTATTGGTGGTATAAAGACTTTTGAAGAAGAGATTAGTTATTATGCCTTGCATAAAGAAGCAGGTCCAAAATTCAATCCATTCTTCATTCCTAAAATGATTGCCGACATTGCTTCTGGACACATTAGCATACGTTTCGGCTTCCATGGACCAAACTTTACAACCACATCAGCTTGTGCATCGTCTACCAATGCAATCAGTCAAGCATTCAATTTAATACGTTTGGGTAAAGCCGATATGATTGTTAGCGGTGGAGCAGAAGCAGCTATTACCGAATCAGGAGTAGGCGGTTTCAATGCAATGCACGCTCTCTCTACTCGTAACGACGACCCAGAACACGCATCTCGTCCATTTTCTGCAAGTCGCGATGGCTTCGTTATGGGCGAAGGAGCAGGTTGCTTAATTCTCGAAGAACTAGAACACGCAAAAGCTCGCGGTGCTAAGATATATGCAGAACTAGTTGGTGAAGGCGAATCTGCCGATGCATATCACATCACAGCATCTCACCCAGATGGTTTGGGAGCAAATTTAGTAATGCAAGCAGCCCTCAACGATGCAGGATTAAAGCCTGAAGACATAGACTATATAAATGTTCATGGCACATCAACCCCCGTTGGCGATGTTTCAGAAATAAAGGCTATTACGCAATTATTCGGCGATGCAGCCTACAAACTCAATATTTCGTCTACCAAAAGTATGACTGGACACTTGCTAGGAGCAGCTGGGGCTGTTGAGGCAATGGCTTGTGTACTTTCAATTCAGAACGATATTGTTCCCCCAACAATTAATCATAATGAAGAGGATAAAGACGAAGAAATTGATTACAACCTGAATTTTACGTTTAATAAAGCAGAAAAACGCGAAGTGCGTGCAGCACTTAGCAATACATTTGGCTTTGGCGGTCACAATGCTTGCGTAATATTCAAGAAATATGCTGAATAAAATTATTGATAGAATAAAGCTCCCTTTCCGCAAGGAAAAGGAGCTTTATTTGTCATTATATAATATAATAGGTGTGCTTCCGCATAATCTTTCCTTTTACAAAACAGCCCTCTTACACAAAAGTGTGGCACGAAGGAACGACAAAGGCAAACCCGTTAACAACGAACGTTTAGAGTTTTTGGGAGATGCAATTCTCGATGCTATTGTAGGAGACATTGTTTACGAACACTTTCCTGGTAAACGAGAAGGTTTTCTCACTAATACTCGTTCGAAAATAGTACAGCGCGAAACACTAAATAAGTTGGCTAACGATTTAGGAATAACGCGTTTAATTTTGTCGAGTGGACATTCTCAGTCGCACAATAGTTACCTTGGTGGCAATGCATTCGAAGCTTTAGTGGGTGCATTATATCTCGACCATGGATACACAGCCTGTATGAAGTTTATGAAGAAACAAATATTAGGCGAACTTATAAACATTGATAAGGTGGCATATAAGGAGGTAAACTTTAAGTCGAAACTCATAGAATGGACACAGAAACACAAAATTTGCCTTGAGTTTAAACCTCTTTCGTTTGGTAAAGACAAGGAAGGCAGTCCCACATTTTCATTCCAGGTAGTATTGGAAGGTATTGCTTGTGGCGAAGGAAGCGGTTACTCCAAGAAAGAAAGTCAGCAAGAAGCGGCTAAAGTTACACTTCAATACATTCGAAAGAACACAAAGTTCGCTGATAAAATATTCAAAGCTAAACAAAAGCGTATAGCTTTAGAACAGCCAGAAGACCTTAGTGTTATTGAAACAACAGAAGATAATGTATCTGTTTTGCCTCTGAAAGATGACGCAGATGATGAATCTAATACATTTACCAACATAGAAAGAGAAGATTGCTTTTCTGGTATGGTGGCAGATGAGAAAGAAAACATTATTGCTAAAGCAGAAGCAGAGGCGTTCGAATAATAATAGCTATATAAAGCAGTGCAAAATAGCTTTGCAATTTACAATAAGAATATAAAATAGTGCTTTTCAAAGCTTTTAGTATCAGAATAAAGCCGTATTTTTGCACTAAAAGAATATAAATGTTATTTAGAATATGGCATTAAAATGTGGTATAGTAGGTTTGCCGAACGTTGGCAAATCTACACTTTTCAATTGTTTGAGCAGTGCCAAAGCTCAGGCAGCCAATTTCCCGTTTTGTACAATAGAACCCAACTTGGGTGTTATTACTGTTCCTGACGAGCGTTTGAACAAACTCGCTGAGATTGTTCACCCGGGGAGAATTGTACCTGCAACTTGCGAAATAGTAGACATTGCTGGTCTTGTTAAGGGAGCCAGCAAAGGCGAAGGATTGGGTAATAAGTTTCTTGGTAATATTCGCGAATGCGATGCTATCATTCATGCAATTCGTTGTTTTGAAGACGATAATATAGTTCGTGAAGGTGGGGCTGCAGTTAATCCGATTGAAGACAAGGAAATTATAGATACCGAACTCCAGCTAAAAGACCTTGAAACTATAGAATCGCAGCTTGCTAAACAGCAAAAAGTGGCTGCAGCAGGCAACAAAGATGCGAAGACTATGGTTGCTGTTCTCGAAGCTTACAAAACTGTTTTAGAGCAAGGAAAGAACGCGCGCAGTGTGCAATTCGAAACTAAAGAAGAACAACTGGCGGCTCACGACCTTTTTCTTCTTACCACAAAGCCCGTTCTTTACGTTTGCAACGTAGATGAAAACAGTGCGAAAGAGGGTAACGAATATAGCAAGCAGGTTGAGAAGATAGCTGCTGAAGAAGGTGCCGAAGCTATGATTATTGCTGCAAAGACCGAAGAAGACATTGCATCGTTGGATAGTTACGAAGACAAGAAACTCTTTCTCGACGAACTTGGGTTAGAACAAAGTGGCGTAAACCGACTGATAAAGAAGGCTTATCATCTCTTAAATCTTCAAACATTCATTACTGCTGGAGAAATGGAGGTAAAGGCATGGACATTCCATAAAGGTTGGAAGGCTCCACAATGTGCTGGAGTTATACACACTGACTTCGAAAAGGGATTCATCAGAGCAGAGGTCATTAAGTACGACGACTATCTGAAATATGGTTCAGAAGCCGCTGTTAGAGAAGCAGGAAAACTCGGCGTAGAAGGTAAAGAGTATATAGTGCAAGACGGAGACATTATGCACTTCCGTTTCAATGTATAGTTTATGGAGGAATAAAGTATGCTGAATAACTTGCTTTATATAGCCTGGCAACCCAATGAATACCTTGTGCGCATTGGCTCAGCAGGCATACGTTGGTATGGAATGTGTTGGCTGGTAGGGTTTGCTATAGCCTATTTGCTTATGCGATGGCTTTTTAAACAACACAAAATAGCTAACGAGAAGTTCGAACCAATGTTTATGTATGTTTTTCTTGGTGCATTTATAGGAGCACGCTTAGGACATTGTTTCTTTTACGAACCAAAAGAATTTTTCGACTCTTGGCAGCATTTTGTTGAAATATTCCTACCTATTAAGTTTCTTGCTGGCGGTGGGTGGAAGTTTGTTGGCTATCAAGGATTGGCATCGCACGGTGGAGTTGTAGGACTGCTTATAGCGCTTTATCTCTACATAAAACGCACTAAGCTGAACCCATGGTTAGTTCTCGACTTTATGGGTATCTGTTCTACCATTACATCGGTATTCATTCGTTTAGGAAATCTTATGAATTCGGAGATTATAGGTAGAGTTACCGATGTGCCTTGGGCGTTTATTTTTTACGATGTTGATACCTATCCACGACACCCCGGACAACTCTATGAGGCAATTGCCTACTTTGTTTTCTTCTGGATTATATTTCTCATTTACAGGAAATATCCTAAAAAGGCTGGTACTGGTCTCTACTTTGGGCTTTGCCTTACGCTTATATTCACTTTCCGTTTCCTCATTGAGTTTACAAAAGAAGTACAGGTTTCATTCGAATCGAGCTTACCTATTGATATGGGACAAATACTTAGTGTGCCGCTCATAGCACTGGGTATGTGGGCTATCATACGGTCGAAGGGGAAAGAATATAACGAATAAGGTTACTCTATAAGCAAAAAACACTTTTAAAAACAGTGCATTCGCCGTCTAGAATTCTTATGAATAAATAGGAATTCTAGATTTTTTCGTCTTTCAAACACAAACTTTTTCTACTCTAATAATGGCTCAACAGAAAGGCTGATAGGGCTATTTGGAAAAAAGATATAGCGTTACGAACGCTACTTTTATATAACACATTGGTGAACAACATATTGGTTTCTGGGATACTATAACAACACCTAAAGTAAAATATTGCAGAATTAAAACCAAATAACTCATTAACCACAATATGCATAGTTCTTATTACTGCGGTATTGTTTCCTAACATCGTTTATTTTCTTATCGGTATCTTATCTGTCTTTCTAACTTAACGTAACCCGCTACGCCTACATTGCAAAGACAGACAATCTACTAAACAATAAAACAAAATATGCTTAGGCTCTAATAACAGATTTGGATTAAATAATTCGTAATCTTCAGCTAAATAATTAACTTTTAGATACGATAATGTAGAGTTATAAGGGTGGTAGTTTTTTATGATATCTAATTCGCAACTGACAGACGTCTGAAAGGAACACGACAGATATCTGTAACGAACACGACAGATATCTGTGACGAACGCAATAGATATCTGAAACAAAAGTATCTAATATCTATCTGATTTTTCTAAGCATTTGTGATATTCCATTCGACTTGTGGGTGTATGTGGACAGACAGTAGATGCAGCTCATAAAATATCTACTCATTTTCTACCTATTTTCTATAATGCTTAAGAATACTAAGTATATATTTTCTTATTTCTTACAACAAACTTTTTTATACTATAAAAGTTATGCTTTTGCATTGCAAAACAATTGTTTTTGGTAAACGCCTCATATTCTGTACAAATCTAAAACAATAAATGCGTCAAATTATAACTAACCAAAAATTCTCTAACCAATAATCTTTAACTGTTAGTTCTTTCCTGTTCTGCACCAAATTAATTTGGTAAAAGACTTGTTATACCTATTAAAATTCGTAATTTTGCAACTTGGATAGTAACGCATTGTCATATAATGAACTAAACGATAGGGTAGGGGAAGCGTCTTCGCCTTACCAGTATTATGGTTCGTAAACAACGACATCAAAATAAAACAAACATAAGAATGGAATACAACTTCACAGAGATTGAGAAGAAATGGCAGAAGAAATGGGTTGAGAACAAAACCTATAAGGTTGTTGAAGATAAGAACAAGCAAAAGTTCTATGTGCTTAATATGTTTCCATACCCATCGGGAGCAGGGTTGCACGTAGGACACCCACTCGGCTATATAGCCAGCGACATTTACGCACGCTATAAGCGCTTAAAAGGTTTCAACGTGTTAAATCCAATGGGATATGATGCTTACGGACTGCCTGCCGAGCAGTATGCCATTCAAACAGGACAACACCCATCTATTACAACCGAAAAAAATATAGCCCGTTATAGGGAACAGTTAGACAAGATAGGTTTCAGTTTCGATTGGGAGCGTGAAGTGCGTACCTGCGATCCTGAATACTACCATTGGACACAATGGGCATTCCAACGTATGTTTGATTCATACTACGACTATAATGATGGCAAAGCAAAACCTATATCTAACCTTGTTCGCCATTTTGAAGAAGAAGGAACGCTTAATCTTAACGTAGCACAAGGCGAAGAAAAAACATTCTCTGCTCGCAATTGGATAAGTATGAGCGAAAAAGAACAGCAGGAAACGCTTATGAACTATCGTATAGCATATCTTGGCGAAACTATGGTGAACTGGTGTCCTGGTTTAGGAACAGTGTTGGCAAACGATGAAGTTGTAGATGGTGTAAGCGAACGCGGAGGCTATCCGGTTGTACAAAAGAAAATGAAACAATGGTGTTTACGTGTTTCTGCATACGCACAACGGTTGTTAGACGGTTTAGAAAATGTAAACTGGACAGACTCTATGAAAGAGACACAACGCAACTGGATTGGGCGTTCGGAAGGTACGGAAGTGGTGTTTAAGAGCATTACACCCACAGCCGATAATGAGGAAATAGAACACGACATTACTATCTTTACAACCCGTGCCGATACAATGTTTGGCGTAACTTTTATGGTGCTTGCTCCAGAAAGCGAATTAGTTCCAGAGCTTACAACAGCCAAACAAAAGTCAGAGGTTGAAGAATATTTAGCATACGTAAAGAAACGAACAGAGCGCGACCGTATGACCGACCGTAAAGTTACAGGTGTTTTCACAGGTTCGTATGGTATTAATCCGTTAACAGACGAGAAATTACCTATCTATATATCAGAATACGTACTCTCAGGCTATGGCACAGGTGCTATTATGGCTGTACCAGCACACGACAGTCGCGATTATGCATTTGCCAAACACTTCGGTCTTCCAATACGTCCGCTTATCGAAGGCGCTGATGTTTCAGAAGAAAGCTTCGACGCAAAAGAAGGTATCGTCATCAATAGTCCAATAAAACTAGTTGAAGGAAGTTTCTCTTTGAACGGACTTACAGTGAAAGAAGCAATAGCAGCAACTAAGAAGTATGTTACAGAGAGAGGATTAGGCAAAGTGAAAGTGAACTATCGTTTACGCGATGCTATCTTCTCACGCCAACGCTATTGGGGCGAACCATTCCCAGTTTATTATAAAGATGGTATGCCTTATATGGTTCCAGAAGAATGTTTACCACTCGAATTACCAGCAATAGACAAATTTGAACCTACCGAAACGGGCGAACCTCCATTGGGACGAGCTAAAATATGGGCTTGGGACGAAGAGAATAAGACTATTGTAGATAAAGAATTGATAGACAATAAAACTATATTCCCATTAGAATTGAATACAATGCCGGGCTTCGCAGGTAGCTCTGCTTATTATCTTCGCTATATGGACCCACACAATAACAAGGCTTTAGTGGGAAAAGAAGCCGATGAATATTGGCAGAATGTAGACCTTTATGTAGGAGGAACAGAGCATGCAACAGGACACTTAATATACAGCCGCTTCTGGAATAAGTTCCTTTTCGACTACGGTTACAGTTGTAAAGAAGAACCATACGAGAAGTTAGTAAATCAAGGAATGATACAAGGACGTTCTAACTTTGTGTATCGTATCAATTCAGACGACCATTCTAAAGCTCCAATATTTGTAAGTTTCGGATTGAAAGATAAATACGAAACAACACCAATCCACGTAGATGTGAATATTGTTCATGCCGATGTATTGGATATTGATGCTTTCAAAGCATGGCGACCAGAATACGAAAATGCAGAGTTTATACTCGAAGATGGTAAGTATATTTGCGGTTGGGCAGTAGAAAAAATGTCGAAGTCTATGTTCAACGTAGTCAATCCCGACGTCATTGTTGAGCAATATGGCGCAGATACTTTACGTTTGTATGAAATGTTCTTAGGTCCAGTTGAAACAAGTAAACCATGGGATACAAACGGTATAGATGGTTGTTTCCGATTCTTGAAAAAGTTTTGGAAACTGTATCAGCAAGACTTAAACGACAACGAGCCTTCTAAAGAGTCTGTAAAGAGTGTTCATAAACTTATTAAGAAGGTTTCTAACGATATAGAACAGTTCTCTTACAATACCGCGATCTCTGCTTTCATGATTTGTGTAAACGAATTAGGACAACAAAAGTGTAATAATCGTGGTCTGTTGCGCAACTTAGTTATATTAATAGCACCGTTTGCACCACACATTGCCGAAGAACTTTGGCAACATCTTGGTGAAAAAGACAGCGTTTGTAATGCACAATGGCCAACATGGAACGAGGCTTATTTAACAGAAAACGAGGTTCAACTCACCATTTCTTTCAACGGGAAAGCACGCTTCCAAATGACTTTCCCTATTGATGCAAGTAAAGAAGATGTTGAAACGGCAGCATTAAACGATGAAAGAAGTAAAAAATACATAGATGGTAAAACTATTGTAAAAGTAATAGTAGTACCTAAGAAAATTGTAAACATCGTTTGCAAATAGAATAAAAGCACATTCGTTGGTTTGAAACACAGCCACGAATGTGCTAAAACACATTATTAAACTATGACAATTAATCAGCAATTAATTAGAGACGAAATAAAAGATTACATTTTACTAACTCTTGGTTTAACGCTGTATGCGGCTGCATTCACAGTGTTTCTTATGCCATATCAGATAGTAACAGGTGGTGTTACAGGTTTATCAGCCATTATTTTCTATGCAACACAGTTTAAACTCGAAAACACTTATATGATTATCAATGTAGTATTATTGGGTGCTGCACTGAAGATATTGGGTTTAAAGTTTATGATGAAAACCATCTACGCTATTATTGTGTTATATTTTATGCTAAAGTTTGCACAACAATTAATGCCAATAGATACAAACGGACACTTCGTAAAGATATTAGGCGAAGACCAAAAGTTTATGTCGCTCATTGTGGGGTGTTGCATTACAGGTACTGGAATGGCTATGGTATTTCTAAATGGTGGTAGTATGGGTGGTACAGATATAGTTGCAGCCTGCATAAACAAATATAAAAACATTTCGTTGGGACAGGTTTTAATGGCTGTCGATATCTGTATTATTGGTAGTTGTATGCTTTTTCCACAGTTTGGAACATACATTCAGCGTTTTCATAAAGTTATTTTCGGTCTTTGCACAATGTTTATCGAATGCTCTGTACTCGATTATATAATGAACTTAAGGCGCCAATCGGTACAATTTCTCATATTTTCTAAGAAGTATGAAGAGATTGCTAATGCTATTATGCAAGAGCGCGATCGAGGAATAACCATATTAGATGGACATGGTTGGTACACTGGAAAAGATGTAAAAGTAATTTGCCTAATGGCTAAACGTAGAGAAAGCCAATCTATATTTCGTATTGTTAAGATTATAGACCCATTAGCTTTTGTCAGTCAAAGTTCTGTAATTGGTGTCTATGGGGAAGGATTCGATAAAATAAAAGTAAATACAAAGAATGCTGAGAAAGTTCTTTCGCAAGTATATCCGAATAACAATACGGAAATAACCAACGAACAATAAAATGAAAATAGTATTTGCAACAAACAATAAACACAAGCTTATCGAAATTAAAGATATTCTTGGAAACGACTTTAATATTGTTTCGTTAAAGGATATTGGCTGCAACGTAGACATACCAGAAACTGCCGATACGCTGGAAGGAAACGCAAGTATAAAGTCGCATTATATCTACAATAATTATCATTTAAATTGCTTTGCCGATGATACAGGACTTGAAGTAGATGCACTTAATGGCGAACCTGGTGTACATTCTGCACGTTACGACGAATATACCGACCACGATAGTGAAGCAAATATGCGCAAATTGCTCCGTAAATTGGGCGATACAACGAATAGAAAAGCGCACTTCCGAACAGTAATTTCTCTAATTATTGATGGTAAAGAACATCAATTCGAAGGTAGAGTAGATGGATATATTGCTACGAAAAAATCGGGAACAGAAGGCTTTGGCTACGATCCTTTATTTATTCCAGAGGGATACGATAAGAGTTTTGCAGAACTTGGAGAAGATATTAAAAACCAAATTTCGCACAGAGCACGTGCCGTTCGTAAGCTCGCTGAATATCTAAAGCAACTATAATGAGTAAAAGTTTGTCTATTCTGCTGCCCACTTACAATTGTGATTGCACTGCACTTATCAGTGAATTGCAACGACAGTGTGTTGCAGAAGGAACAAATTTCGAAATTATTGTAGCCGACGATGCATCTCCTGACAAACGGTTTATTATAAAAAACAGAACCATTTCAAACCTTGATGGCGTTCGTTATATAGAAAGAAAACAAAATGTTGGTAGGTCTGCTATACGCAATTATCTTGTTTCTCAGTCGTCAAAGGAATGGATTTTGTTTATTGATGGAGACCTTTCGCTCAACAATGCTAAATTTATACACAACTATTTGCAAGCCGAAGGCGATGTTATTGTAGGTGGTATTAGTATTGTTGAAAACGAAAAAAGATGGGGAAACAATTTAAGATACCGTTACGAACATTCTTCAAAAGAAGCTATTAGTGCCGAAAATCGCAGAAAAACACCTTATCAACATCTTAGTACTAATTTCATTGCACACAGAAAACTAATAGGAAAAAATCCTTATAACGAAGATATAAAACAATATGGTTTCGAAGATGTGTTGCTTGGAAAACGCTTCAAAGCATTAAACGCAAAAATAAACCATATTGATAATCCTGTACTATTCAACGATTTTGAACTTAACGCAGTATTTCTTTGCAAAACCGAAGAGGCTTTACGTACACTTTCTACCTTTCAAACAGAGTTAAAAGGCTATTCTAATTTATTAAAAATAACTGGAAAGCTACAAAAAATGCACATTAGCTGGATAGGAGTGTGGCTTTATAAATTTTTGCATAAACCATTAAAACACAATCTTAAAGGCAATAATCCCAGTGTTTTCTTGTTTAATATCTATAAACTTCTTTATTTCTTACATTATAATTCTATAAGGAAATGACAAAAAGAATATACATACTTATATTTACTTGCTTACTCTTCGTACTACCATTAAGTTGTTTTGCCAATGCTACAGATACATGGAAAAACTATATGGCATATAGTAATGTGCAATGGATAGAAAAAGGTGGTAATATGCTTTATGTACTTGCGTCTAACGACCTATATTCTTATAACGAAAAGGACAATAGTATTCAAACATTCGATAAAGTAAATGGACTAAACGATACCGATATTGAATTTATAGCATGGAACAATGTTGCTAAATGTTTAGTTATTGCTTATTCTGACCAAAATATAGATTTGCTCACACAAAAAGGAGAAATTATTAGCTTGTCCGATTATTACAGGAAAACTATGACAGCTAATAAAAAAATAAATAATCTATATATAGAAGGACAATATTGCTACGTTTCAACTGGATTTGGTATTTTAAAAATAAATGTTAGTAAAGCAGAAATAAGCGATACTTACAATCTTGGTTTCAATGTAAACTATACTTATATAGAAGGAAACTATATTTATGCCTCTAGTAACACAAATGGACTTTACAGAGCTTTGCTTTCCGATAATCTTTTAGATAGAAATAATTGGCAATGGGTAGGCAACTATGTAGCACAAAATAAAACTATTGCACCCGAATTATTAGAAAAAGTAAAAGCTTTACAACCTGGTGGTCCTAAGTATAATCGTTTTTTCTTTATGCAATATCTTAATAATCGTCTTTATACAACGGGTGGAGCATTTGAACCAGGTGCAATAGGACTGAATCAACCTGGAACAATACAGGTATTAAAGAATGGCGAATGGGATATCTATCAAGACGAATTGGATAAAATAACGGGATATTACTATCACGATATGAACTGTTTGGCAGTAGATCCAAAGAATCCTGAACATGTATTTGCAGGTGGACGAGCTGGATTATACGAATTTTTGAATGGAAAACTAAAGAGATATTTCAATAAAGATAATAGCCTTTTACGTCCTTCGGTTCATAAAGGAATTGAGCTTGGAAACGATTATGTGGTAATACAAGGATTAGTTTTCGACCGAAAAAACAATTTATGGATATTAAATAGTGGTACCAAAACTACATCTTTATTAAAGTTATCGCCAGATGGAACTATGACAGACTATTCTAAACCTCAACTTATGAATAAAGGATTTAGTTTACACGTTATGCGTCGTCCTATTCTTGATAGTCGTGGCTTAATATGGTTTGTAAATAGTCATTACGAAGCCCCTGGTTTGTTCTGTTATAATCCAGAAACCGATAAGCTAAATGTTTATAACAACTTTAAAAATCAAGATGGTTCATCTATTATGGTTATTCAAATGCGTTGTGTTATTGAAGATGCATATCAAAATATTTGGGTTGGAACAAATGTAGGACCATTACGTCTTACTACTGAACAAATGAAAAATCCTTCTGAAGCTATTTTCGAACAAATAAAAATACCACGCAACGATGGAACAAATCTTGCCGATTATTTATTGGCTGGTGTAGATATTTCGTGTATGGCTATTGATGGTGGCGGCAGAAAATGGTTTGGTACAAACGGAAATGGTGTTTATCTTATTAGTGCCGACAATATGAAACAGGTGCAACATTTCCTAAGCGACAACAGCAAACTTATTTCAAACAATATAGAAAGTATTGCCATTAACGATAAAACTGGCGAAGTTTTCATCGGAACCGATAAAGGATTATGCTCGTATATGAGTGATGCTACAAAACCATCTGATAATCCTGGTGGAGAAGAAACTTACGCTTATCCTAATCCTGTACGTCCAAATTACACAGGATTAATAACAGTTGTTGGTTTAGCTTTTAATTCCGATGTAAAAATTGTTACCACTAATGGCGTACTTGTAGCAAAAGGTACAAGTAATGGTGGTACATTTATATGGGACGGCAACGATTTAAATGGAAAACGTGTAGCATCTGGAGTTTATATGGTGCAAACATCCGACCAAGAAGGTAATAACGGAACAGTATGCAAAATAGCAATTGTGAATTAAAACAAAATAAACGCAAACATTGGATAGACTTATTGCGAGGTTTTTGTATGGTAGCTATATTGCTCGACCATACTGAAATATATTATACAGGCGACAACATTATTGGCTACAATTATTATGTAGCCAATGTGTTAGTCGCTTTTTTCTTTCTTTCAGGCTATCTTTTCTATAAAGATACACCGTTTTCGCTGCAACTGAAACTTAAAGCCATTGCACGATACTTATTATTGCCTTATTTTATCTTCACAACTTTTATTGCTATTCCTAAAGCTTTAGCACACGGATTTGATATTCCAGAAACTTTATTCTCTGTTCTTACAGGACAAGCATCGTGGTTTATAGCGGCTCTTATTGTGGCAGAAATTGTTTTTTCCACAGTGTTATGGGTATGCAAAGGTAAAACTTGTTGGTTATTAACACTTTCTCTTGTAGCATCAGTTGGTTGTTATTTTCTTTCCACACATTATTCCAATATTTATTGGCAAATAGAAAATGCTTGTATGGCACTCCCTATCCTTTGTTTTGGCTATTTTTACCATAAATGGGAAAATGTTTTCCACCGTTTCCACAACCTATCATCATCTTTCTTTTTATTTATACTTTTAGTAATTATAAAAGTATATGAACATACGCAAGGCATAAGTCTGCTTATCGAACCCATACAAGTAAACAATTGGTATGTATTTATTTTCGATACCTTTATTTGTACCTTATTCCTTGTTAATTTGGCTAAACAGTTAGAAAGCGTTACTTGGTTAGAATGGACAGGACGTAGAAGTATTGTTTATTATTTCTTTTCTGGTGGCATACCACTCATTGTTTCTTCTTTATTGCAACGCATCGGTATGGGTTATTCTGGCGAATACTATCGTGTTCTTGTCGCTTTCCTTCTTGTTTATGCCTTTGCTTCCATTATAGCGTGGGCTATTTATCGCTATTTAGGGTTTATTGTTCAAAAAATAATTGAGTACAAGAAAGAAATAAATAAAAATAAAGCAAACACGCCAATAGAACTATTTTTATTGGAGCGTTTGCTTTATTTTTTATCTTCTTCAGGGAAAAGCATTTTGTTTTGTATTCTATCAAATATCACTATAAAGACCATGCCAAGATGAAAAGGAATTCTTTTCCAAAGTCCCCATGAAACAGTATCTGTATAGCTCATAATCAAAACTGTAAAATACATCAATAATAGTGTTGAAACTATTTTAAAAATATCTTTTTTCTTTAAATACATATTGATTTTTATAAGTTGTTTTGTTTAATAATTTCTATGTTTTTTCTATCTTGCAAAAATATGAAGAATGTTACATTAT
>ENA-OWLC01000233-OWLC01000233.1-metagenome-genome-assembly--contig:-NODE-233-length-14781-cov-3.005772_pt1 | contig 14781 bp, 15 predicted proteins | sample MGYA00245344_ERZ651092 | MGnify/ENA primary metagenome ERZ651092 (study PRJEB26857, sample SAMEA4031755) | metagenome | biome: human; feature: oral; material: saliva | place: Philippines | collected 2014... | reverse complement strand
GGGTTGGAAGTGCCCTTGGGAAGTCTACCATCACCAAACGTTGCACTTGCTTTGAGAATTCAAGAGCGAAAAGCCCTTATCGGACAGTTATTTAGAAACTGATTTTCCAAAGAGTGTCACATCTTCTCCGATTCGTATCCCGTATAGAAGGGTCAAGCAAGTGTCGCATGAATTTCATTATATACAAGACAGCTTTATTTAGAATCAGTTGAAGGACACACGTAAGATGGAGAAGTTGGAGTTTAAATGCACTTTACTCGAATATTCCTCTCCACAATCTCTTATGCCCCCAAGGTATCGATCGGAATAACATATATCCCATCCGAGCGCCGTCTACGCGCCATCGTCCCTTTACCGAGCAGCACAGCCATAAAGCTAGGCTTAGGATTTCTTGCTGCAGGATTAGCAGCCACCTTTCTCGCAACTCTTATGAGATTCGCAGCCGCATCTTCCACTTTAGATTCCCCCATCTTGATTTCAATGGCTGCCCATCGACCATCCGTCAATTCAATAATGGCGTCAACCTCAAGCCCATCGGCGTCCGCATAATATCGTAAAGATCCCCCATACGACTTAGGCAAAGCGGAAACGTAAACGGACAAATCATGAATGCAGAGTGACTCAATCAATAAACCAAAAAGCTGTCCGTCTTTAAGTAAGCGTGAAGAGTCGACACCTAATAAACTGGCCACGAGAGACGTATCACAGAAATATCGTTTTGGTTTCGTGCGCAGCCTTGACTTTGACCTGATTGGCGCATCCCAGCCCGAGAGCTCCTCAATAAAATAGTTGCGTCTAAACTCTTCAAGGTATGAGGATATGGTCCCATCCACCGGAGCTATATTGTCAAAGGCAGCAATATCATCTCTCACGGTACCCAGCGTTGCACTCGTTGCTACATTTCGTGCAAGAGATGCAGCTATGCGGCGGGACAGAAGTGGACTTTTTCCCGCGCGAGGCATGCTTACATCAAAAAGTGCATTAAGATACTCGTCGGCAACGGCCCTTGGATCCGTCAATTTTTTTGTTTGAAGAGCCGGCCACCCACCGCGGCATACAATATTGGCTAAATCGGCGAGATCAATATGAGATTGCGCCGGCTGGAAGGAATCTTCAAAGAGTCCCAAAAGAGATACTGCTCCCGTAGAATCTCCAGTCTCTGCAAGACTCATAGTATGCATACGCAACCGTGCAATGCGTCCTGCTCCACTATGTCTTTTTTCATCCTCGGGAGGAGTGGTGGAGCCTGTCAAAATAAACTGTCCCGGCTTATTTGCACTATCATCAATCCTATGACGTACAATATTCCATATAGCAGGTATATCTTGCCACTCGTCAATAACATGAGGGGTATCACCAACAAGAGCAAGCTGTGGATCATCCATATAGATCTGTTCGGATTCATCCACACGTGTCACACTCTCGCCAAATGACTGTGCCGTCCAGGATTTCCCCGACCAACGAGGACCACAAAGTTCTATACCACCAAAGGTATCCAGAAGGACCTGCACCTGTGAATCAATAATACGAGGAATGTATGTTTCCGGCTTAAACTTTGAATATCTCATAAGACCCCCTTCCTCGTAAGAACTATTGTAATGCCTGATGATAGCACAAATTCAACTCTTCATTGATGATTTTCGAGGATTTCCATTTATGATTTTCGAGCCATTACATTGATGATTTTCGAGGGATTGACAGCAGCGAGGGTTCACTGAACACCATTGCTCTTTCTAAAGTCCACCGGCGAGAAGCCCTTGTTCCTTCGAAATGCTTCCGTGAACGCACCCGGTTTGCGGTAACCGACCGCCTTACCGACGCTTGCAATCGGAAGATCGGTTTCCTTGAGCAGCCGAACAGCCTCTTCCATTCGTTCCCGTATGACATACGCAGAAGGTGAAAGCCCCGTCGCGGTTTTGAACAGCCTTTTCAGCTTGGTTTGCCCGATGTACAGCTCTGAGGCAAGCCGCGCACAGGAGAGGTCTCCACTCAGGTTGTCAGCAATGTAGGCGCTGATATGGCGGATAGCGCGTGTATCATCCTGAGACAGAGCCTTATGTTCTTCGCTTCCATCTTCTCGGGTAGCGTATTCCATAACAAGAGCGACAGCCTCTGCAATTACGCCCTCATAGAACAGCTCCGCGGCAATTCCCTTGCCCTGATACGCACGCGCCTTGCGGAGCAGATCGACAAGTTCGGGAAGATCATGTTTTCCGTCAACTTTGATAAAGGCTTTCCGGACATCTCTGATGTTCCCAAACCTGCTTTGTAGATAATCCCGCTAGTAGTCGGGAGAAATAGTGATAGACGAAGCCCTTGCTACGGCCCCTTTTGAGAATCGCATCTCATATTCTTCATTCTCACCCCCAAGATATACCATGATGGCCCCCGGAGCGAGCGGCGCACCCTGACGTTGCACCATACCCTTGACATCATCGTAGCATCCCAGGCAGATGTGCTCGGTACAGCGGTACCGCATGATCCCGCTTTTTGCAAAGTTCATCCTGAATGCGTTCACGGCAAAAAGATTTCCGCGAAAGTACGCCCAGTACTCACCGGATCCCAACTCATTTTCAAAGGTGTGTAGGACGCCTTCAGGGCCATAACCACGAACTTCCTTCAAAGGCTTGAGATCCCATCCTTGAAACGCCCCACGGTAAAGATCTGTCTCAATACTTTTCATTTTCCCTCCTTTCCGCTCGTCCGGTTCCCAGGCTTCTTCCTTGATCAGGCCTTCTCATTCCGTATACGGACGCATCTCATCAATGCAGTTGTCAGGAACATGCTGTTTATCCATTATAAAGCAGAGTTTCCTATAGCTAACAATTGATCGGCGAATCGATCGATGTGCATCGATATAAAGAGTCGACAGTAAGGAGGATCATCTATGAAAACGGAAGTTGAAAGCTCTAAAAATACCAGGTGGACCATGCACGACATCCTGACATTTGTAATATTCAATCTCATCATCATGATACTTATCACGGTGGCAAAAGTAGTCGAAGACATGGTGTTGACACCACAAAATACGTTCTTCGTTGGCTCATGGCTGTTTCCGTTACTGGCAACACCGTTCTATCTCGTCATGGCCGACCGCATCGGCAAACGTGGCGTACTTTCCGGATCGATCCTCATATTTGGTGTCCTCTACACCTTCACGGGCGGACTCTACTGTGCACCGGTCGCTATTGTGGGCGCAGTCATAGGCGAGCTGGTTATGTGGGGTAAAGATTCTTATCACGATATCAAACGCGTCATCGGCGGCTATATCGTCTATTGGGTGACGTTTGGTTTTTATGGAATCATACCGTATGTACTGTTCAGAGAAGCCTACATGAAACAGTTGGAAACCTACTACAATGCCGCCGACGTTACCGCGATGATCGCCCAATATACCGAACTCCCCTGGATCCTTCTGATGATGGCTTTGTTTGCAGCGGGAACGATCGTTGGCGGCCTTATTGGATCAAAATTCTTGAAAAAACACGTCCGTAAAGCGAAAATCGCATAAACGACATGGAAGAGACGGACATCAAGTGCGGTCTTCTCGGCCTTGATCCAAGAACACATCTGTTGTCGTTCTTTCTTGTAGGGATCGTATCCATGCTGATAGTGAACCTCCTTGAGACGGTGCTTTTACAGGCATTCGCTACAGCTTATCTCGCCGCAAACGGACGGACAAGAAGTGCGACAAGGACCTGTGTGAGCTTCACAGTTATATGCGGCCTGAGCTTCCTTCCCCTCCCAGGGCTGTACGGAGTTCTTTTTGTAAGCATGCTGCACATGATTCCCCCGTTTACGACCGGCTGCGCGTTCTTCTCGCTTTCTCCTTCGGCGATCATGTGCGCACTCGACCGGTGGCATCTCCCGCAAAAATTCCTCGTTGGGATTTGCATGATATTCAGATTTGCCTCGATCCTTCCGTTTGAGATGCGCTCAATACTTCGCGGAATCCGCATGCGGGGCATCTTCCCCAGCTTACTGGGTATTGTGAGACACCCCGCGCTCGCATACGAATGCTTTTACACGCCGCTTGTCATGCGCTCGCTGAGACTCTCAAACGAACTCGCCGCATCGGCCGAACTGCGAGGGATTGGGATAGGTACAGGACGAACGTCGGTATATCACGTGGGATTCACCTTGCGCGACGCAATGTGCGCTCTTGTTGTAACTGCAGCCGTCGCCGGCATATATGCGTTGGAGGCGGTTTTGTGAGAGGTACGGAAACCGTCGCTTTGAAGAACGTTTCGTTTTACTACCTCGACGAGTCTGAGCTTTCAGATGAAACATCAGCTGATAGTGAGGTATCAGCCGGCAGATACGAATCTACGGAAAGCTGTGTACAGGATATCTGCCTCAACATCCCGGCAGGCTCATGCACCGTACTCTGCGGACGCTCCGGCAGCGGAAAATCAACGGTTCTGCGCCTGATCGACGGCCTCGCAGGAACCTTCTTTCCCGGCGAGAAGAGCGGAGTGGTCCTTGTACACGGAACGGACGTGTTTGATCTGTCCCCGCGCAATCGCACGAAAAGCATAGGCGTAGTCACACAAGATCCGAGAAGTCAATTCTTCATGGGGACGGTAGGCGACGAAATTGCATTTTCCCTGGAAAATCTGGGTACTGATCCCTCAGATACGATCAAGTTCGTCCAAGAGGCGGCAACACTCAGCGGTGTCAGCCGACTTCTTGCCGAGAAGCTCACCGAGCTCTCAAGCGGACAAAAACAGCGCGTCGCTCTTGCGGCTGCAATAGCCAACCGTCCGCAGATCCTGATACTTGACGAACCCACCTCGAATTTGGATGCAGAGGGGTCTCAGTCGCTTATCAAGATCCTCGGAGAGCTTAAAAGAAACGGCGTGGCACTGATCATCTCCGAGCATAGACTCCATCAATTTTTGCCTGTAGCCGATGAGTTTGTATATCTTCAGGAAGGACGCATAGCCGCTCGGTGGGATGTCGAGAAGTTCACGTCTCTTTCCGAACACGAAACGGCAAAGTTTGGGCTTCGACACCCCGACATGAAATCCGACTCTGAAATCAAATCCTATCCCGCAAAGGATGCGGACGGTTGGCACATGACAGATGTGACCTATCTATACCCTTCAACAAAACGCGGAATCAAGGGCATTACCGCTGATTTTCCATTCGGATCCGTAACGGTTATATGTGGTGAAAACGGAACAGGCAAAACTACGCTCGCAAAAGTCCTTGTAGGAGCCGCTCGAGAGCAGAGAGGCATCGTCGCCAGAAACGGGAAACATCTTTCCCGTAAAGAACGCCGCCTCCTCAGCTACTTTGTCATGCAGGACGTTGACTATCAGCTGTATGCCGGCAGCGTAGCGGACGAAGTGGTGCTTGGCCGACAGGTGGATGATGCACTCAAGGCACGCGCCTGGGAGGCACTGGCAGCTTTTGGTCTGACGGATTTGGCCGACCGACATCCGGCCAGTCTTTCCGGCGGGCAGAAGCAGCGCGTCATACTTGCGACGGCATACTGCTCAGATGCCGAGCTTATTGTACTTGACGAGCCCACAAGCGGACTTGACGGACACGGGATGCACGAGGTGGTGCATTGGTGCCGCAAACTCGCATCCGAGAAAAAAGCAGTTGTGGTTATAACGCACGACGAACTGTTGGCGCAACTGGCAGGCGATTACATCGTTGACTTGTCATTGCAGAAAAGAGGTTGATGTCTCCATGAGTCACATTACGCCAAAAGACCGGACGGCACGTCCCAGTGCATTTTTAAAGCTTTTCTATTTTATGCGGCCCGACAGGAATCGAATGCTCTTCTCGCTTCTTCTAGCATGCATAGGCGAGGCGGCAGGCATGGTTCCTTATATTGTCGTTGCCTTACTTGCCGCGGGATTGGCGGAAGGGACGCTCACGCTTGAGTCAGCTGCTCTCCTATCAGCCGCAGCAGCAGCGGCCCAGATTGCAAAGTTCCTGTTCACCTGGCGCTCTTCCATGATCAGCCACGGGATCGCCTTCAAGGCTCTACGCACCATGCGTGAGCAGATGGCAGAGAAGATGGCTCGTGTGCCCATGGGGACCATCGTCGACACGCCGACGGGCACGTTCAAGAACCGGTTCGTAGACAACGTGAACCAACTTGAGGACGCCATTGCGCACTTCATGCCCGAGCTTCCAAGCACGGTATTTGCGCCGTTTTTGGCAATGATCATCGTATTCGCCATCAACTGGCGTATGGGACTTGCCGGGATTGCCACGATCCCCTTATGCCTGCTCTTCTATCTTGGCATGATGCGGGACTATAAGCCCAAAATGGCCCGCTATATTGCGAGCGAACAGCGGATGAACTCAACGCTGGTAGAGTATGTCAACGGTATCCAGGTGATCAAAGCGTTCGGACGCACCGCATCCTCATACGGCTCGTTTTCCGAGGCGGTAGCCGAATATCACGACTCCACGCTTGCATGGTTTCACCAAAGCTGGATATGGATGGCGGCGATACGGGCTATCGTCCCCTGTACGCTGCTCTTCTCGCTACCGCTCGGCGTTTGGCTGCTTTCGGTCGGACGGATCACATTACCTGCCTTCATGGTGTGCATCACCATCCCATTGGGATTCATCGGAGGAATACTCAAGTTCTCCCAGGCGGCAGGCCAAATTTCACGTATGGATACCTGCCTGAACGTAGTCTGGGACTTTTTAGGAGAGCCTGAGCTCTCACGGCCAAGTGAGCGCGTAATGCTTGACGGCAAGTCATTCACTTTTGAGAACGTCTCTTTTTCTTATCATGAGGGTACGGAGGTGTTGCACGATATCAACTTTAAGACGGAGCCGGGGCAGATTACGGCTATCGTAGGACCCAGCGGATCGGGCAAATCAACGGTAGCTAAGCTTATGGCCGGTTTCTGGGATGTACGCTCCGGATGCATTTCATTCGGCGGTACCGATGTGCGAGACATTCCCTTCGAGCAGCTTATGGAGCACGTCTCGTATGTGGCACAGGACACGTTTTTGTTTGATAGGACCATCGCCGACAACATCCGCATGGGCATGCCGAATGCAACTGATGAAGAGGTCGAGACTGCTGCACGTGCAGCCGGCGCTCATGAGTTCATCAGCCGGCTTCCTCAAGGGTATCGCACTCCTGCCGGTGAGGCAGGTGCAAGGCTTTCCGGCGGCGAGCGCCAACGCATCACCATTGCCCGCGCCATCTTAAAAGATGCTTCCATCGTCATTCTTGATGAGGCCACTGCCTATGCGGATCCTGAAAACGAAGCTCTGGTAGAGCGAGCCTTGAGCAAGCTTGTAGCAGGAAAAACACTTGTTACTATCGCCCACCGCCTATCAACGATCACAGGCGCCGACCAGATCCTCGTCATGGACGGCGGACGCATCGTTGCGCGCGGACGTCACGGTGAATTGCTGAAAACCTGTCCTTTGTATGCTCGCATGTGGAAAGAACATATGAGCTCTACCGTCAACGCAGAAGAGGAGCCCTCATGTTTGCAATAATGAAACGCATCCTTGACTTAGCCGGAAGCTTCTCACCGGCATCACGCCGCAGCCTCATGGCAGGCATGGTCTGTAATGTCATTAAAGCGTTCTTCATGTCCGGAATGCTCATAGCGGTATGGTGGGCCCTTGAGATGCGAAGTCACCTGAGCGCCGGAGTTGCCCTGCAATGTTTAGGGATCCTCGCTATCAGCGTAGCGGGTCAGTTTGCCTTCCAATATCTCGTGGACATACAGATGGACGCCGAGGGGTTCCACATCTTCCGTGATCTGCGGCTACGGGTGGGCGACCGCTTAAAAGGCGCTCCCATGGGCTACTTCTCAGAGCAGCGTCTCTCGGCGATAACCACCACACTCACTACCACGGTGCACCAACTCGAAGAGTTCATGACCATCTGTCTCACGGGACTCTCGGGCGGCGTAGCCATGGCAGTGATCATGAGTCTGTTCTTCCTGTTTCAAGCGCCACCGGTTGCCTTCATTACCTTTGTCGGCATTGCCGTAGGCCTTATTGTTTTGGATTGGCTGAGAAGACGCTCGACCGCCGTCACACGGGAGGTCACTGCCGCACAGGAGGAAATGACTGACAAGGTGATCGAATACGCCCGCGGCATGGCTGTATTGCGGGCATTCGCGACACCCGATGACGCACTTGCCGCAGCAAAGGCATCCTTTGAGCGGAAACGCCAGGCAGATTACGATCAAGAGCAGGCGGCACAAGGTATCCTCAAGCTCTATGCGCTCGTGTTCAACCTTGCAAGCTGCGGAGTTCTTCTCGCCGCATGCACACTGTATCTGACAGGCGCTCTGTCTCTCTCGTGGGCGCTCACGCTGCTGGTTGCCGCTTTCATGATCTATGGAGAGCTTATCAGCGCGAACAACAGTGCGTTTCTCACCAAGAAGATCGAAGGAGAGCTTAACCGCATTGACGAGGTATGCTCGGTGCCAAAGCAAGACCTTACGGATGAGACGCTCTCGCCTGACGGATTTGCCCTGGCCATGGAGGATGTCTCATTCGGTTACGGTGACGGCCGTCGTGTCATAGAAGGAGTAACACTCTTTATTCCCGAAGGCTCAACCTGCGCGCTTGTCGGCCCGAGCGGCTCGGGTAAAACAACGCTGGTGAATCTGCTTGCGCGCTTTTGGGATGTCGAGAAGGGACGCGTTACCATCGGCGGCATTGATGTCCACGAGGGAACGGCGGAAAGCCTGCTTGCAAACATATCAATGGTGTTCCAGAGCGTATACCTGTTCAATGACACCGTCGAGAATAACATTCGCTTTGGTCGCCCCGATGCACCGCGCGAAGAGGTCATCGCCGCAGCAAAACGCGCACGCTGCCATGATTTCATTATGGAACTTCCTGACGGCTACGACACGGTGCTTGAGGAAGGTGGGGCAAACCTTTCCGGTGGAGAGCGCCAGAGAGTATCAATTGCACGCGCCATCATGAAGGATGCGCCGATCGTCATCCTTGACGAGGCTACGAGCTCGGTCGACCCGGAAAACGAACACCTGCTTATGCAGGCAGTAACGGAACTGACACGAGGAAAGACCCTTGTTACCATTGCACATCGCCTGAACACGGTGCGCGATGCTGACCAGATCCTTGTGATCGACGGCGGGCGCATCGTTCAGCGTGGTACACATAATGAGCTAATGAAGGACGCTGGCATCTACCGGCGCTTTATCGAGATGCGCCGGGAAGCTGCTGGATGGCGTATCATACGCTCTTAAACTTCATGGCTACAACTCTATTGTCACTTATAACTTTTCGTCACAGTGGCAATTGCCGCATCCGTCTCTCCAGCAACTGCCTGTAAGAGTGCACGGTCTTGCTTTAATACTTCCACAGCGAGACCATTCGCACAAGGTTTCAACCCAGTACATTACCATGGCTGACGCCTTAAGATGCATTGAGAAAACATCATCATGTGCCGTACGTAGTGAATTGACGAGAAGAGCATCCACGACCCGTATCCACTGGGGAATGCGCGCATACAGAGCCTTCAAGAGTGTAGGATTTTCGTGAACGATGGAAAGTCTAAGGGCAATATCAGAGAGTCCATCGGTACCGAGTTCCTCCACGACCGCATCTAAGACAATGCGAGTAATCTCAAACGGCTGCAGGCTTTTGTTTGCGCCAGTAAGCACATACTCGGCAACTACGATACCGGCGCTATCGGGAGGCATTCCAAGAACGACATCCTCTTTGGAGGGAAAATGGCGAAAGAAGGTCATGGTAGAACTCCGGCGGCCTGGGCTGTATCCTGAGCCGCCGTTTCATCATACCCATGCTCAACAATAAGCTTGAGTCCACAAGAGCACAAACGGGAACGTGTGGAATGAAGGCGCTGTTCTTGTCATGCCTCACGAGCCTGTTTAGCCTGTAATGAAATACCACGTTTATTAACTTTTTCGTTTTCCTGCATGTTCTTCTCGCTCTAATTTCGATATATATGCGACAAATCCTGCCACCAGAAGGAGCAGAGAGCAGCCGTCACACAGAACACAATTAAAATAGCATAGGCATACGCACTACTTGCGGCGGCGCGTAGCGCCTGCGCTTGCATAGCATCCTGCCCATGTGCCGTTTCAAAGGCAAGTGAGATAGATGCAAAGCCTTCTGCTGTGGTTCCCTTACATGTTGCTGTATACCATGATTCCGTGGGCGACCAAAAATTCCAATTCCCAAAAGACACTCCAGCTGCTGGAAAGTAGAAATGAGAGCAGCCCTACCGTCTGCTTGTTGATTGAGAACGAGTTCCATGCCTCAGCTTTGCGTGGCGGGCAATCCCATGCCCACCTCCAAACCACAAATACACTGACCGCAACCATGAGATAATAATTTACAGACGTCGTCGACAAAGCCATAACGGCCAAACCTACTACTATGAAAAGGAGAAGGATCATTGCAATGGCGCGTATGGTAAGGACACGGATCACGTCCCTAAAATGGTATAAAAGATGGAAATGAACCATAGGTCCACTTCCAAGTAAATTTGTAATCGCCAGAAAACAGAAGAGGCTTGGAGGTAAAACATGGTTCAAATCAATATTGCTCTCAATCAAGAAGAGATTCTACAGTTGCTTTCTAAGGACAGAAGCGATGCATTTCGCATACTGCTCCAACAAACATTGAATGCTATATTGCGCAGAAAATCAGAAGAGCAACTTTGTGTTTGCCCTATGAGCGCTTAGATATGCGTACCGACAGTCGTAATGGCACAAAAGAGCGAACTCTAACCACGAGAATAGGTACTCTTGAGGTGCAAGTGCCAAGACATAGAAATGTTCCCTTTAAGACCCTTGTCTTTGAGAACTACAGAAGAAGTGAGGCAGCATTTGTTACCACAATGGCAGAGATGGTTATCTTTTGAGTTTCAACGGCTAAGGTCGGAAGAGTTATGGAAGAGATCTGTGGGAAGTCATTTTCAAAACAGAGTGTCTCTGAGGCATACACTGAGCTCGATGTGGCCGTCGATGCATTTTGTAACCGTCGCCTTAAGACAACTCCTGTTTGTAGTGGTAGATGCTACCTATATAAAGGTACGAGAGAACCATCGTATTGTGTCAAAAGCACTGCTGGTAGCCATAGGACTTACTGATGGCGGACTCAAAGAAATCATCGGTATATCTTTGGCTGACGCAAAGACCAAGGAGAGCTGGACTTCCTTTATCAGATTACTCGCCGTACGTGGACGACGCAATGACGGTGATGGAGCCTTCCATCTCAATACCCAAGGTGTGTACGTACCTCAAACTACCTTAGAAGACTTAACAAGGAGATAAAGCGTAGGTCAAAGGTAATCGAAATATTTCCTAATGTGTCCTTTGCAATAAGACTCATGGGTGCTTTTCTTATGGAAGAAAATGAATGTTGGAAAGCTCAGCGTAAGATCTACTACACTCCGGCTTGCAAGGAACTTAAGGCCAAGATCCCAACCTCGCAAAGATTACCCGTAACCAAATCGAACTCAGAAAAGTGGCCTAGACAGTGACAGATTCGATGATTACAAATTTGCACACTAATGTGGACTTGACTCGAAAGGCTTGCTGTACGCCGTTATTCCTCCTGAAATTCGCCGGCAAGAAGCTCGTTGTATCTCCAACTTCGAAAATACTGGAGCAATTTCACAAGGTATAATAGCCGGTGTTATAAAGTGCGTACGCCATACGTATACAGCGATTATAAAAGCGGAGGGATCTGTGTTTTATGAGTGAGCATAGTCATGCTGCGCACAAGCAAAATACAACCCGATCCAAAGAGGTGGATGACAGTACTGCTCAAAAAGAAAGAATCATTGCAGCCGCCTATTCTATTGGGGCAAAACAAGGACTTGCCGCAATTTCCGCACGAGGAGTCGCACGGAATGCAAATGTTTCAGTTGGCTACTTGTACAAACTCTTTCCTTCAAAGAGCGACATCATGGTCGCGGCCGCTGAACGTTACTTCAAGCACACTCTCTTCCAGGAAATATGTCATATCAACGCGGACGAATCATACGTTGAGTATTGCAAGAGACTTTGGGATTGCGCCTCTGAAGCAGTTGCTGTCTTTAGGAGAGACTGGTTAAGGGACTGGAAAGATCTTCCAAAAGCCGATCTTCTCGCCGCCCAAATTCGCATGGATACCATGCTTGAACATGCAAAGTCAGGACTTGAAAAAGTTCTCACACAAGATGAGCATATTGATTGGAAAACACTACCGGCAGAGATAGATGTAGCGTCTATTACGACGTTTACCGTGCGTGCCATGTTGGATTCCTTACGCGAGAAAAACGCCGATTGCACGGTACTGTTTACGCTCCTTGAACGCGGTCTTTACGATACCGGCCGGCATAATCTCTAAAATAGCGTCTGACCAAAGCATCGTGAACCAAACCGTATTGTTGTTCACACTATGGCAACTAGCATTAATACCGTCCATAAATCACGACCAAATGCTTGAACCAAAAGGTAGAGCAATATGTATGGGACGGTGTCTTTATGCTTGGATTTGCTACGGTAGCGATTACGGGCGCGCTCGTTTTTTATACTATTGGCGTTTTTGCCGAACGCCAGTCGGGCACACTTAAACTGAGTCATATCGTGCTTTTTTACTTGGGGCTTACGTGTGACACAACAGGAACAGCATGTATGTCCTTTATTGCACAAAACGGCTCTCAGAATCCGGTACATGCGACGACCGGAGCACTTGCAATTATCCTTATGATCGTACACGCAGTATGGGCAACCATTGTGTATTCCAAGAAAAATCCTACAACGCTCGCTCGCTTCCATCGTCTCAGTATTGGAGTTTGGCTTGTGTGGCTTGTGCCTTACATTTGCGGCCTGCTCATGGGAATACCGGCTCTTGCCATAGGACCAAACCTCGCGCTTGGTATAGCGATTGGTATAGCCTTCGTCATTGGCCTCATTGTATATCAATGCAAACCATGTGCTCGCACGTAGCTATGAAAGGATAATTTGGCGATATAATGTGTCGGCACTACATTACACCAGCCGACCGATAGGAATCCTTACATGAATCGATAGGAATCCTTACATGAATCCTTTGATTGTGTACTACTCATATTCAGGCATAACAAGAAAGCTCGCGGAAGACATTGCACTCATTACGGACGGAGAACTACAAGAGCTTGAACCTCAAGATCCGTATTCCTTTTCATATAACACGGCAGTAAAAGAGGTAAGAGCTCAAATTGAAAAGGGGTATTGTCCTCCGTTGCGACAAGGTCTTGCAAATATAGACGACTTTGAAACAATCTTCATAGGCTCTCCTTACTGGCTGAAAACGTTTGCTCCTCCTGTTCTTTCATTTTTGAGAACAACGGATTTAAGCGGGAAGACAATTATTCCGTTTTGCACACATGGTGGTGGAGGCTTCGGCCACATGCTTGAGGACTACAAAAGAGAATGCGGTGCGTCTCATATAAACACGGGTATCGCTCTGAAAGGCGATTACAGTTTTAACGAATTACAAAAATGGTTGGAAACGTCAGGGGTTTATCGGGATTCAAGAGACTAAAGAGTGTTCCTTTTCCAGCACGCTAAGTACACTCAATTCGCCTACTACTTCTTTTTATTGTCACCCTAATCGCTCTACAAAAAATGGCAATACGTAGGTATTCATCCAGTTCCAAGAAGCCATATCCCACGACTCCAAGCCCAGCTCTTCTGAAGTTACCACTCTGGCCGCCGTGCCCTCAACCAGAAGCATGCTGCCATCTCCAACGGCTATCAAATGTGGCGTAAGACTGAACGTATCGCAAAAAATCAACTTTGATTTTGTACGTGCACCATCTTTGGTAGGAATCTCCCATATATCAATGGATTCAACGGGAGTATGTCCAACAATTTGATTGACACCAGGAAGCGGATCTTGATAGAGCTCTGATAAATCCGCCCAAAGTGGACTGGCAATTTCGCTTCCACCACGACCTGGCCCTGCACTGTCAAGTGCCGCGAGAGCTTTATCGTCTCCACGTCGAAACATTTCATTGAGAGCATCGGAAAGCGTACAAGGAGTTTCCCTTTGGTCTGACGTAAGAAAGCGATAAGCCCACTCCCTTGTTATGCCCGCGTGTGTTACTACATAATTGCCCACAACGCATGCCATCTGAACCTTCATATAGGTAAGCGCTTCCGAAACTTCTTTATAGAGATCGGTATGCGTACCAGGCCCTGGAATACCTCGTAAATATTGCATGTCATGGTTTCCTAGGACAAAATCAACATCAAGACCATGCTTTCTTTTACCGTCAATCCATGTTAAAAAGTCATCAATCGCATCCAACATAATCGAGCGGTTGGAGTGCCACTCATCAACATAGTCCCCGCAAAACACAACGCGATTAACATCCAGTTTCTTTATCGCTTGGTCAACTCGACTTAAAATGAGATCTTCTTTAAGGTGCATATCTCCTATGACAAGTGTTTTTGCTTTGTTTTCGGAATTACTCATCTTTGCCTCTCAAGAAGTTAGTTTCAAAAATTTACAACCCAAGCAGTTCGCTATGACTCCCTAAGCGCGTAGCGACAAGCACAAGCTCATCTTCTTTAATACGATAAATAAGAAGCCAATCAGGTTCAATATGACATTCGCGATGTCCTCGATACACTCCTCCTAAAGAGTGATCACACACTGATTTTGGAAGTTCTTCTCTACATACAAGCTTCTCAAGAATTTTCTCGAGCTTTTCAAGGTTTTTACCCTGCTTTTTTGCTCTTTTGTAGCTTGAATTCTCATTGCAAGTGCAACAACAAAAGACAAGGTAGTGACCCATGGGTC
>ENA-OWLC01000226-OWLC01000226.1-metagenome-genome-assembly--contig:-NODE-226-length-15018-cov-5.695516_pt1 | contig 15018 bp, 15 predicted proteins | sample MGYA00245344_ERZ651092 | MGnify/ENA primary metagenome ERZ651092 (study PRJEB26857, sample SAMEA4031755) | metagenome | biome: human; feature: oral; material: saliva | place: Philippines | collected 2014... | reverse complement strand
TTTATTATGACTCGGTTTTAGGGGCGAAACGCTGCAAGTAGCGGTCGGAAAGATGGCTGATGTCCATCATGATCAGCACATCCGCGCAGTTGAACGCTTCATCGACGCAAGGCTCGCCGCAAAACCACGCACCTGCTTTGAGATAGCCTTTGATCAGTGCGGGTACAGGCGGGTTTTCAGACGGCGTGATGCTGTCCCATTTGAGCGGGTTGAGCGGTTTGACACGCCATTGTTCCGGAGCGAGGTATTTGCCTTTCAAGGCATGATACAGGCCGGCCGCATCGTTGCCGCCGTCGCGCATTTCGATACTGCCGCAACCAATCATAAAGCGCAGGTTTTCGTCTTTCATGAATTTGACCAAACCGGTCCACAACAGCATAACCAAGCCGCCGTTGCGGTAGTCCGGGTGGGTGCAGGCGCGGCCGAGTTCGACGGTTTGCGGCAGTATGTCTTTCAAAGGCTCAAGGTCGAATTCATGCTCGCTGTACCAGCCGCCGACTTTTTTTGCGGTTTCTTCGGTAATCAGGCGGTAGCAGCCGATAACTTCGCCGGTTGCATCGTCAAACGCGAGCAGGTGGTGGCAATGCTCATCATAAGGATCGACATCGCGGCCATCATCGCTTTCGATTTCCGCACCCAATTCTTGGGCAAAAACCTGATAGCGCAATCTTTGGGCGGCTTCGATTTCAGCTTGGGTTTCTGCAAGGCGTACGCTCAGGCCGATTTTGGGGCCCGTTTGATTGAAACGGCTGGGGGACATGATGTTTCCTGTTTGAAGAAAATGGCTGATTATAGCGGATATACGGACAGATTTATATTGATTTGCTTTGCGGTAGGGCAAATTATGTCGGGTTGTTGGAAAAAGGCTTCAGGCCGTCTGAATTTGGCATGCCAAGCGGTAGAAGCGTAAAATCAACGTTTTTGCCGCTTTTTTTGTTATGGAAACCTCTTTTCTGCTTGCCGGAAAAATTACCGAGCTGACGTTGATTGTTTTGATGGGCGTGGCTTTGGTGAAGGCCGGGCTGTTGAAATCGGAAAACAGCTACACGCTCTCCGTCATTGCGCTTTATTTGATCAGCCCGTCCGTCATGATTCATGCTTTTCAGATGAACAATGCGCCGCAGATTATCGAAGGGCTGAAGCTTTCCGTTATGCTGGCGGTGTTTTTCCATGTGGTGTTGATTGTTTTGGGCAGGGTGTTTAAGAGCGTATTCAAACTCGATGCGCTCGAACACGCGGCGACGGTGTACAGCAATTCGGGCAACCTGATTATTCCTTTGGTAATGTCGGTCTTTGGTGCGGAATGGGTGATTTACACCACCGGTTTTATCTTGGTGCAGACGTTTTTGTTTTGGACGCATCTGCGCCTGTTGATTTGCGGTCGCGGCAATGTGGCTTGGAAAACCATTTTCACCAATATCAACATCTTATCCATGTTGGTCGGGTTGCTGATGTTTGCCTTTCAAATCAAGCTGCCGCATATTGTCGATAATACTTTGGCGACGGTGGGCGGCATGATTGGGCCGGTTGCCATGTTGGTGGCAGGCATGCTTTTGGCTTCTTTGCCGCTGCGTTCGATTGTGTGGACGCCGAGGCTTTATCTCGTTGCTTTTTTAAGGCTGATTTTGATTCCGGTATTATTGCTTTTCGCCGTTAAAGCCTGCGGTTTTGCCCATCATGATGCGCATGCGGATACGGTTGTTTTAATCAGCTTTTTGGCAACGACTTCGCCTGCCGCTTCGACAGTTACCCAAATGGCGGTTGTTTACGGCAAAAATGCCCAAAAAGCCAGTGCGATTTATGGGTTGACGACCCTGCTTTGTGTGGTAACCATGCCGGTAATGATTGCCTTATATCGTTGGATTATTTAAGAAAAGGGCAGGCCGTCTGAAACTTTGACTTTATGTTTCAGACGGCCTGTTTGGTATTTTAATTTTGAAAATAACTTTTATTATCAATTAATTAAACAATTAAAAAACTATACAAAGATGATAGCTGCGTGTATCCTTACGCCTAACATTCATCCAATATAAATCTTTAAAGGAACACAGCCATGACCGACTTTACCGTTTGGGAAACCGCACCTTTCAATTCCACCATCGACCATATCCTGCAGCGTTACCACAATGTCCACCGCGCCCAGTTTGAAGAGTTGGTTCCGCTGGCGCAAAAAGTGGCGCAGGTTCATGCCGATACTTTCCCTGCCGAAGTGCCTGATTTGTTGGCCTATATGCAAAACGAGCTGTTGATGCACATGATGAAAGAGGAGCGCATGTTGTTCCCGATGATTAATCAGGGTGTGGGTCGCGGCGCGGCCATGCCCATCAGCGTGATGATGCATGAACACGAAGACCACGATCAGGCCATCGCACGCTTGGAAGAATTGACCAATAATTTTGAGCTTCCCGAAGGCGCTTGCGGCAGCTGGACCCGTTTGTACGCATTGGCCAAAGAGATGGTGGACGATTTGAAAGACCACATCCACTTGGAAAATGAGATTTTGTTCCCCCGCGTTTTAGCTTCTTAAGAATTGATGTTAATCAAGGCCGTCTGAATGTTCAGACGGCCTGTTCTTTAATCCCTTGCTAAGTTAGTACAATAGTTCTAAAATTTTAATAAAGAAACAAAAATAAGCAGTAAAGGCACACATCCGTTTTTTTGTTTACTTGAGAAGGAGTTTATGAATGAAACATTCTAAAGTTTTACTATCGGGTATTCTGTTTGCTGCTGTGACTGCATGCGCCCAAGCGACGGACGGTAGCTGGAGTGCCCTGCAGGATACGAAAACAGGTGTGCAGTCGCGACCTTATTATGAATTTGGCAATGTGGTTCAGAAGATTTCTTTTAAGAAAACCGGTAATCCGGAAAATGGTCTGAAAAAGCCTGTCTTGACGGTGTATCGCCAGGGCAAGCTGTTGGGCGAAGCATATAATTTGGAAGCCTCTCATGGCAGCTCCTTGTTGCCAACCCTGTTTCTGGTAAACGGCAAGTCATTAAATGTAAATGACGGCAACGATAAAAAACAATTGGCTTCTGCGAAGAGAATCGATTTTTACGATTTCGGTCACGGCCGTATCGGCCATGCAGTCTTTACCGCGCCTAACGGCATCTGTCAGGATATGAAACACGGCAAAGGCGTTTCCTACAAGCTGGTTACCAACTATGTTAATTTTCCGGATTATCCTTCGCCTGAAAATATCTTGATTATCACTGCGCAAGGCAAATATGAGCAAGACGGGTTTATATTGGATGCTACTGAGTCAAGAGTAACCAGTGCCAATAAAGAGTTTGCCAAAAAATATGGCGAAGCCCTGAAATCTAAGAATGGCGCAGAGACTAGGCATGTGAATATGGCCAATGCAGCCAGTGCGGAAAAAGGCAGACTGTTGGCTGATTATATCTGTCAGTAATCATATTAAAGGCCGTCTGAAATTCAGACGGCCTTTTTGAATCATGAATGCATCTCTTGTTCGAACGACAGCAGAATCTGTTTTACTTCGTCCGCTTCTTTGACGGCGCGGATGCGGTCGAACAATATCTGTGCCTGTTCAAACTCTTTTTTCATCATCCCCAGCCATTGCTTCAAACGGGCAACCGGATATTTGTTGTTGGCTTCTTTGACAAGGCATAAGTCGAAGAATTGGACTATCCATGAAGATACTTCGGCAAAGTCGGTGTCTTTCACTGTTTCGCCGTTTTCATATTGCTTGATTTGCCGCGCCAAGTCGGGACGGATAACCGCGCCGCGCCCGAGCATCACGCTGTCGCAGCCGCTGACGGCTTTAATGTCGAGATAGTCTTGAAGGCTGAACACATCGCCGTTGGCAGTAACGGGAATACTGACAGCATCGCGGATTTTGCGCACCCATTCCCAATGAGCCGGCGGCTCGTAGCCTTCGACTTTGGTGCGCGCATGGACGGTCAACGCGCATGCGCCGCCGTTTTCAATCGCGGAAGCGCATTCCAATGCCAGACTTTTGTCTTCGTAACCGAGCCGCATCTTGGCAGTCAGCGGAATGTGTTGCGGCAGGCGTTGGCGCAGGGTGCGGACGATGTGGTAAATCAAGTCCGGCTCTTTGAGCAAGACTGCGCCGCCTTTGTGTTTGTTGACCGTCGGCGCAGGGCAGCCGAAGTTGAGGTCGATTTTGTCCGCGCCGAAACGCACGGCTTCCAAAGCATTGACGACCATGTTTTCCGCATCGCTGCCCAAAAGCTGTACAGTACAGGGCGTGCCGGCCGGCGTACGGTTGGCATGGGCGATTTCGGGAACATATTTAAGCCAAGTGGCGCGTGAGTGGACCGTGTGTGTAATGCGGACAAATTCGCTGACGCATTCGTCAAATCCGCCGATGCGCGTCAACAGGTCGCGCATCACATCGTCCACCAGCCCCTGCATGGGGGCAAGAATAAGCTGCATGAGTCAGGCCGTCTGAAAAAAGGAGGACATATTGTAGCGGTATATCGGTTAAAATACAGCTTCCTTTTTCAGACGGCCTTTTTATGATGCACACAATTCCGGCAACCGCCGCCATGTTGGTAAAAAATTCAGAACGTTATCTTTCAGAAGTTTTGAGTGCGCTGAAAGACTTTGACGAAGTCCTGTTGTTGGACAACGGATCGACCGACCGTACTTTTGAAATTGCCAAGGGCTTTCCCAATGTCAGCTATTACAAGCATGAGTTTATCGGGTTTGGCCCGATGAAAAATCTGGCGGCCAGGCTGGCGCAAAATGATTGGATTTTCAGCATAGACAGCGATGAAGTGGCGGATGAGGCTTTAATCGAAGCCATTCGTGCGGCCGTTTTGGAAAATGAGAAGGAGCACATCTTTTCACTTTCCCGTCTGAACCATTATCACGGTCGCTTGATTAAAGGCTGCGGCTGGTATCCGGATATTATTCCGCGCCTTTACCATCGCAGGTTTACCCGTTTTTCCGACCGTCAGGTGCATGAGTCTTTGCTGTTGCCGCAGGAAGCCAAGGTTAAACAACTCGATGGCCGTCTGAAACATTATTCTTTTGAAAGCGCCGAAGGGCTGATTCAAAAAATGCAGCAGTACAGTTCGCTGTATGCGGAAGAAAATCGCTTCAAGAAAGACAGCTCGCCGTTTAAGGCTTTGTTGCATGGCGGCGTATCGTTTGTGAAAAATTACCTGCTCAAGCGCGGTTTTGCCTATGGGGCGGACGGTCTGACGATTTCGGTATCCAACGCACAGGGTTCGTATTACAAATATGTCAAACTCTACGAGCGCAACCGCACGATAACCGTCTCCCTCATCATCACCACCTACAATCGCCCCGATGCTTTGGAGCTGGTGCTGAAATCGGCTTTATCGCAAACCCGTCTGCCGGATGAGATTATTGTCGCGGATGACGGCTCAAGGCAGGAAACCGCCGAAGTGGTTGATTTTATCCACCGCAGGACAAGCATTCCTGTTAAACATTCATGGCAGCCGGATAGAGGCTTTCGTGCTGCCGAATCGCGCAACCGTGCGTTGGCGCAGGCGAAGAGCGATTATATTGTGTTGATTGACGGCGATATGGTTTTGGATCCGTCTTTTATCGCCGATCATTTGAAGATTGCCCGCAAAGGCCGTCTGATACAGGGTTCCCGCGTGATTTTGACTGAGGATAAAACGCAGGATATTTTGAACGAAGGCGATTTGCCTGCCTTGTCTATGTTCAGCTCAGGAATAGAAAAACGGCTTTCTGCCCTGCGTTGCCGTTGTTTGGCCAAATTGGCAGGCCGAAAAGGCAACCGCAAACACAAAGGCATCAAAACCTGCAATATGGGTTTTTTCCGCAGCGATGCGCTTGCCGTCAACGGGTTTGACAATAGCTTTGTCGGTTGGGGCAGGGAAGACAGCGAATTTGTCGCCCGTTGCTATCATATGCCGTCTGAAAGCGGTTTATATTGCATCCAATAATTTGTCGGCGGTATGGTTGATGGTGAAACGGTCGGCGACGCATTGATGAGCTGCTGTTGCCAGTGCGTTTTTTGCTTCGGGGTTTAAGACGAGGCGTTCGATTTCATCCGCCAAAGATTCAGGTGTCAGCCTGTCCAACAGAATCCCCGATTGATGATGCGCGACAATTTCTTTTTGCGCGCCCAAAGTATTGGAAATCACCGCCGTTCGGCAGTACATCGCCTCGCATAATGACAAACCGAATGCCTCAGGGACGAGGCTGGGCAAAACCACGACATCGCTTTGGCGGTAAAACGAAGCAAGTTTTTCGGTAAACCCTTCAAAAGAAACAAATGGTTCTGCTCCCGAAGCAGATACGCGCCGCTTCAGGCGGCACATATAATCCGGATGTCCGTGCCCTGCTAATTTGAGCCTGATTTGAGGATATTTCCGATGCAATATCACACAGGCTTCAATCAGGTTTTCCAATCCTTTTTCCGGACTGATCCTGCCGGCGTAGGCGACGGTAAAAAAACGGCTGTCGGGTTTTTCTTGAGAGGGGGGGAAGCGGTCGGTATCGATACCGTTATGAACAATCCGGTATTTTTCTTTAAAGGGATTACCGGCGGTTTGCACATCGTAAACCAGACGGGAAACGCAAATAAAGCGGTCGGTGTTTTTCTGTATCAGGCGGTGATAAAAATCGGTTTTGTTGGCGACGACATTGTGTTTGACAAATATCAGGCGTATCCCGGTCAGTTTTTTCAAAAGTATGGATAAGGCGGCAATTTTGCCGGTGTGTATCATTAGGTGGGAAATGCGGTTTTCCCGGATAAAGAGGGTAAGTGCGTAGAGCGAAAACAGCCCATTGAGCGTGTGAAGGCGTGTTGTGAAAACGGAAGAAACTTCGGAAAAGCGCCTGTGCATCAATTCATTATTTTTATTGACGGCGGTAAACATCGTGCAGCCCCGAAGCCCCAATGCTTTTGAAACATCATAGACATATTGCTCGCCCCCGCCCCAAATTTTGGCAGATACGATATTTAATATCCTGAATTCTTTTTCCATTTAAAATTTTCCGCCGGATTTGTACAGATAATATAGTTTGACATATTTAATCATCGTGTAATAGCTGTGGTTGACGGACATAATCCAACCCATTTTTCCATCAAGAAACCCTTTGTTCAGGATATAAATTTTGAAAAAACCCCAAATCGGACGGAGGATAATGTCTTTAACGAAAATTACGGGTTTTCCCTGTTCCCGGTATTTCTCGGCTGAGATGGAAGTATATTTGTTGAACTTGTTGAAATATTGTTCCCAGTTGTCGTACGTGTAATGGTACATAAAATGTTTCAGACGGCGTTTTGGGTAGGGGGTCTGTACGGTTTCGTGTACTTTGCCTTGCACCGAACTGCCTTTCTTCGGCATCAAACGGCATACGCTGTCGGGACGCATCGCTCCGTGTGTGGCCGGATGGTGAGGGAAAAGGTTGCGGCGTTCGACAAAATAGGCGGCATAATCGCCGGTTTGGACAATTTTTGAGATTTCATCAGATAGTTCCGGCGTGCAGCGTTCGTCTGCATCAATCAGGAAAATCCATTTCCCGCCAGCCTGTTCGATGGCAAATGTTTTTTGTGCTCCGAAATCCCCGTTCAAATGCCGTTGGAAGACTTTTGCACCCAAACTTTCGGCAATTTCGGCAGTATTGTCGGTGCTGTGGTCGTCGATAACGATAACTTCTTTATCGAAACGGCAACTTTCAATACATTCCCGAATGTGGCTTGCTTCATTTTTGGCAACAATCAATACGCTGACTCTTTTCATCATCAAGGTTTCTCAAAGCATTTTGGTTTCACAGGGCGGCAAAAAAGCCCAAACATACATCCGGGCTTGGGAATTGGTGGGTCCGGTGGGGTTCGAACCCGCGACCAAGGGATTATGAGTCCCCTGCTCTAACCCCTGAGCTACAGACCCGTCAAGAGTAGAAGCGGATTATAGCATAACTTGTTGCTTGTTCAAGATGCCGGGCAAATGTTTCAGACGGCCTGTTGGTTTTCTATCCGGGCATTATGCCGATACGCCCAATGCTTCCCAAACTTTCAAAGCATCTGCCGTTGCTTTAACATCGTGAACACGGATGATTTGCGCGCCTCGGGCGACTGTGGCCAAAGCGGCTGCCACGCTGCCGTGTACGCGTTTGGCGGCATCTTGTTCGCCTGTCAGCTCGCCAATCATGCTTTTGCGCGATATGCCGATCAGAAGGGGGAATCCGGTTGCTTCCATCAACTCAGGCAAATGTTTTATCAGGGTAATGTTGTGTTGCAGGTTTTTGCCGAAACCGAAGCCGGGGTCGAGCGTGATGCGTTCAGGGTCAATGCCTGCTTGAACGCATTCTGCCGCGCGTGCTTTTAAATAACGCGCGATTTCTTCGACGACATCTTGATATTGCGGATTAAGCTGCATGGTTTTGGGCAAACCCTGCATGTGCATGAGACACACGCCTGTCGTCGGCTGTTGAGCCAATAATGCGACTGCGCCTTCATCACTCAATGCGGCAACATCGTTGATAATATCGACGCCGCCTTGCGCCAAGGCTTTTTCCATGATTGCCGTGTGGCGCGTGTCCAAACTGACGGGAACATTCCACTTGGCCACTTCCGCCAAAACCGGCTGCACCCTGGCCCATTCTTCTTCGAGAGAAACACCATCCGAACCCGGACGGGTAGATTCGCCGCCGATATCGAGAATATCCGCGCCGTCTTTCAGCAGCTGCTCGGCATGTGCCAATGCTGTTGAGACATTTTGCGAATAGGTGCCGCCATCGGATAATGAATCGGGGGTCAGATTGACGATGCCCATGATTTTCGGTTTGTCCAAGGCGATTTCAAATCGGCCTGCCTGCCAAATGCGTGTGTTCATAATGCGTCCATTGATGAAATAATAGGATAGAGGCCGTCTGAAATTTTTCAGACGGTCTTTAGGTTTTGACTTCAAACAGTCAATTACATTCCGCCGTAATTCGGCCCGCTTGCGCCTTCGGGACAAATCCAAGTGATGTTTTGCGTCGGGTCTTTGATGTCGCACGTTTTGCAGTGAACGCAGTTGGCGGCGTTGATTTGCAGGCGCGGGCTGCCGTTTTCTTCGACGATTTCATATACACCAGCCGGACAATAGCGGGTTTCGGGCGAGGCGTATTCTTTGTAGTTTACGTCTATCATGACCTGCGGATTTTTCAGCACCAAATGGTCGGGCTGGTTTTCTTCGTGCGCAAGGTTGGCAAGGAACACGCTGCTCAAGCGGTCGAAGGTCAACACGCCGTCGGGCTTCGGATAATCAATCGGTTTGCATTCGGCTGCTTTTTTGAGCTGCTCGTTGTCTTTGCCGTGATGTTTCAAAGTCCACGGGGCTTTGCCTCTGAAAATCATCTGGTCGATACCGGTATAGATTGAGCCGAGGTAAACGCCCCATTTGAATGACGGACGGACATTGCGCGCGGCGTAAAGCTCTTGATACAGCCAGCTTTGTTCAAACCGTTGCTGATAATCCGCCGCCTCTTTGCCGCTGTCGAAGCTTTCCACTTCTTCAAGGTTTTCCAACAAGGGGAACACGGCTTCTGCGGCGAGCATGGCGGATTTCATCGCGGTATGAATGCCTTTGATGCGCGGCATATTGAGGAAACCCGCCGCATCGCCGACCAAAACGCCGCCTTTGAACGAGAGTTTCGGCAGGCTTTGCAAACCACCTTCAATCAGCGAACGCGCGCCATACGCGATACGGCGGCCGCCTTCAAAGGTTTTGCGGATTTCAGGATGGGTTTTGAAACGTTGGAACTCTTCAAACGGCGACAGATAAGGGTTTTGATAATCCAAACCGACCACAAAGCCGACAGCGACTTTGTTGTCATCAAAGTGATAAATAAACGAGCCGCCGTAGGTTTTGCTGTCCAACGGCCAGCCTGCGCTGTGCATCACCAAACCGGGCTGATGTTTTTCAGACGGCACTTCCCAAATTTCTTTAATGCCCAAGCCGTAAGTTTGCGGTTCGCTGTTTTGGTCGAGCTTGAATTGTTCAATGACTTGCTTGGAAAGCGAGCCGCGACAGCCTTCGGCAAATATGGTTTGCTGCGCCCAAAGCTCCATGCCGGGCTGGAATGAATCGGTCGGTTCGCCGTCTTTGCCCACGCCCATATTGCCGGTCGCAATACCTTTGACCGAACCGTCTTCGTGATACAGCACTTCGGCAGCGGCAAAGCCCGGATAGATTTCCACGCCCAAATTTTCCGCCTGCTCCGCCAACCAGCGCACGAATTCGCCCAAGCTGGCAATGTAATTGCCGTGATTGTCGAAATTCGGGGTAACCGGCAGGTTGAAGGCTTTTTTCTCGGTCAGGAACAAAACCCTGTCCTTCGTCACTGTACGCGTCAGCGGCGCGCCTTTTTCTTTCCAATCAGGAATCAGCTCATTCAAAGAAATCGGATCGATGATGGCGCCTGCAAGCGAGTGCGCACCGGCCTCCGAACCCTTCTCCACCACGCAAACGCTGATTTCGCGTCCATTCTTTTCGGCAAGCTGCTTGAGTTTGATGGCGGCGGACAAACCCGACGGGCCTGCGCCGACAATCACGACATCGTATTGCATACTGTCGCGTTCGATGGTTTCTGTCATAGTAGTTCCTGTATTGTCATTATTCAATTTAATCCGCTAATTATACAGCCTGGACATATAGTTACCAAATACAACAAAAGGCCGTCTGAAACTTTACTCAAATTTCAGACGGCCTTGACTGTATTCAAAAGATTATTGCGCTTTGGTTTCCGTTACAAAACCGATTTTGCTGATACCGGCTTCGCGCGCCGCTTGCAGGGCTTGGTTGACGTAATCGTATTCAACCGCCTTATCCGCCGCAATCGCCACAATCACATCTTCGTTTTTCGCTTTAGCTTCTTTCAGCTTGGCAGTTACCGTTGCCAAATCCACTTTGGCATCAGAATCGCCGCCAACAACATAAGCACCACTGGCATCAATGCTCAAACGCAAAGGATCTTTAGGCTGCTGCTTATCCTCTTTCGCCGCTTTTTCCGAAGCAGTCGGCAACTCCAAAGGAATCGAGTGGGTCAGCACCGGCATAGTAATCATAAATACAATCAGCAACACCAGCATCACGTCCACCAAAGGCGTAACGTTGATATCCGACATCGGCGCATCATCGCCGGAATTCATTGATCCGAAAGCCATGGTTTAATCCTTTTGGTTCAGCAGGCGGACATGCAGGTCATGTGCAAATGCGTCCATATCTTGCGCGATGGTTTTTGTACCGCGGTTGAGGAAGTTGTACGCCAATACGGCCGGAATCGCCACAAACAGGCCGACGGCAGTCGATACCAAAGCCTCACCAATCGGACCGGCTACCGCAGCAATGCTCATTTGACCGCTTTCGCTGATGCCGATCAGGGCATGGTAAATACCCCAAACAGTACCCAACAGGCCGATAAACGGAGCGGTTGCGCCGATAGAGGCCAAAGCAGTCATACCGTAGTCAAACTGGCGCATGGTTTGGGCCAAACTGTTACGGATATGAACGACCAAGTATTCGTTCAAAGGCAATTCGTCAATCAACGATTTGCTTGTCGTTTGACGGTAGTTTTGGTATGCGCGCAGAGACTCATCGGCAACATTGCTCATCGGTGCTTCTACCGCTTTGGCTTTTTGTACGGCATCGGCTAGCGTAAACGCATTCAGCATCAACTCTTTTACCTGAGCATTGCCTTTTTTCGCTTTGCGGTATTTGATGCAGCGGATCACAATGACGCTCCAAGTCACTACGCTCATCAACAACATCAGGACAAATACACCAATCAGTACCACATCACCTGATTTGAAAACTAAACTTAAATCCATAATTTTTCCAAGTTAAAAATAAAATTAAAATTTCTATCGGGTCATTTAAAATTATTTCCCAACAGCATATATTTTCCAATCAATCAGCTTAGGCCTAGATACTTATTCAAGCGTGAATTTGACAGGTACTTTAAATTCAGTCCAAACACTTGCATGACAGCTACCATCTTTAACGGCTTTACGCGCTGCATTATCCAGACGACTATAACCACTTGATTTATTCACACTAATTGAATCCACTTTACCGCCGGGACCAACCAAGACTTTCAAAACAACCAAGCCCTCTTCACCATTTTCAGTGGACAGTGAAGGATACGGAGGTCTTGGAATATGGCAGGTTCCTTTTGCAGGATTGCCTTTACTGCTGCCGGCACCTGTACCGCTGCCACCTCCGCCACCGCCGGTACCGGAACCATGTTCGCCTTTCGCACCGCCGCTGCCGGATCCGCTGCCTTCGCCACGGCCGCTGCCTGTACCTTTCGTACCGCCGCCGTTACCTTTACCTTCTCCGTTCAAGGCTTTGCCTTCGCCGCTGCCTTTACCGTTTTCAGCAGTATTCGGCCCGGTTTTGTTGCCTGAGTATTCAGATGCTTTGGGAGACGGTTTAGGCTCTGCCTTCGGCTCTGGTTTCGGTTCAGGTTTTGGCTCGGGCTTCGGCTCAGGTTTGGGTTCCGGCTTAGGCTCGGGCTTAGGTTTCTCGATGGGTTTCGGTTTTTCCTTTTGCTGTACGATATCCGCTTTTTCTTTTTTCGTTACCACAGGTTTGATAACAGGCTTGGGCGGTTCGACAGGCTTAGGCTTGGGTTTAGGTTTCGGCTGTTCGGGGGTAGGCTCCGGTGCAGCAGGCGCGCCTTCGCCCTCAGGGCTGCCGTCGCCTCCGCCGAAATCGCCCAAATCGACAAATTCAATATTCGCCATTTCGACAGGAGGCGGTTTGTGCGCGTGCCATAAAAGTGCAACCAAACCGACGTGAATCAACGCAACGGAAGTCACGACGGCTGGAGTTAAAATTCGTTTTTTATCCATAATTCCGTTATGTTAATAGCAACAATTCCCGTTTGCAAGTCGTTTTACAGTCAAAATAAGCATTAATGCTTATATAGAAAGTTTATAGACCTGCTGTTTTAAAGGCTGCATATCATAATATGATATTAGCTCTCATTACTAATATTATCAAACAAAAGGTCGTTTTGAAAGATAAGCGGTAAGACAAACAGCCTATTCTTCCGGAGTTTATGCTATCCGCACATTAAGCCAATATCGAAATCTCATCAGACCGATAAAAATTCAAATGGTTTCAAATTATCTTGTATTTTTTATCCATAAAACATCAGGCCGTCTGAAAACGCTCTTCAGACGGCCTGATTCAAACAAAATCATTTTTTCCGTTTCGCCCTTGGATGCGCCTCATCATAAACGCGCGCCAAATGGTCAAAGTCCAGCTTGGTATAAACTTGCGTAGCGGAAAGATTACTGTGTCCCAACAATTCCTGCACAGCACGGATATCGCCCGATGCCTGCAAAAGATGGGTGGCGTAACTGTGGCGCATCATGTGCGGCGAGATATGGCTGGCACTGCCCACGCGCACTGCCCACGCCTGCAGGCGTTTTTGGATTTGACGCTGCCCCAGCCTGCCACCGTTTTTATTGGTGAACAATGCCTGCTCGCCCTCTTTGGCAATACGCACCTCCAAATAATCGCGCAATGCCGCAATGCTTTTGCCCACCAAAGGCACTTGCCGCTGCTTGCCGCCTTTACCATTTACGCTGACCCAGCCTTCGTCCAAGACGATACTGTTCAGATTCAACCCTTGTATCTCGCTCAGGCGCAAACCGCTGCCATACATCAATTCAAACATGGCCTTATCGCGTACATCCAACTCGTCATCAACCGGCGCATGGTCAAGGATATGGTTTAAAGGTTCCTGCGGCAGCGCTTTGGGCAGGCGTTCGGGCAGGCGCGGCGCTTTCATATTAAATGTCGGGTCGCTTTCCATGACTTCTATCTGCACCAGCCAACTGCAATACTGGCGCCACGCCGACAATTTCCGCGCCAAGCTGCTTTCGCTTAAACCCTTTTGCGACAGCTTTTTCAATACCGCCACAAAATCACGGCGCGTCGGCAGGCCGTTTTTCAGATTATCGGGCAACAGGCGCATCAATTCACTCAAATCGCGCCGATAAGCGGAAACGGTATGCTGCGACTTGCCTTGTTGCGACAAGGTTTTCAGATAGCGCTCAAGATGAAGCGCAAAATTATTTGATTCCGCCATTTCAGACGGCCTCCAACGCCGTTTTCAATGCCGAAGGCAAACGGCAGACACGCTGCTTGCCATAATCGAAACACACCATGCCTGTCTGTACTTTCGCCAGCACAAGACCGTCTGAAATCCTGCGGATACGGTACAACAAAGAAAAGCCCACACCGGCCACGCCTGCCGCCCCCATTTCTACCGACAGCTCATCGCCATGATGACCTTGCGCCAAATACTGCACCGCCGCATCCGTCATAATCAGGCCAGCCCCTCCGGCATCCATTTCACTCCAACCCAGCTTCGCCAGCCAACGCATCCGCACTTCATGGCACAAACGCAACACTGCATCGTTCGCCAGATGGCCGCCATAGTTCACATCGCCCACCTGCACCGTCAAGGCCGTCTGAAACAAAGGCTTATCACACTCGGCCACCGAAATCCTATCCATTTTGCACACCCGTTTTCAATACTACGCCATTATAAACCGAGACCCTGTTCGTTAATATATAAAAACAATGTAACAGCTTGTAGTTTTTCATTTCAAAAAACATTATAATTTATCGGATAAATTTACCCTTCACTACTTCAGGAGCTCCTCATGGCACTCGTATCCATGCGCCAATTATTGGACCATGCAGCCGAAAACAGCTACGGTCTGCCCGCATTCAACGTTAACAACCTCGAACAGATGCGCGCCATCATGGAGGCAGCCGACCAAGTCAACGCCCCCGTTATCGTTCAAGCATCCGCAGGCGCACGCAAATACGCAGGTGCCCCATTCCTACGCCATCTGATTTTGGCCGCAGTCGAAGAATTCCCACACATCCCTGTCGTGATGCACCAAGACCACGGCGCATCTCCTGATGTGTGCCAACGCTCCATCCAACTGGGTTTCTCCTCCGTAATGATGGACGGCTCGCTGCTCGAAGACGGCAAAACTCCGTCCACCTACGAATACA
>ENA-OWLC01000224-OWLC01000224.1-metagenome-genome-assembly--contig:-NODE-224-length-15037-cov-5.192831_pt1 | contig 15037 bp, 14 predicted proteins | sample MGYA00245344_ERZ651092 | MGnify/ENA primary metagenome ERZ651092 (study PRJEB26857, sample SAMEA4031755) | metagenome | biome: human; feature: oral; material: saliva | place: Philippines | collected 2014... | reverse complement strand
GCCGTCGGCGCTGAGGCGGTAGTAGTCGAGGACGTGGCGGTTGTCGCAGATGGCCATATTGTTGCGGATCAGGTCTTTGGCACGCTCGCCCAGAGGCTCGGTGGCGATGATAAAGGTGCTGACGGCAATGGCTTTTTGTTCCAATACTTTGAATTTCGGGTGTAAACCGGCATAAGTATTGACGGCATAAACGAGGTTTTTGCACTCGACACTGCCATTGGGCGTATGAACCAGCCAGCCGTTATCGCATGGCTCGATACGCGTCATCGGGGATTGCTCAAAAAGTTGTGCGCCTGCATCGGCTGCCGCTTTAGCAATGCCCAGGGTGTAATTGAGCGGGTGCAAGTGGCCGGATAAAGGATCAAATTGCGCGCCTTGATACATATCGCTGGCTAGTTGTTGCTTCAGCGTGACTTTATCCCAAAGCTGGTAATGGCTTGCGCCATAATGTTTTTTGGCGTGTTCGTGCCATTGTTGCAATTCTTCCCAATGCTGAGGACGGACGGCGACGGTCGCGTAGCCGCGTTGCCAATCGCATTGGATGTTGTGTTTTTGAATGCGCGAGTCAACCAGTTCAACGGCTTGTAGAGATTGCTGCCAGAACCATTGGGCCTGTTCTAAGCCAACTTGTTTCTCGATTTCTTCCATGCCGCAGGCAAAATCGCTGATGACTTGTCCGCCGCTGCGGCCTGATGCGCCGAAACCGATACGGGCAGCTTCAAGTACGATGACTTCATGGCTGTTTTCGGCAAGCGGTAGGGCGGTGCATAAACCGGTCAAGCCGCCGCCGATAACGCAGGTTTCAGTTTTCAGACGGCCTTCAAGCGTCGGATAAGACGGATGGGGATTGGCTGTGCTGACATAGTAGGAAGGAAGGTATTCTTTGAAGCTGGGATTGATCATGATTTGGGCTTTGTTGGTTTTAACTTCATTGAAAACAGGTTTTCAGACGGCCTGGAATGTGAGTTTGGGTTCAGGCCGTCTGAAAGGATAAAATGCGGTTAATAAAACAGGCTGTTCCGACACTTTATCGGACAGCCTGTCTGCATATTAGGCGGCTTTCTCGGCTGCCAGTTTTTCTTGGCGGTAGGCTTCGGCAGCCTCACGTTCCCGTTTGGTTGCCTGACGCATCATCCAGTAGTTGACAACAATCACCAGCGTACCGATGATACCGATCAGGATGGTTGCCAAAACGTTCATCTGAGGGTCAAGGCCGAGTTTAATTTTGGAGAAAATCACTTGCGGCAATGTCGATGAACCCGGGCCTGACAGGAAGGAGGTAATCACCAAGTCGTCCAAAGACAGGGTAATGCCTAAGAGGAAGCCGGAAGCAATCGCAGGGGCAATCAGCGGCAGGGTAATCACGAAGAAAATCTTCAGCGGACGGGCACCCAAGTCCATAGCGGCTTCTTCCAAGGATTGATCCAATTCCACCAGGCGCGAGCGGATGACGACGGTAATGTACGCCATGCAAAGCGTGGTGTGGCCGAGGAAGATGGTAAAGAAACCGCGATCGAAGTAGAGCGATTGCAGCAATTCACTGCCTTGCAGGAACATTTGTACCTGAATAATCAGCAACAGCATGGACAAACCGGTAATCACATCAGGCATCACCATAGGCGCGGAAATCATACCGGCAAACAGGGTGCTGCCACGGAAGCGTTTAATCCGCGCCATAGCGTAGCCTGCCAATGTGCCGAGTGCCACGGCGGCAAGCGAGGAAACGATGGCGATACGCAATGACAGCCAGGCCGCTTCCAAGATGGTGTCGTTTTCCATTAATGCGCCGTACCATTTGGTTGAGAAACCGCCCCAAACAGTAACCAGCTTGGATTCATTGAAAGAATAGATGACCAAAACCACCAGCGGAATATAGAGGAATGCCAGCGAGAGCAGGAGCATCAGTTTCAAGAACCAGGATAATTTGGTTTTCTGCATTATTTGCCTCCTTCTTCCAATTCGCGGTTTTCATAGTGTTGGAACAGGGCAATTGGTACAACCAGCAGGGCAACCATGACGACGGCGACGGCAGAAGCCAGCGGCCAGTTGTTTTGGTCGAAGAATGCCTGCCACAATACTTTACCGATCATCAGGTTTTCAGAGCCGCCCACTAATTCAGGAATCACAAATTCACCGACAGCCGGAACGAAGACCAGCATAGAGCCTGCAATGATGCCGGTTTTGGACAAAGGCAGGGTAATGGTAAAGAACGATTTGATCGGACCTGCACCCAAGTCGGAAGCGGCTTCGAGCAGACGGTTGTCCAGTTTTACCAGTTGTGTGTACAGCGGCAAAATCATAAACGGCAGATAGGCGTAAACCATCACCAAATTCAGCGAAAAAGCATTGTAGAACAAGTCTAAAGGCTCGCTGATGATTCCGTATTTGATTAAGAAATTGTTGATGATGCCGTTGTGTCCCAATAAGCCCATCCATGCGTAAACACGCAACAGGAAAGAGGTCCAGAAAGGCAGCATGATTGCCAACAGCAGGCCGTTGCGCGCAGCCGGATTAGCGCGTGAAATGGCATAAGCAGTCGGATAACCGATTAACAGGCAGATGATGGTCGTCGTCAGCGCAGTCTTAATCGAAGACCAGTAGGTCATCAGATAGATATTGCTGTTTTCACTGTCGCCAAACGGATTGAGCGTATTCCAAAAGTTTTGGAAAATGTCGGCGTAGTTTTGATAGCTGATGGCAATGTTCAGACGGCCTAAGTCTTCATCAATCGTTGTCAGCGGCGTAAATGGCGGAATGGCGATTTCTTGTTCGGCAAAGCTGATTTTCAATACGATGGCGAACGGAATCAGAAACAGGATCAAAAGCCAAATATACGGCACGGCAATCACTGCACGCTGGCCGGGGCGGCGGAACAGTTTGTTTTTCAGTTTTTTAAGGTTCATTGCATTTCCCTCAAATTAACTGAACAGAGGTGTCGGTTGGTTTTCAGGCCAGCTGATATAGACGGTTTCATCCCAAGTCGGCGGCGTAATGTTACGCACATACCAATAAGGTGCGGGAACTTGGCTTTTGACGACACGGCCGTTGGCGAGTTTGATATGGTAAATCGCAAAGCTGCCCAGATAGGCAATTTCTTTAACTGTACCTTGAGCCCAGTTGTGCGCGCCCAAGTGTTCCGGTTTTTCTTTATGCAAATCAATATCTTCAGGACGGATACTGATCCAGATTTCATGGTCGTTTGGAACGCCCAAGCCGTGGTCGATGCGGACGTGGTTTTCCAAGCCGTCACATTTGACGATGGAGAAATCGGCGCGGTCGTCAATAACGACGCCGTCAAAAATATTGGTTTCGCCGATAAATTCAGCGGTAAAGCGGCTGTTAGGATAGTCGTACACGTCGCTAGGCGTGCCGACTTGGCGCAATTGGCCGTCGGACATAATGGCGATACGGGTCGCCATCGTCATCGCTTCTTCTTGGTCGTGGGTAACCATGATGCAGGTTACGCCGACTTGTTCCAGCGTGTTGACCAATTCCAGTTGGGTTTGTTGGCGCAGTTTTTTATCGAGTGCGCCCAAAGGTTCGTCAAGCAGCAGGATTTTCGGACGTTTTGCCAGGCTGCGCGCCAAAGCGATACGCTGTTGTTGGCCGCCGGAAAGTTGGTGCGGCTTGCGTTTGGCGTATTTGGTCATTTGCACCAGGCGCAACATTTCTTCGACGCGGGCGTCGATTTCGCCTTTAGGCATTTTGTCTTGTTTCAGACCGAAAGCGATGTTTTGTTCAACACTCATGTGCGGGAACAGGGCATAGCTTTGGAACATCATGTTGATTGGGCGCTCATACGGGGCAAGCTTGGTAATGTCTTGACCGTCGAGAATGATTTTGCCCTGATTGGGGCTTTCCATGCCTGCCAACATGCGCAGCAGTGTGGATTTGCCACTGCCTGAGCTGCCCAAAAGGGCAAAGATTTCATGTTGGTAAATGTCCAAGTCGATGTTATCGACAGCGTAATTGTCACCAAACTTTTTCACCAAGCCTTGGATTTGCAAATAAGGTTTGGCTGAAGACGCAGTGGTTGCGGTCATAATGGCAATACTCCAAAAAGAAAGACGAGTACCGGCAAAACGGATTTTCGAATGGGTGATAAAAAGCTGTTTGATTGCTGGCGGGAGTCGGACGGAGGCCGTCTGAAACTCTTGTAAAGCGCACGGGCAGCGTGGATAGAAAGCAGTTTAAGCCTCAGCTTTTGCTCTCGGCAAACTCAATATTATATTAGCCTAAGCCTCATAGGGGCAATATGAAAATGCTTGTGGCGGCTGATTTGAAGCAAATAGGAAAGGAAAGGCAGGCAGGGGAACAGGAAAGCGAAAATGGGTAACGTTGTTTTTCTGCACAAAAGGATTTAATTTATATTCAAATGTCTTAAAAAATAATTCAAGATAGAATAAAATACGCAAATTGCATTAATTTTAATAAAGTCGTGCGGATTGCGTTTTATGCGGGCAAGATGGTTTTGTTCTGAATAAAAAAACTAAATCCGCTATATGAATAAAAAGGGAAAACATGAGCATTAAAGAATGGCCCGAGGGGGAGCGGCCGCGTGAGAAGCTGTTGGAGCGCGGCGCGGCGGCGTTGAGTGATGCGGAGTTGTTGGCGATTTTATTGCGTGTCGGAACACGCGGCATGAGCGCGGTTGATTTGGCGCGTTATTTGTTGAGCGAGTTCGGCAGCTTGGGAAAGCTGATGAGTGCGGATGTCAAAACACTTTCTGCTTGCAAGGGCATGGGTTTGGCGAGCTATACTCAGTTTGCCGTGGTCAAAGAAATCGGACGGCGGATTTTGGGTGAGGATTTGCAGGAGCAGATGGTTTTGTCAAACCCGAAATCGGTTGCGGATTATCTGCGCCTGCATCTAGGGCATGAAAAAATCGAAGTCAGCGTTGCGTTGCTGCTCAACCGTCAAAATCAATTGATTGCGGTACGGGAATTGTCGCGTGGTACGGTGGCGGAGAATACGGTTTATATTCGTGAAATTGTCAAATTGGCATTGGATGAATACGCCGACAGTTTGATTTTGGCACACAATCATCCGGGCGGCTCGGCAAGGCCGTCTGAATCTGATGTGCAGTTTACAGAGCGTTTGAAACAGGCTTTAAGTTTGGTGGATATTACGCTCTTGGACCATTTTATTGTAACGGCAAAAGAAACCTGTTCTTTGCGCGAACAAGGCTATATGTAAGGATGAATGTTCAGACGGCCTCAGTAAGATGGGTTACCTTACCAAGGCCGTCTGAAGGATTATTGCGTTACTTCATCGGAGGACTCTTCCTTATAGATGATTTCTTCCGATTTTGGCTTTTCTTTGCTCTTTTCTTTTTCCTTGTCCTTGTCTTTTTTGCCGTCAGGAATGGCGGCATCAATCACTGCCCCCGTTCCTTTGACAACCAATTTTCCGGCAGTCAGGATAGTTGTAGCAGCCAAATCGACAGCCGCGCCTACAACGCATCCGTTAAGCGTCAGACAAAGGGCAAGTGCCGGAAGCAGGCGTTTTGTACATCTCAATGGCTGCATCCGCAGTGTCCTTCGTGATGATGGCCGCATCCGAGTGCTTCTTGCCAAACATCATCGTCTCCGTCAAATTCTTCGACTTCGTCAAATTCACCGTTTTCTACCATGCTTACCAGCTCTTCCAAGCTTTCTGCGCCTTCTACCCAAAAGCAGGGAATATCGGGTGGTGTGTCGGGGGCAAGCAGGGCGGCTTGTTGGTCGTGCCAAGCAATCCAATAGCCGTTCTGCGTTTGTACGAATACGGCATCGGGATGGATGGTTTCGTTTTCGGTATTGACCAGCATTCTGGCGGCGATATCGGTTTGAAAAGGTAAGGTTTGCATGATGGTTTGAGAATGTGGGAAAAGAAAGTATTGTAACATGGCAAAAACAAACGCACCGTCTGAGTCAGGCGGTGCGTTTGTATCTCGGCAACTTGGGTGCGGACGGTTTAAGGTGTCGGCCGCACCGGAAATATCATTCCGTTCAGATTATTTGTTTTCGTTGTTTGCCAAAACAAAGCGGTAAATAGCCGCGCCAACTGCTGCGCCGGCAATAGGGGCCAACCAGAACAACCACAGTTGTTCAACAGCCCAGCCGCCTTGGAACAAGGCAACACCGGTAGAGCGTGCAGGGTTGACGGAAGTATTGGTCACAGGAATGCTGATCAAGTGAATCAGGGTCAGGCCCAGGCCGATGGCGATAGGGGCAAAGCCGGTCGGAGCCAGTTTATCGGTAGAACCCATGATGATGATCAGGAAGAATGCGGTCAGTACGAATTCGATCAGCAACGCGGCCATCATGTCGTAACCGTTAGGAGAGTGTTCGCCGAAACCGTTGCTGGCAAAGCCGGAAGCAACAGCATCAAAACCGGTTTTACCGGAAGCAATCAGATACAGAACGCCTGCAGCGGCAATCGCACCGATAACTTGGGATACGATGTAAGGCAACAGGTCTTTACCGTTGAAACGGCCGCCGATGAAAAGGCCGACGGAAACGGCAGGGTTGAAGTGGCCGCCGGAAATGTGGCCGACAGCGTAAGCCATGGTCAGTACGGTCAAGCCGAACGCCAAAGCGACACCGGCAAAGCCAATGCCGAGTTCAGGGTAGGCTGCTGCCAATACTGCGCTGCCGCAGCCGCCGAATACCAGCCAGAAAGTGCCGAAAAATTCTGCAAAATATTTTTTCATTTGTTTTTCCTCGTAAAGGTTGGGTGTTGCCGAGGGCATGAATCATAATAATATTATTTCTAATCGAAAAACAGATTTACCTGTTTTTTCCGGTCTTGACAAAAGGCCGTCTGAAAATGGTGACAAACGGGTAGAAATATGCATTTTGCAGGTCGAGTTTGGTTGATTGAACCTTGTTTTTTGTGAAGCAAATGCCGTTAATGCAAAAGCATTTAGATTAGTAAGAAATGTTGTTTATAGATTACTTATTTGCTTGTTTATTTGATTGGAATCTCTGAACCATATCTGATTTAAAAAGGCCGTCTGAAAAGTTTTCAGACGGCCTTGATTTAAGCAAGGATAAATTAATCCAGATGGTCGCTGCTTTGCGCCAAGATGGTGCGGTTGCCGTTGTTTTCCGCCGGGGAAACAATACCGTCGGCTTCCATTTGGTCAATCAGGCGGGCGGCGCGGTTGTAGCCGATGCGCAGTTGGCGTTGGATATTGGAAATGCTGGCCTTACGCGATTTCAAGACAACGGAAACGGCTTCGTCATACATGGGGTCGAGGTCGCTGTCGTTGCTGCGGCTGGTACCGGTAAAGTCTTCGGTCGAACCGTTACTCAAAATATCATCGATATAATCGGGTGCGCCGAATTGTTTCAGGTATTCCACTACGCGGTGTACTTCGTTGTCGGAAGCGAACGCGCCGTGTACACGTTGCGGATAGCCGGTGCCGGGCGGCAGGAACAGCATATCGCCTTGGCCGAGCAGGTTTTCCGCACCCATTTGGTCAAGAATCGTGCGGCTGTCGATTTTGCTGGACACTTGGAAGGCAATGCGTGTCGGAATATTGGCTTTAATCAGGCCGGTAATGACATCCACGCTTGGGCGTTGGGTGGCAAGAATCAAATGGATACCGGCTGCGCGGGCTTTTTGGGCAAGGCGGGCAATCAGTTCTTCAATTTTCTTACCGGCAGTCATCATTAGGTCGGCAAACTCATCTACGATGACCACGATAAACGGCAGTTTTTCCAATGGCTCAGGATTTTCAGGCGTGAGGCTGAACGGGCTGCCGATTTTTTCGCCACGCGCGGAGGCTTCGGCAATTTTTTGGTTGAAGCCGGCAAGGTTGCGCACGCCCATAAAGCTCATCAGGCGGTAGCGTTTTTCCATTTCGTTGACGCACCAGTTCAGCGCGTTTGCAGCCAGCTTCATATCGGTTACGACAGGGGCGAGCAGGTGCGGAATGCCTTCGTAAATGCTTAATTCCAGCATTTTCGGGTCAATCATAATCATGCGCACGTCTTCAGGCGTTGCTTTGAAGAGCATGGACAGAATCATGGCGTTCACGCCTACGGATTTACCCGAACCGGTCGTACCGGCAACCAGCAGATGCGGCGCTTTGGCCAAGTCTGTGACAACAGGCTGGCCGGTGATGTCTTGGCCGAGCGCGAGGGTCAGTTTGGATTTGGACTCGGTAAACGCAGGCGAATTGAAGATTTCGCTCAAGCGGATCATTTGGCGTTTCGGATTAGGCAATTCCAAGCCCATGCAGGTTTTGCCTGGGATGGTTTCCACTACGCGGATGGAAGCCACGCCAAGCGAGCGCGCCAAGTCTTTTTCAAGGTTCAAAACGGCACTGCCGCGTACGCCGACATCAGGCTCAATCTCATAACGCGTAATGACCGGGCCGGAATAGGAGTCCATCACTTTGACTTTAACTTTGAACTCGGCCAGCTTTTCTTCGATGGTAATGCTGTTTTCCAGCAACTGTTCTTCAGTTTGCGAGGCGCTTGGGTCAAACTGCGGCGGCAGAAGCAGGGCAGTGGTCGGCAGGTGTGCCTCGGTCAGTGTTGCCGAAGTTGGAATAGCTATGCTTGGCGTATTTTCTTGAACGCTTGGTTCTACGCTTAGAACAGGCGTTTTAACGACTGTCTGAGTATATTCAGACGGCCTTGCGATTGTTTCAACAGATTCAACGGGTTCAATGGTTTCAACCGCTTGAATAGCTTCTGCTTCCGCTTGTACAGGTGCGGCAGGTTCACCATCGAATTCTGTTTCTTCTTCGGCTGATTCGCTGATTAAATAATCGCGGATACTGCGTTCAGGCTGATTGCTGACATGCGCATTGACTTGTGCATCAAAAATCGGCACTTGGATTTTATGTTCAAAAGCAGGCGGCTCGGGAATATCGATCGGCGCAATCGAGGTTTGGAAAACAGGCGGCTCGGGAATATCGGTTTTAGCCATAGGGACAACCGGTACGGCAGGCGGCTCGACTACGGTTGCGTTTGGTGCGGCAGGTCGGGAGATATAAGGGGATTTTTTAACAGATGCAGCCGGTTTCGGACGGGACGGCGTTGCCGGTACGGCAGGTTGTGGTGCAACAGCTTCCGCGGCAGCTTGTTTACGCGCCCATCTTTCGGCGGCCGCTTCGGTATGGCGAACTTGACGGCGTAAGCTGGCAGGACGGCTGATTTGTCCCAAGTTGGCCAGAATTTCGTCATTTTCGATGGTGCGCGGAGAATAGTCGCGTAATGGGGCGACGGCAGCGGCCAGTTTGTGGCGAGCGGCGGTACGGCGGGCAAGATTGTCGTGAATATCTTCCGCTTGGATTTCAGAAGGAAAAGCCTGCATGGAAGTATAGGGGAGTATGGCTTCTTTTTCGGCAGTTCTTAAGGCCGTCTGAACGGTTTCGATATGCGGCGCATGGGCTTCAGCCACGCGGACATTATTGGCGCGCGCCAAGGCACGTTCGCGTGTGCGGCGCAAGATAGGGTCGTTGTAGTCGATGATTTCCATGCCGGTCATCGGCAGGGATGAAGCGCGCAACAATGGGGTTTCGACTTCGTCTTTGTAAATCGGCGCATTTTTTTCGGCCAAATGCTCGTTCCATTCTTCAACCGCCGCTTCATGCAGGGAACGGGTGGCTTCTTCTAATGTAATTTCTTCAAAATTGCTGTTTTGCACCAAAGACGGGCTGTATTCGGGCGTTTCCATTTGTGCAAACGGCGTGATTTTAGGAATACGTTCCGGTTTGGCAGATTTGCGGGTTTTAGGCGCAACTTTGATTTCTTCCTCGGTCGCTGCGATGTGTTCCGGCTCTTCGGCAACGGGCTCTGTTGCGTGCTCTTCGTCTGTTTCGGCGTGTTGCGTTTTATTGTGTTCGAGCGCGGAAAGCAGGCGGATGCGGGCGATTTTATGGTTGTCGGCGGTGCGCTTGTTCATGCTGAACAAACGTTTCAGGCTGTCCAGTTGGCTGGCAAAACCGACCGGGCTGTCTTCTTCGTTTATTTCTTCTTCATCGCCACTGAGTCGTGCCAATTCTTGGCGCCACTTTTGCTCTTGTTTCTGGCGCCACCAGAACAAGCCGGCTATGACAGCCAGCAGAATTAAAGCCAATATTGTCCAAAGCATGCGTCCATCCCCTTAATTAAACGGCAAAGTCCGTTATTCTAACGCTTTTTTCGGGTAAACAAAACCAGCCGAAACAAGCTTTAACGGCAAAGAATGACAGGATTGTCAAAGCTGTGGCTTGAGACGCGTATAATAGGCCGTCTGAACATTTTGCGGATGAGAAGATGATTTTTCAAAACGGATGGTTTCCCGTTGGTGTCGTGATGGCGGCATGGCCTGTATTGCTGGTGATTTTTGCTTTGTGTGCAAAGCAGGCATGGGTGTCGGTATCGCAGCATCGTTCCGCATTTTTGTTGGCTGCCGTGATGTTGCCGCTGGCTTGGAGTTTGAATGCTTCCCCGGAAAGCGGACAACTGGCCGGCATGAGCTATCATTTGCTTGCTTTAAACCTGACGGCTTTAATGCTGGGCACCTCTGCCGCGTTCTGCATCGGCGTTTTGCTGTTTTTCCCGTATTTGTGGCTTTGGGGCGATTGGCATATGTTCCCCATCAACGCCTTGTCCGTATTGCTTCCGCCTTTGTTGGTGAACTTGGGTTTCCGCCATTGGGTGTCGCGTTTGCCTGCCAATATCTTTATCTTTATTTTTCTGAATGGTTTTTGGGCCGCGGCGGTCGGCATGGTGTTTACCGGCGTAATTTTGGTCGGTTTGTTGGACTGGGCGGATGTATTTGATACGACAGTATTGTGGAAAACCGCTTTTCCTGTTTTCTTCTTAATCGCTTGGGCAGAGGCATTTTTGAGCGGTATTTCAACAGCCATTTTTATCGCGCTCAAGCCGCAATGGATTTGTACTTTTGATGACAGCAGGTATTTGAAATCCGTGCCTAAGATTTGGCAATAAGATATGAAGGCATCTTTGTGTGGTTTTCAGACGGCCTCATGACCGGATGGCCTGTTTTCAATTGAATTTTTAACGTGTTATGTTTGCTTATATTTTTCCTATTGTTTGCGGCGCTGCCGTCGGGGCTGTATTGCGTTGGCTGTTTGGCTTGTTGCTGGTGTCTTCTGCGCCTTTTTCTATCGGTACATTGGCGGCAAACTGGCTGGGCGCGCTGTTGATCGGCGTATTGGCAGAACTCTTAACCGATCCGCAATGGCGTTTGCTTTGGATTACCGGATTTCTCGGCAGTTTGACCACATTTTCAGGTTTTTCAGTGGAGATGGTGGGTTTGATGCAGGCGCAACGTTGGGGCATGGCTTTGATGGCAACCTGTCTGCATGTTTTCGGTTCGTTTGGTTTGACGGCGCTGGGGATTAAATTGGCGCAGATTTGGAAGTAAGTTGCTTGAAATATAAACCTAAGGCCGTCTGAAAATCTGTTTTCAGACGGCCTTTGGCTTTATCAATTAGGGTTGTACATAGCTTTTTGTACGCGCTAAATCGGTAATCAACAGTGGATTGTCTTTGCGCATCATATCAATCAGCTCTTGGCAACGTTTGGTTGTTGGATCTTGCCAGAGCCAGTCAAGCTCAGGCTGGGTAAGGCCGACCATCTGCAGAAATTGAACTTCACCGTTTGGCGTTTTGATAGCGGGCAGCTTGGGGTCTGGTGCGAAGGCTACGCCGACGATGGCGGTTTCTGTATCCATTCGGATAGGGTCGTTAGTCGAAGTAAAGTGGTAGGCTTCAAACCAGTTGCCGCTTTCAAAAACGTAACGGCCAAGATTATTCATTAGATTAATTGCCCAGTAAGGCTCGTGTTTGGTGTTGTAGCCAGAATCCGGATCCTGATCGTAAGGGGGAGTACGGAAGGTAAATTCAAATCCCCATTTACTGTAATCTGCACCGGCAAGTTCTGGATTAAAGTAAAGTTCGCTCATGCCGTAGGAAACAATGTGGCGATGGAAGGTTTGCTCTTCGCAATCATAAATACTACTGCCGTCTAATGGGTCATCACCACCTAGAATGTATTTGATAATAGAGCCGTAATGACGAGGTTTGATATCACCATAAAGTGCTTTAAGCGCAGCATCGATGGCTTCCCAGCCGACAGCCTGATCTTCTTTAAAAGTTTGGCGGTATTCTTGTTCGTTCATTGTCTGTTTCCGTGTCGTTGATAATTGGGTTGTAAATTAATTCGCGTGTTTTTTTAGAATGTGTTGTTTCTAAAAATAAAGCGATTTAAATATGACATCTTATTTGCTTTTTTAATCAATGCCAATAGGCAAACAGACGGTTTCTTGGCAATAGGTTTGGCCGGACTCGCTTAAGTGTGCCGGTTTATAGGCGGCAAAGGTGTAGGTCAGGTCTGCGCGGAATGTGTCGGGATCGGCTTCGGCGGTGTCGCAGTTGAGGCCGGTGGGAATATCGAGGGCGACTTTCAGGCCGTCTGAATGATTGAGTTGGCGGCAGAGGGCGGCGATTTCGGTTGGAAGCGCGCCGCTGAAACCTGTGCCGAATATGCCTTCGATAATGATGTCGTAACCGTTTTTCAGACGGCCTTCCAGTTCTTGGACGGTTATCAATTCAATATGGGGCAAACCGTTGAGGCGTTCGCGATTGGTTTGAGCCAAGGGGGAGAGGTTTTCTCCGAGTGAAAACAGAATGTCGATGTGCCAACCTTGCGCCTGCATATATCTTGCCATGACTAGGCCGTCGCCGCCGTTGTTGCCTTTGCCGCAAACGATCAGGGCGCGTCCGGCTTGGGGATGACGCTGCATGAGGTCTCGGGCGGCAGAGCTGCCGGCGTTTTCCATCAGTTGGTCGAAGCTCGTGCCTTTATCGACGGCTGCTTGTTCGCGTTCGCGCATTTGGGCGGCGGTATAGACTTTCATGATCGGCTCTCTTTGCAGGAAGTTATTGGTCGGCGGTATTCATCAGGCGCAAGGCTTTCAGACGGCCTATTTCTTTTTGATATTCCACCAGCCCGATAAATGTGCCGTCTCGGCTGTATACACGGATGGGCTGATCGGTGGAAATGTTTTCGGTGAACTGGGGACGTTGGCCGTGTTTGAGCATGGTAACGGCGTAGTCGTTTAGCTCAAGTTTGGGGAAATGTTGCACCAAAACATCGCAAGGCAGCAGTAGGGCATCGCGTTCGGCTTCGTCTAATTCTGCCAAGGCTTCGAGCGTGTGGCTTTGGGCAATGGTAAAGCCGGCGGTTTCAGTACGGCGCAGGGCGGTCAGGTGGGCGAATGTGCCGATGTGTTTGGCGATGTCTTCGCTGAGGGTGCGGATATAAGTACCCTTGCTGCAACGTACGTCTATCACGGCTTTGGGTGCATCAAATTCAGTGATATCAATGGAGTAAATCGTAATATCGCGTGCTTTGCGTTCGATAACGATGCCTTTGCGTGCGTATTCGTACAGCGGTTTGCCTTCGTGCTTGAGGGCGGAAAACATCGGCGGCACTTGGCGGATATCGCCCGTTAAGGCATGGCAGGCCGTCTGAAATTCGGACAATGAAATATCGGCGCGTGCGGTGGCGATGATTTCGCCTTCGGCATCGCCCGTACTGCTGGCTTCGCCCAGTTTCAGCGTGGCCGTATAGGCTTTGTCTGCATCAATCAGATATTGGGCAAACTTGGTCGCTTCGCCGAAACAAACAGGCAAAAGCCCTGTGGCCAAAGGATCGAGTACGCCGGTATGCCCGGCTTTTTCGGCACGGAACAAGCGCCGCGCTTTTTGCAGGGCGGTGTTGCTGGAAAGGCCTTCAGGTTTGTCGAGGAGAAGAACGCCGTTGACCGGGCGTTTGGTGGGTTTGGCTGTCATAGCGTTTTTTTTAAGGAACATGCCGTCTGAAAAAAGAGTTTTATATTTTCAGACGGCATTTTATTATCAGTTGAACCATTTAAAGCGATAAGTTGTCCGCTTGATTTTTATAAATGGAAATGAAGAAACTTCAGAAACCTCTACAGATTTTGGTTGCATGGTTTGCTTTGCCAATGTTGCGGTTACCGTTACACTTTTGAAAAGTTGGTCTGCATCTATCAGTTCTTTCGTAGTTACCTTATCTGTTTTCAAGAAGCTTTCGTTGCCGATATCAGCAGTCTGATCTATATTAACTTGAGATTGGTATCGTAATGTTATCTCTTGATCAGTCTGATTTATCAATTGATAAGAACTTGTTTGAATATACGGCATGCCTAAGATAGAAAAATTTTTCTGAGATGGGGCAGGTAGTTGGTCAGGGTTAATATCCGCCCAAAGCCATATCCAGTAACTCCATGGATTGTCCATCTTTTTTTGTTTTATGGCATTTTGTATTTCTAGATTGTTTAATTCCTCCAAGTCATCTTTACTAATACTTTTCTTCTCAAGGCTTATTTTCTTTGATTGAGTGTAAAAATCTTTCCAGTTGATAATATCAACAGCTTGTCCTGATTGATTAATTAGTAAAACAAGGGGTGGCAGAGTTTGTGAAGAGAGTACATCTTCTTCGCTAGGTTTGTAATCATTGATAGAAATAATATTACGGTTGCCGTAAGACAGTACAAAGTTGCTTATTCCCCGTTTGGTTAATTGAATGAAATACCTATACTCTATCACGTTGGATGAAACATCATTTGTTTCTGTCACGCCAGATGGAATATCAGTTATCTCTGTTACTTCGGCTTTATTTTGCTTCCAATTAAAAGATAAAGGCGTGGAAAAGGCATAGGACGCTGTTGCAAATAAAATAGATACAAGCCATTTTTTCATCATAGATTTCTTAATCTTCAACCGGTTTTTCCGCCGCCACTTGGTCGATCAGGCTGGAAATGCTCATGCCGCGTTCGAGTGATTCGTCGTATTTGAAGTGCAGCTCGGGCGTTTTGAAGAGTTTGATGCGTTTGGCCAATTCGCTGCGCAAATGGCCTTTGGCGTGTTCCAAAGCTTCTTCGGTGATGTCGCGTGTGCTGTCGTCGAGGACGGTGTAGAACACGGTTGCGTGGCTGTAATCGCGGGTAACTTCGACTTCGTTGATGGTGATGAAGCCTGCGCGCGGATCTTTCAGGCCGGTGC